>Ga0180219_1000022_pt1 | contig 313862 bp, 279 predicted proteins | sample eDN3rd30CBELigMG_FD_151338 | JGI IMG/M metagenome (GOLD analysis project Ga0180219, IMG submission 151338) | Enriched Miracle-Growth compost microbial communities from Emeryville, California, USA - eDNA 3rd pass 30_C BE-Lig MG (version 2)... ...
GATCCACCAAAAGAATGCCCATTTCCTGTGCTGAAGTTTATAAACGTCATATGGTACTTCCCTCCTTCCTTGAAATCCATATGCTGCACAGTGCATATAAAACCGTAGGGCGGTAACCAAGTTGAATGTGCCAACGGATCAGCAAAGGCCCGAAACACCTTTTCCGGGCTTGCCTTGATTACCCGATGTAATGAAACTGTTTGATTTTCCATTTTAATTGAAATTTAATTTGTAATAAATACTTATCTCTTACTACTCTTTACCTTTTCCTCATTCTCCTTTTTCCTGAATGTCACGATTTTCTTAATCAGCGCTTCAGGCAGGGGTTTATCCGTTGGAATCTGGATGACCGATTTACTGGTTTTATACCCCACAAGGTCAGCCTTGAAGTGCTCCCAAAATGCATCGCTATAAGGATGCGACAACGAGACATGTTTCGGAAATGCACAGTAGTATATCAAATAACCGTGGTATTTAAAGCAGGGGATTTGATAGCTGATGCTTTCCGCAGCATCCGGTACCACTTCGTGAATGATTTTCCGGATGGTTTGCATCCGTGCCAGCGATTCACCGCTAAATGCTTGATGATATTCATCTATGGTTTGATAATTGGTCTTAGCCATTGGTATGGATTTTAGGGTTATACACATAAGAAACCGTCAGTATACCCAACACAACCAGTGGCAACAGCATAAATCCGATGTTTTGATCTACGCAGGCATGACTGATGAATGCAAAGATCAAATTAAAGGTAAGCCCTGCATATGCCCATTCTTTTAACTTGCTTGATAGGTTAGGAAGGGAAATCGCTAAAACACCCAGTGCTTTACAAATGATCAGCGTATATGCAAAGTAATCGGGATAACCCAATGGTTTCGTACCTACAGTGGCTTGCTCCGGTGCAAAAAGCAGGGTACTAAGCGGCATCACCCCTTCCCATAGGATAATGAGGGTCGTTGCTATCCAAAAGATTATTTTATTCTTTTTCATATCATTGGCTATTAACGGTTTATAAATTAGTTTGATTCAACATATTTTACAAAATTGTTCAAGATAGCTTGCCATCCTTGTTTCTGAAATTCAGGGTCATTTTCTGTTTCTGTATCAAACGTGGTTTCGATGTTGGTTTTACCATTTTGCGCGGCAAACAATGTAGTTGCTCGTCGTCCATCGGGCATGGTATACGTAATTTCCCTATGCAGCGCTACCGCATCATAAGTACCCTCAAAGTCAAAACCGAAGCTGCCATCTTTCGCTTCCATCCTATTCTTAAATTTACCACCTACCCGTAGATCGTTTTCACTGCTTGGGCTATGCCAACTGGGGTCGGGCGTATTCCACTGCATAATGTCGCTTGGTGTATTCCAAGCTTCCCAAACTTTTGCCACGGGAGCATTTACTGTTGCTTCTACCGTAATTCTTGTTGCTTGTGCCATTGTTAATTCGTTTTTTGTTTATTAAACTTAGATAAATTTGCTTTTAAAGTATATAAAGCAATTTATCGTTCTCTCCTCTGCCATTGATAACTTTTTTTATAGAGGAAATTTTACAATTCAAAATTACAATAGGGCATCAAATTGTGGCTGTTGTGAAAATGACAATCTTAGGGGTGAATTATGACAAACTATTTATATCTTGCAGTCTAATAACCAATAGTTGATATGCAGATTTCTGTCTTTGTGCCTGAGTATGGGGTAATTGAAGCGGTTACACCACCATTCCGAACCTTTCATACCGCCAATGAGTTTTTAACCACATTTGGCAAAAAACCCATTTTCAAGGTGGAATATGTGGGCTTAAAAGAATATGTTCCGGCCAACAATGGCGAATATACGATAAGGACCGATAGGTTGCTCAAAGATGTGACTACAACAGACCTGCTGATCATACCGCCTACATTTGGCGATACCGCCAAAGGAATTCAGGCCAACGCGGAAGCGATACCGTACTTTAAAAAATTGCACGCGATGGGTTCAAGTTTGGCCAGTTTGTGTGTCGGTGCTTTTCTTTTGGCCGAAACAGGCTTGCTCAACGGCAAAAAATGCTCTACACATTGGGCGCATATTAACGAGTTTAAGGAAAGATACCCGGATGTGGAAGTAGAAGACGGAGCGATCATCACAGAACACGATAATATTTACAGCAGCGGCGGAGCAAGCAGCTTGTGGAATTTGATATTATACCTGGTTGAAAAGTTTTCGGATAGAGAAACAGCCGTAATGATTTCAAAATACTTTGCGTTGGACATCGGGAGAGATAGCCAATCCCAATTTGCTATATTCAAAGGTCAACGGAATCACGGCGACGATGACATACAAAAAGTACAGGACTACATTGAAGAACACTATTGTGATAAAATATCCATCGAAACACTGGCAAAGCTGATTAATACAGGCCGTAGGACTTTTGAACGGAAATTTAAAGAGGCTACCAACAATACCCCCATAGAATATATACAAAGAGTACGGATAGAAGCTGCCAAAAAATTCTTTGAAGCCTCCCGGAAGAATGTCTCTGAAATTATGTTCGATGTAGGGTATACGGATACAAAAGCATTTAGGGATATCTTTAAAAAGATTACCGGGCTTACGCCCATTGAGTACCGGAATAAATTTGCAAGGGTGGCAAACGAGGTATAATCTAACGCCAACCTAATCCGGGTGCAACATGCTCCAAAATAGAAGCCAGCACGTGTACATTGTAATCGACGCCTAGCGTATTGGGTATCGTCAAAAGGAGTGTATCCGCTTCTTGGATCGCCTCGTCCTGAGCCAATTGGTTGATGAGTTGATCCGGCTCTGCTGCATAGCTCCTTCCGAAAATCGCCCGTTTGTCCTTTTCGATATGACCGATCTTGTCGACGCGATTGGCTTCCTGTCCAAAGTAACGATGATCTTGATCGCTAATCAATGCAAAAATAGATCGACTTACGGAAACCCTGGGTTCACGCTGATGTCCTGCTTTTTTCCATGCTTCTTTGTACAGCCTGATTTGCTCCGCTTGCTGTACATGAAATGGCTTGCCATTTTCGTCGTACTTCAAGGTAGAACTTTGCAGGTTCATCCCGTTTTCAGCCGCCCAAACAGCAGTCGCATTGGATGCCGCTCCCCACCAAATACGGTCCCGCAACCCTCCCGAATGGGGTTCCAAACGCAATAATCCCGGTGGATTCGGAAACATCGGGCGCGGATTAGGCTTGGCAAATCCAACACCGTTTAGCCTTTCCAAGAATTCCAGGGCTTTACGGCGTCCCATATCGGCATCGGTTTCCCCCTCGGCCAATTCATAACCAAAATAGCGCCAACCGTCGATTACTTGTTCCGGCGAACCTCTGCTGATTCCCAATTGCAATCGTCCTTCGGAAATTAAATCAGCAGCTCCGGAGTCTTCCACCATATATAACGGATTTTCATAACGCATATCAATGACGCCGGTGCCAATCTCAATTTTGCTTGTTTTGGCACCGATAGCCGAAAGCAAGGGAAATGGAGAGGCTAGCTGGGCAGCAAAGTGATGTACCCGGAAATATGCACCATCTAAACCAATTTCTTCGGCTGCAACAGCCAAGTCAATAGACTGAAGCAATGTATCACTTGCGGTACGGGTTTTATAGGCCGGATGATTAGACCAATGTCCAAACGATAAAAATCCTATTTTCTTCATAATCTCTTACAAAGATAACGATTATCAAAAAGAAACCCGTTATCTTGTAAGATAACGGGAATCCGCCCCAATGGGGTTAGGGGCTATCAACCTAAACCTAACACAAAGATATAAATTTCTTTGATATTCTTCCAACAATTATTAGAACCGGTATAGCTTGACAAAATCCTTACAGGGTGTTGGCCCACCCATTTGCCCGTATTAGAAGATAATTGCTGATTTAGCGGAACGTGGCTTCCAACGGGTCAAATGACTCCATACCGGCAAATTAAGAGGAAAGACACGTTGGCGATTGATGGGTAACGAGAATCAAACAGGCAACCATGCAAAATTCCCTTAAAGATATTCCCCAAATCGTAGGCGATGTTTATCGCAAAGAGTCACGACCCGTGTTCGCCGCATTGATTCGCTTGCTCGGCGATCTGGACCTCGCTGAAGATGCCATGCACGATGCTTTCAAGGTAGCGCTTGAGCAATGGGGTGAAAAAGGCGTTCCTTCAAATCCGCGGGCATGGCTTGTTTCTACCGGCCGGTTTAAAGCAATCGATCGTATCCGGCGCGAATCAAAATTTGATCCATTACAAATACAGCACATTGAGCAAATTGAAGCTAAAACTGCCGATCCTTCCGGGCAGGTTGACAAAAAGATTGAAGATGATGTGCTCCGGCTGATCTTTACGTGCTGCCACCCCGCGTTGTCACTCGATGCACGAACGGCCCTGACCTTGCGTGAGGTTTGTGATCTGACCACCGAAGCGGTCGCCAGTGCGTTCCTTGTTACGCCATCCACCATGGCACAGCGGATTGTGCGTGCCAAGACCAAAATTCGCGAAGAAAAAATACCCTTCGAAGTCCCTCCGGAACACGAATTACCGGATCGGATCGCAGCCGTGCTCCAGGTGGTTTACCTGGTATTCAACGAAGGCTACTACGCTTCGTCGGGCGAGTCAGCAACCCGCATTGATCTTTCAAGTGAAGCGATCCGACTGGGGTATCTGCTGCACGCTTTACTGCCTGATCCCGAGGTTGCTGGATTGCTTAGTCTCATGCTACTGCATGAATCCCGCCGACCGGCCCGCACTTCATCGTCCGGAGATCTTATTCTTTTGGACGATCAGGATCGATCGCTCTGGGATCGCAATATGATTGCCGAAGGTCTGTCTCTCGTCGAACAAGCATTTTTTTCCAAGCGGGCGGGAGCCTATACCTTTCAGGCAGCCATAGCAGCCCTACATGCCGAGGCAAAGCATCCCGATGCAACGGACTGGAAGCAGATTGCTGGCTTATATAGCTTGTTATTGCGCATCCATCCTTCTCCTGTTATTGAATTAAACCGTGCGGTAGCCATAGCCATGCACAAGGGGCCTGAGGCAGGATTGCAGCAGATCGATGCGATTCTGGGGCGCGGGGAGCTAAACAACTATCATTTAGCACATGCTGCGCGGGCGGAACTATGCCGGAAAATAGGTCGGATAGACGACGCGAGGGCATCATGGCAGCGTGCACTCAGCCTCGCTCAACAAGCCCCCGAACGGCGGTTTATCAAACGGAAACTTAGTGAGTTGAATGCGTAATTCTCCAAAAACACAAAAAAATTTCAAAATGTTTGTCGATTTTGTCTTCCGCCATTCGACTACTTGGTGAACGAACAAAATATAAGAGAACATGACTCAAAACAAAAAGACAATCGGAAACGATAACGGAGACGTAAAAAAAACACGGGTCCGGGTCGAGAGCTTTTCCATCTCACTTGACGGCTATGGGGCGGGACCAGACCAAAGCGTTGACAATCCGCTCGGCCTCAAGGGAGAGCACTTGCACGACTGGCTCCTTCCTACGCAAACGTTCCGAATGATGCATCATGCCTTCGATCCTCGCGCCACACAGGGGCAAGAGGATGGCACGACCGGGCTCGACGACGACTTTGCGCAGCGCGGGTTCGAGAACATCGGCGCCTGGATTATCGGAAGGAATATGTTTGGACCGGTCCGCGGCCCTTGGCCCAACATGAACTGGAAGGGCTGGTGGGGAGCCAATCCCCCTTATCATGTGCCGGTTTATGTACTGACCCACCACGCAAGACCTCCTTTGGAGATGGAAGGTGGCACAACTTTTTACTTTATTACGGAAGGTATTCACGATGCGCTTGCCAAAGCCCGGAAAGCAGCCAATGGGAAGGATATCCGAATTGGAGGTGGGGCAGATACCATTCAACAGTACCTGCGCGAGGGGCTGATCGATGAACTGCATATTGCCATTACTCCTACTATCCTAGGACGAGGTGAACGGCTGTTCGAAGGAGTTGACTTATGCTGCGCCGGCTACGAATGTGTCCGATTCGAGACCTCTGAGAAGGCGACCCATGTTGTTCTACAACGTAAAGAAGCTTAGATTTAATGAATAATAAAAGAGAGCATCATGAAATACATTTGTCTCGGTTACATGAACGAAGAAATTTGGAAGACATTATCAGAAAGTGAACGGAACAACTTTATGGACGACTGTTTCGCCTATGACGATGAACTTCGGAAGAATGGGCACTTTGCAGGTGGAGAAGCCCTGCAGGATGCTCGGAATGCAATTACATTGAGATGGAGTAATCACCACGTCTCCGTGACTGACGGTCCTTTTGCCGAAACCAAAGAGCAGATCGGTGGGATCATGATACTGGAAGCTACTGATCTTAATCACGCCATCCGCCTATTATCAAAACATCCGTCACTCCGACTGGGACAGGGTGGCAGTAGTTGGGAAATCCGACCGGCTGCCGACTTAACGGCTTTGATGGAAGATAGCAAACACAGAGGAAAGGGATAGAGGTGTACGCGCCTCAATGCACCGAGAGGAACCAGACTTTGACTTATCGGTCGGTCATCACGCGATAGGTGGGGTCTTCGATGATATTGACGTCGATGACCCCTTCTGCATTTTTCAGCAACTGCCTGCAATCTGGACTTAAATGGCGCAAATGAAGCGTTTTTCCTTGTTGATGATATTTTGCTGTGATTTTGTTCAACGCTTCAATAGCAGACATATCTACTACTCTACTTTCCTTGAAGTCGATGATCACTTCGTTCGGATCGTTAAATACGTCAAACTTTTCCATAAATGTAGTTGTAGAGCCAAAAAAGAGTGGACCGTAAATCTCGTAATGTTTTGCGCCTCGGTCGTCCATAAATTTTCTGGCACGGATGCGTTTAGCACTTTCCCAAGCAAATACCAAAGCAGAAATCACGACGCCGATCAATACAGCTAGGGCAAGGTTATGCAAAAGTACCGTTATGACCGCCACCAACATGCCGATTAAAATATCAGGGCGCGGCATTTTAGAAATGATTCGGAAACTTACCCATTCAAACGTTCCAATGGCTACCATCATCATCACACCAACTAACGCAGCCATGGGTATTTGCTCAATCACAGGACCAGCTACGAGAATAATTAATAAGATGGTAACTGCACCAATGATTGCGGAAAGCCTGGTTCGTGCACCAGCGCCGACATTTACCAACGTTTGGGCAACCATCGCACAACCGCCCATTCCTCCAAAGAAACCATTGGTGATATTTGCGAGACCTTGGGCGGCTGCCTCCCGGTTTGATCGCCCCTTCGTATTAGTTATTTCATCAACCATGTTTAAGGTCAACAACGATTCAATTAACCCCACCCCCGCCATGACCAATGCATAGGGAAAAATGATTTGTAATGTCGCTAAGCTAAATGGAATCTCAGGAATGCGGAATGTAGGTAGCGAGCCGCTTATCGATGCAATATCAACTACCTTTTTGGTGTCTATATCGAAAAAATATACGATACCAAAGACAATTAATATGGCGACCAGCGAAGCGGGGACTGCCTTCGTGATTTTTGGCAACAGGATTACGATTGCGATTGTTAAGGCGGTTAGCCCGATCATCAAATACAGCGGAGCTCCCTGCATCCAACCGTCAATCCCTCTTTCCGTAATTTTAAATTGCGCTACCTGTGCCATGAAAATGATGACCGCAAGTCCGTTTAGAAAACCATACATCACGGGTTGCGGTATCAACCGGACAAATTTACCCAGTTTGAAGAGCCCAACTAACAATTGCAGAAAACCACCTAAAACTACTGCCCCAAAGAGATACTCCACGCCATGTGAGGAAGCCAATGCGATCAGCACAACGACGGTTGCGCCTGCGCCTCCGGATACCATACCAGGTCTTCCACCCAAAATGGCGGTTACCAAACCCATTAAAAATGCGGCGTAAAGGCCTGTTAACGGAGATAGTCCGGCCAATATAGCAAACGACAGCGATTCAGGTATCATCGTCATCGCAACAGTTAAGCCGGCCAGGATTTCGTTTTTGTAATTTATGCTTTGTTTAAAATCAAACAGGTTGAAAATTTTCTGCATCTAGATCGAACCGTATATTTTATTGCAAAATTACATTTAATCCTTTGTGCCTAATAAATTATATAAAAAAAGTAAATTTGATGCTAAACGACATTTCGAATTAAAGGTTTGCTTCAACAGGTCGTTTACGCTTTTGACATCTAATTATTATGAGATAAAAAAGATGACACGGTTTACGACCTGGCTTCCGATGCGTCGATTATATAATGCATGCCTGATATAATGCCTGACGGCGCTGTTTTGTTACGATGAAAGATTTATTAAATTGCGCACGGCATTGTACGAAAGCAAGGGACTGACTAAATTATGAGGTAACAGGAAACAGTTAAACAAAGTTAGTTGACGGATAACAGAATATGAAATACGTAACTACTATTCACCAAATAGGTAATAATACCGGAATAGAGATCAGCGAACAGCAGTTGGAAGAGCTCGGAGGTGGCAAAAAGCCTCTGGTTGTGGTTACTCTCAATAACCACACATACCATAGCGCCGTGGGAAAAATGGAAGGCAAATTTCTGATCAGTCTGAGCGCCGAAAACAGGAAGAAAGCAAATGTGAAAGGAGGAGATACCTTAGAAGTTGAAATACTGTTGGATACCAAACCTCGAACGGTAGAGGTTCCTGAAGAGTTTCAAGCAGTTTTGTCTAAAAATAAAATCGCAGCAAGTGCTTTTGAAAATTTGGCCCCCAGCAAAAGGAAGGCGATCGTGGAATCCATATTAACCGCTAAAACAGAAGAAACGCGGCAAAGGAGAATCACCAAAGCTATTGACACGTTAAGTAGATAAACGGGTTGATATTAGCGCGCCACGCGTGAAAATAATCGGCTCGATGGGTATCATTTGAAAGGAATTAAAATGCACGAGGTATACGTAACCGACAAAGCATTTGAAAAGAACGAGTTCATCCAAAATTCGCTAACAACAGGAGAATACGAAAACTGCATTTTCAGAAACTGTAACTTCGCGAACGGTGACCTTTCGGCCTCCAAATTTATAGACTGCAGGTTCGAAGGTTGTAATTTGAGTTTGTCAACGCTGAATAAGACGGCATTGCGGGAGGTAAACTTCAAAGACTGCAAAATGCTTGGATTGCGTTTTGACAATTGCCTGGATTTTGGACTTTCTTTTTCGTTTGACGGATGCCAACTGAATCATTGCTCATTTTATCGGACTAAAATCAGGAATACGGTTTTCAGAAACTCTCAATTGCGGGAAACCGATTTCACAAATTGCGACCTCTCAAACGTTATTTTCGACAATTGTGACCTAGCAGGGGCATTGTTTGACCATACCATCCTCGAAAAAGCAGATTTTAGAACATCTTATAACTATTCCCTTGATCCAGAAATAAACCGAATTAAAAAGGCCAAATTCTCAATCGCAGGCGTAGCCGGATTATTAGGTAAATACGATATCGATATTGAATATTAAAAACCCCGATCAGCCAAAAACATCGCTTTTTTAGCATAAAAGCCGAAATAACCTATTTTTAATCATGATACAAGACCATGCAACGTGATCGGAAAACTGGAGTTGTAAGTTAAAGCCAGGACCTCAGTGTTGGTCCTGGCTTTTTCCAGTTTAGACCATCCTGCCCATCAGCGGATCGGTGATGCTTGGGCGGCCGGTTTCCACGTGCCCGGCATATCGGTACGACAACGCGGGGTATCCTTTGGCAATGAACTCAAAATCGTACCACCCGTCCGAATCGGTCAGGGATATTTCCAAGTGAACCTTGTCTTTTACAGGTACGGTCTTCGATGCCCGCCCATACGACAGATCCCGTACTTCCAGCGTCTCTCCACGAGGAAGAACAGCCTCCACGACAACGGATTGCCGATCCGGTTTCACAGACACTTCCAGTCGAGGGTCCGACAGGGTTGCGTTTCCTTTGAATGCCCGGTAAAAACCGTTTGGCCCATAAACTTCCAAATGGTAGGCTCTTCCTGCAAAATCATCCAGTGGCCATCGGTATTCGAGGTCCTCTCCTTCCCGAACGGCAAAATTCCAATTGCGTCCCGGCGTCGGCTCATCACGGTAGAGAAGCCGCGACACGGCAATGAATGGCATCCCGATGGTCTTGGTTTTCGGCAGGCTTCCTTCCAATGCGAGGCGCAGTACCAATTCGCCGGTTGCCGCGTCTACAAACGCATTGGCAGCTGCATCATATGGAAGACCACATGCCGGCTTAGTGCCTTTCTCCTGCTGAGGCAACAACCCCGGATCGTGGTTACCTTGTTTAAGCAAAGTTAATTCATCAGGTTGCAGCAGTTGGTAATTGCCGGGCAGTCCTTTTGTCTTGGCCGAATAGATACGTTCTACATACGCATTGCGGTTCACGGGCTGAAGTGTTCCCTTATCTCCGCCTTGCGTGGAGCGGAAGACCGAAGTCAGGTTGCCACATACCAACCGTCGCCACGCGCTGATGTTTGATTCGTATACCTGCTTACCAGTTTTATTTTCAATAAAATGCTCCAGAAACTGCAAGGTGGATGTGTGATCAAACACTTCCGAATTGACCCACCCCCCTTTCGTCCAGGGCGAGGCCACCACGAGCGGTACGCGGAAACCCAGGCCAATGGGACTGTCGAGCGTAGCCTCTGGATTGCCGGTCCGTATTTTCTCCTGTGCGGCTGTTACATATTCCTCCGCAGTGTCGACACCGGCTGCTATCGCGCCGCTGCTGCTCCTACCTGTTAGAGGCGGTACAAAGGGCGGCACGTGGTCAAAGTACCCGTCGCTTTCATCGTACGTAAGGATAAAAATCGTCTTTTTCCACACTTCGGGGTTTTTAGTGAGTATATCGAGCGCCTCAGACACATACCAGGCTCCGTACCACGGAGACCCTGGATGGTCCGAAAATCGGCAGGGTGCCACCAGCCAGGATACGGTGGGCAATTTCCCTTCGTTGACATCCTTGCGGAACTGATAAAAAACATCACCTTTGGGCACTTCCACCCGCTTTTCCCCTTCTGTATCCGTATAGGTAATCGGTTCCAGCCGATGGTAATCGGGATCTCCGGTATTGGTGATGAATGCCCGACGATGGATTTCTTGGTCGAAAGGGGTAAGTTGATTAAAATTTTCTTCACTATATTGCTGGATATCAATACGTAGCTGGGTCAACTGCTTTTGAAGTTTTTCGCGCTCTGCTCCCTCAGTTTCACTACGGCCCAGTGTGGCTTCCAGTTCGGCTGCATGACGCTCCATGAATGTACGGTGGGCAGGATGGAACCGTACGTTGTACTGCTTATAAAACTCCAGGTTATTATCTGTAAAATTGGCCAGCCAATCTTCTTGGTCATCGTCCAGTCCCACGGGCAAGCTCAATTCATTCTGATAGACTTTCCAATCGATACCTGCTTCCTGCAACCGTTCGGGATAGGTCTTCCAGCCTACATCTTCGTAGTTGATCTGGCCATTGTCTACGTGCGCAACGGAATCGGGATTGTGGGGTTCCTCACGGATGGCTCCAGCCCAGAAATAAGAACGGTTAGCACTGGTGCCGGTGAGCGAAGAACAGAAATGCTGGTCGCAAACGGTAAAAGCGTCGGCAAAGGCATAGTAAAAAGGCACATCCCGCCGGTCATAGTAGCCCATGGTGAGCGGCATATCACGGTATTCGGGATTACCTGCCCGCTTGGCCTCCAACCAGGTGTCGAGTTTCCCTTCGTTGCGGGCGTGCACCATATCCTTCCAGCCATGCGGCAGTGAACCCATCCAAGTGGCTTTCGTATTTTCGATATCCAGGTGAAAGGGCGCATAGCTTTTTCCCTGTGCATCGGTCTGCGCCCATACCGGCAGTCCGTTCGGCAGACGGATGGCCCGCGGGTCGTTGAAGCCACGGACTCCACGAAGGGTACCATAACAATGGTCGAACGAGCGGTTTTCCTGCATTAGGAAAACAACATGCTCCGCATCCAGATACGTACTGCCATCGGGTGCATCGATGGCCAGCGCCCGTTGGATGGATTCGGGCATCAGGTGGAAAGCGGCTGTGGCCCCGGCCAACAGCGATGCTTTTTTAAGAAAGGTTCTCCTTGATTCCATGGTTGTGATTTATGCGTGCAAGTTACTGTTTCTACTCGTTTATTTCAACCACCAAAGTTTTTCATACTGCTACCATCGCCCAGACTAAACTGGCTTGAAAATAAACAATATATTATATTTGTCCGGAATGATAAAACATCTCATTTTTCTGTGGATGGCTCTCATCTTCTTCAGCGCCAATATTTATGCCCAAAAAGGCGATCTTGACAATCTGCTAAAACAAGCATATGCTGCGCGGTTGAAGGGCGATTATGACAGCAACTTTCGTTTATTAAGAGAAGCAGAAAACATCGACCAATCAAATCAGGATCCATTGTTACTTGCCAAGTTATATGCGGAGCTCAGTAAACAGCACCTGATTCTTGCCGATTATAATAAAGCCAAAGCGTATGCTGAAAAAAGCCTACAAATAGGCAAACAAGCCAATCATACCTTGGCAAAATCGTATGGATATATCGCCATCTCTACCTATCATAACTACCTGGATATCGGTGATCAGGCCGTGAGCTATGCCCAACAGGCGCTGAAACTGCTCGACGATGAGCCCGATCCTTCCCTGCAATCCCGCGCGTATTATATCTTATATGGCGTATACTCAAGGTGGGATGATGTCGATCTCTGTGAGAAATATGCACAATTGGCTATTGCCGCTGCCAAACAGGGGAACGATAATGAGATGCTTTCAAACGCGTATGCCGCTTATGCCACGGCTATGGAATTTCGTTACGATCGTACCAACCAACAACGATACCTGGATAGCATCAAGATCTATCTGCATAAATCGGCAGCTGTTTATAAACAGGCCCCGGAAACCGTAGGTATTCGCACCTATTCAATTACCAACATCAATTTAGCCAACTTTTTTTTTAAATACCATCCCTTGGATCAGTCGTCCACTCAGGACAGTATCCTGTATTATGCGGGTATTGCCCAACGCCTATCCCAAGCATCTGATAAGAATTATACGATCATGGGCAGCGTCAACGGGTTATTGGCAGAAGTAGCCAGCTTGCAGGGCAATGACCAACTGGCAGAAGCTTATCTCATGGATTCATATATCCACCTGACCGAAACCACCGCCCCTTCTTATTATACCCTTGCACATGTTGCTCAGGGATTGAGTGACCTGCACCGGAAACGTGGAGATTATGAAAAAGCGTTGTTCTACCAAAAGAAGAAAGAACAATTTACCGATACAATATTCAACGAAACACAGATGCTGCAGACAAAGAAACTGGAAGTGCAGTATGAAAACAAAAAATTGCTGGAAGACATCCAACTGAGTGCGCAAAAAGCCAGAAACCAAAAAACACAAAACCTATTGCTGGCCGGTATCTGTGTACTGCTCTTAATGAGCTTGTTCCTGCTTCGAAATTCTTTTAAAAACAAAACTCAACTGCAGGACGAGAAGGCCCTGCGACTGCATCAGGAAAAGATGGATTCGGAGCGAAATGCAGCACTTCAACTGAAAATGCAACAGCAAGAACAGGCCCGGCTGCAAGCTGAGCAGCAACTGCTGCTCATACAGAAGGAGCAGATGCAGAAGGAGGCTATGGCCGACGCCCTGCAAATTGAGCGCAAAAACCGGCTGCTGCTGCAACTGAAAGACAAGCTGAAAAAACTGGAAACCGAAGATAACAAAGGGCTTGTTGAAAAGGTCATTAAAGAAGAAATGCGTCTGGAAGAGACGGTTGAACGCTCGGCAAGAGAGTTTGAAAGCATCAATCCGCTTTTTTTCAGCAGGCTCAGGGAATTATCGGGCGAAAGGCTCACACCCCTGGAACTTAAACATTGTGCATACCTTTATCTCAAGCTTAACACCAAAGAAATTGCCGCCGCCTTCTACGTCGAACCTAAAACCATACGAGTGAGCAAATACCGTATCAAGCAGAAACTCAGACTGGACAAAGACACGGACCTAGATGATTTCCTGCAAGATATTGGGTAGCCTGTAGTCACTTTGTAGTCACCCACCAGGAAATACATAGCCACTTTGCAGCGTTTATTTATGCAAATGAGCCTATTGGCCAACGTAAATTTGCAAACATGAGTAAACCAACATCGTCAATGCCGTTTCTGGAGATCATCGAATGGGTGGAACAGGATCCCAACATCATGATGTGGAAAATCACGGATGGAGACAAAGAGATCAAAAACGGGGCAAAACTGATTGTACGGGAAAGCCAGACAGTTCTGTTTATGAACGAAGGCACCTTCGCCGATGCTTTTGCACCGGGCACACACACCTTACATACCCGTAACATTCCCATCCTTTCCCGCCTTAAAGGGTGGACATATGGTTTCGAAAGCCCCTTCAAAGCCGATGTTTATTATTTTTCGGTCAAGCAGTTTGTTAACCTCAAATGGGGTACGCCTACCCCTGTCATGTTACGGGACCCCCAGTTTGGGCAGGTCCGTGTTCGCGCTTTTGGCACCTATAATGTACGTATTACAGATCCTGCCCGTTTCTTTAGCGAATATGCAGGTACCTATCCGAAGCTGACGATCGTTGAGTTTGAGCGTCAACTCCGCGATTTCATTGCACCCCGATTCGGTGAGGCATTGGCGATTTCCAATATCTCGGTGCTAGACATTGCCGGCAACATTTCAGCACTCAACCATCGTATTGAGCCGCTTATTCGGCCCTATTTCGAAGATTTTGGAATCGAAATCACCCAATTTACGCTTACTTCGGCAACATTGCCCGATGAAGTCACACAATATTATGATAAAGTGACGGGTATGAATATGGTAGGTGGCGACCTGGAGAGGTTCCAAAAATTCAATACCGCCATTGCGGTGAGCCAAGCGGGGAATCCGGCGCAGCAGGGAACCCAACAGGGCGTTGCATTGGGGATGCTGATGGGCCAGGTAAACCAACCACCGCAACCGGCCACAGCAGCACCTGCAGATAACCACACCATCAAACTTCAGAAAATCAAGACGCTCTTTGAAAACGGACTCATCGATGAGCAGGAATACAAAACAAAAAAGGCCGAAATATTAGCGCAAATGTGAATTTATGGAAAAACCCTTATCACTGGTTGCCCGCATGAAACAGAATGCCCTCGCGCAGAAGCGCGAGGTTTTCGAAGAGAGACAGGCGGGTATGAACACTACGACCTGTCCAAACTGCGGGGCTGGGCGAGCGAAAGATGACGGCATTACCCGGTGTGCCTATTGCGGATTTGAATTTATCAGCCGTAAACTCACCGATGGAATCCACATCACTGACAACGACAATTCAAAATAAAACGATGGGCTTTTTCAGTTCCAACAAAAGAAACGACAGTGCTACCGAACATACGACGGAAACACCGCTTGTCCAACGATTCCAGTCTTTCTTGGATAAACTCAACGCAAGGGCAAAGGAAATGTATGACGAGCTACAAACCGATGCACAGAGCGTAGCCGATGCAGATACCGACCCGTTTAAAAGAAGTTTCCTTCAGTTTAAAGCCGGCATGATCGCTCAATTCACCGCCATCATACAAAAAGGGAGTTCCGTATATCAGGAAGAAGTTGCCCCCAAGGCCTCCGCCGGAGAGTTTATGATCCTCTCCCAGCTATTCAACAATTGGCATGTCGGTGTACTGAATATGATGACTACTTCCTTCGATCAGGTCATCGAGCGTGACCTCGAAAAGGAATATGCGGAGATCATGAAAGTGTACGAACATTACAAACATCAATTTCATTGTCGGCAATGCGGGGGTAAATTGGAAATACAAGCATTTTACTTTATAGCCACCTATGTATCCTGTTCCTATTGCCGCACACAGAACACATTCGATCCCGGCACCAAAGTACGCAGGATCGAACACCTGGCGCGTCCCCTTGCCGAACTCCGATGCCGGCCACTTTACCAGCGTCACCAGGAACATCGCAAGCAATTCGGCCCAAAAAGTGCCAGCGCTTCCTATAAAGAATATGCACAAGCCTTAATTCGTGAAATGAACGGTATCCTGCCGGGCCTGGAAACCCAGCACCAGCATTTTTACGATAGACTAGTAAGTGAGTACGAACGATTTGATTACTTTGAATAATTCCATTTTTTTCACGAATAAATCTGACCATCATGTTTAAGAAAATTCTCAAAGGCCTCAACGTAAACCTGGACGACATCGCAAAGAATGTCGCAAAAGCGCAAAAAAACAAAAGTGAAGGTGCCCACCACGACATGCTTGATGCATACATACAAGGAGATATGCAGAAAGCGTTCGATAGTGGAGCAGCATCCGTTGGCTATACAACGATGAATACCGCAACCGAGGATCCCAATGATCCGCAATTACAGCCCGTACATGGCATCACTGTATACGATTATGCTGCAGGTGCCGCCAAGATAGGAGAAGGCTGTACCGAAGAACAGGTTTGCCGCACACTGGGTGTGGAGAGGCCCTTATGGGATGAGGCCCAGACAACCTGGAATAACCGCATGCGGGATGATAAGACCATGAACGTGGTAAATGTTTACTCCAAGTATTTTGGAATGGCCAAGGATCATGAAAAACTGGGTGCCCTACAACCGGACAATGCCCCCGTCACGAATATCCCTCAGGGTGATGCTGCCGCAAACCTGCAGCGACTGCAAACCGATAAGCACTATTTTTTTGAGATACAGGCCGCCATGCAGGCTGCTTATGACCATGGTATCGATGGTGCCCAATGGTTGATAGACAACCTTGGCCTTACGGTATCACAAGTAAATGGAGCCGGCACAAAGTGGATGAACGATTTCAACACGATGGCTGAAATGATGGATTATCAGGACCAAAAGAAAAATGAATATAGCCAACGGTTTGCCCAAGAATCCGGCACAGGTGGTATTGTGGATGATATTAATTTTTAAATACTAAAAAAATTAGCTTACATTTGTTGTCCAATTCTGGAACAACATGGCGGTACTATCGGATGATAAACGTAAGCTAATCGGCCAGCTGCAAAAACATCTATTGCGTTGGCAGGGATTCAAACCATCGGAAAACCACCCCGAAGGCATCGGCTTAGGTCCCATAGAAAAGGCTTTCCCAAATACCATTTTTCCAATGGGAAGCATTCATGAATTCATTGGGACCACCCCTGAACAAACGGCTGCCACCAGTGGTTTCATCGGGGGAGTATTGGCCGCGCTGATGCGAAAGGGCGGCGTATGTCTATGGATCAGCACATCCAACCGGCTATTTCCCCCCGCGATTAAACTTTTCGGCGTGGAACCCGATCGGGTTATTTTCATTGAGGCTCGCCGGGAAAAGGATGTCTTATGGGCGCTGGAAGAAGCTCTTAAATGCGACAGGCTTATTGCTGCCGTTGCAGAACTCCGTGAGATGGATTTCAGTCAATCGCTCCGGCTCCAACTCGCTGTGGAAAAAAGCAGGGTAACGGGGTTTGTGCTCCGTAGCAATCCGTTGCGGGTGGGTAATACCGCCTGTGCTGCCCGGTGGCACATCACCCCGCTGCCAAGCGAAGTTGAGGAAGGGATGCCGGGAGTGGGAATGCCCAAATGGGGGGTGCAACTGCTGAAAGTACGCAATGGCAATCCGGGATATTGGGAAATCAACTGGTCGGCCGGACAGTTTATGGATGCTTCCAAACCTGCGAAAGTTTCTGAACTGCCCATGCGAAACCGAAAAATAGGATAAGAATGGAAAGGCGGTTTGCTTCGATATGGTTCAGGCACCTCACGACAGACTGGCTGGCACTTCGCCAACCTGCCTTACGGAATATGCCTTTTGTCCTGGCAGAACCGGTACATGGCCGCATGGTCATTACGGCAGCCAATACGCTAGCCGAAACCCAGGGAATCCATGCGGGCATGGTCGTGGCCGATGCCAAGGCCGCTATACCCGACCTACAGGTAATCGATTATCCGCCGGGTTTGATCGAAAAGCTGCTGGAAGCATTGGGACTGTGGTGCATCCGCTATACACCTGCCGTGGCCGTAGCCCCCCCTGATGGATTGATCCTTGACACCAGTGGATGCACGCACCTGTGGGGAGGCGAGCGACCCTATCTGAAAGAAATTGTAACCCGGCTGCGAGACAGGGGCTACGACGTCCGGATGGCGATAGCCGATACCATTGGCACTGCCCGGGCCATAGCCTATTATGGAAAAGATGCCCCCATCATCAGCAGCGGCGCAGAATGGGATGCCTTATCTCCCCTGCCTCCTGCCGCGCTCCGGCTGGAATCCGATACGGTACACCGGTTGCGTAAACTGGGGTTACGTACCATTGGCAGCTTTATGAGCATGCCGCGCACGGCCCTGCGCAGGCGATTTGGCCATGAATTGGTAGAAAGGTTGGAACAGGCGCTTGCCCAGAAGGACGAATATATTCAGCCCCTACGCCCCATCCCACCTTATACAGAAAGAATACCCTGCCTGGATCCCATCCGTACCGCCACAGGCATTGAGATTGCGATACAGCGGTTGCTGGAAATGCTCTGCAAGCGGTTGGCCAACGAAGGAAAGGGATTGCGACAAGCTACTCTCTATTGTCATCGGGTAGACGGGAAAATGGTACAGGTGGCCATCCGCACCAGTAGGCCTACTGCCCATGTGCCCCATATATTCAAGCTGTTTGTGCTGAAAATCCCGCAGATTGAGCCTGCACTGGGCATTGAGCTTTTTATTATCGAGGCCGACAAAGTTGAAGATGCCGACCCTGTACAGAATGCCCTGTGGGGTGGTGTGCCCGGACCGGAAGATACCGCATTGACTGAATTACTCGACAAGCTGGCCGGAAAAACCGGCATCCTGCGGGTAAGCCGCTACCTGCCGGATGAGCACCACTGGCCGGAGCGGTCTTTCAGACTTGCTTCATCCATCGGAGAAAACCCTACTACCACCTGGTGTGAAGACCGGCCGCGGCCTACGCGACTGCTGGCCAAACCCGAGCCCATTGAAGTATCGGCTCCCGTGCCGGATTACCCGCCCATGTTATTCCGCTATAAAGGCGAAGTGCACCCCATCCGGAAAGCGGACGGACCGGAACGCATCGAGCGTGAATGGTGGATGGACAAGGGAGAACACCGCGACTATTATCAGGTGGAAGATGACGGAGGACGCCGTTACTGGTTGTTCCGCTCGGGGCACTATACGGATGGCCAACCCCAACGGTGGTTTTTGCACGGCTTTTTTGCTTGATAGATCATGGCACATGCGGAATTACAGATAACATCCAATTTCAGCTTCCTCCGTGGAGCATCCCATCCGGACGAACTGGCAAAACAAGCAGCAGCATTGGGGTATGCGGCTATTGCCATTACCGACCGCAACAGTTTCGCAGGGATCGTACGCGGGCATATCGCTGCGAAGAAATGCGGTATACGCCTAATTCCGGCATGCCGTCTCGACTTGAGGGATGGTCCCAGCCTGCTGGCCTATCCCACAGACCGGGAAGCTTATGGACAGCTTTCCCGTTTACTGACTTTGGGCAACCGCCGTGCAGAAAAGGGCCAATGTTATTTGGACAAAGCGGATGTATACGACGCTAGCAAGGGTATGAAATTTGTCGTCGTGCCCCCGGATCGGCTTACGGCGAGCTTCGAATTGGAGGAGTTTTATAGCACGCACGTGGCTGAATACCGAGCAACCCTTGGTAAGGATTTGTTTCTAGGCGCAACCCGTACGTACCAGGGAAACGATGCCAAAATATTCTTCAGGCTGCACCAGTTATGCAAACAACTGGACATGCCCATGGTAGCCCTCGGCAATGTATACTACCACGAACCCCACCGCCGTGAATTGCAGGATGTGCTCACCTGTATCCGGGAGAAATGTACCATCCATACCGCTGGTTTCAAACTTCATTCCAATGCAGAAAGATACCTCAAACCGCTGGATGAGGTAGAACGCCTGTTCCGGCAGTATCCCGATGCACTTAGCAATGCAAGTGCACTTGCCGATGCATGCCAATTTTCACTGGATGAATTGAAATACGTTTATCCCGAAGAGCTGACAACAGAGGGACGGACGCCGCAGGAAGAGCTGGTTTACCTGACGTGGGAAGGTGCACAGAAGAAATTCAGGGAAAGTATTCCTGAAAATATCCGGCAGACCATCGAACAGGAGCTAGCCTTTATCGAAAAGAAAAACTATGCTTCTTATTTCCTGACCGTATATGATTACGTGCGTTATGCACGTGAACAGGACATCCTGTGTCAGGGACGTGGTTCGGCAGCTAATTCACTGGTATGCTATTGCCTCGGCATCACCTCCGTAAGCCCCACAAGCACAAAAGTCAGGCTATTGTTTGCGCGATTCATGTCTGACGCCCGCGACGAACCACCGGATATCGATGTGGACTTTGAGCACGAGCGGCGTGAGGAAGTGATCCAATATATCTATAAGAAATATACCCGCAAACGTGCGGCCATCGTAGCCACCGTGACGCAGGTACGGGTCAAGGGTGCCATCCGCGATGTAGGTAAGGCCATGGGACTTTCGCTGGATGCGGTAGGACGGCTGTCCGGCATTATCGGTAGCCATTGGGACGACCACATCGAAGAGGAACGATTGGCTGAACAGGGATTTAATCTGGCCGATCCCCATTTGAAGAAGGTGCTGGAACTGATTAATCAATACATTGGTTTTCCCCGGCAATTGGGGCAACATACGGGTGGTTTTGTCATCACGCAGGGCAGGCTGGATGAACTGTGTCCCATCCTTAATGCCCGCATGGAAGACCGTACCTGCCTCGAATGGAATAAGGACGATCTTGAAGCCCTGGGATTCCTAAAAGTGGATGTGCTGGGGCTGGGCATGCTTACCTGTATCCATAAAGCGTTTGACCTAATGAAGCAACATTATGGCGACGAACTAACTCTGGCGAATATACCACAGGAAGAACCTGAGGTATACGAAATGATCAGCCATGCCGACACGCTGGGGGTATTTCAGATTGAGAGCCGGGCACAGATGTCCATGTTACCCCGGTTGCGCCCCAACTGTTTCTATGATCTGGTCATCGAGGTAGCGATTGTACGGCCCGGGCCTATACAGGGCGACATGGTGCACCCTTACCTGCGCCGCCGTAATAAAGAGGAACTGATAGACTATCCTTCAAAAGAGATAGAAGGCATACTAAAACGGACGCTGGGCGTCCCTTTATTTCAGGAGCAGGCAATGGAAATCGCCATGGTGGCCGCTGATTTCTCAGCTGCTGATGCCGATGAACTACGCCGTAGCATGGCTACTTTCAAGGCCAAGGGAGAAGTAGCCCGTTTCCAGCAGAAAATGGTGAACGGCATGGTCAAAAAGGGATATACCGAAGAATTTGCCAACCGGGTATTCAACCAGCTCAAAGGATTCGGAAGTTACGGTTTCCCGGAGAGCCATGCGGCTTCTTTTGCCCTGTTGGTGTATATTTCTTCCTGGCTGAAATGCAAATACCCCGACGTCTTCGCCGCGGCATTGCTTAACAGCCAGCCCATGGGATTTTACCAGCCAGCACAGATCGTGATCGATGCCCGCCGGCACGGGATCACGGTATTGCCGGTAGATGTGAACCATTCACACTGGGACCATACACTAGAGGGTGAATTCGGCAAAGAACATCATGCTTTGCGGCTGGGGTTCCGCCAGGTGAAAGGACTAACAGAAGAAGATATGCAACGATTGGTAGAGGCGCGTAAGGACGGATATCACTCCATAGCAAGTCTGATGGATGCCGGTGTACCACTCGCTGCCATGGAACGACTGGCAGATGCAGACGCCTTCCGTTCGATGGGATTTGACCGCAGGCGCGCCTTGTGGGACGTTGCTGCGCTGCAGGACCGGCCCGTTGCATTGTTTGAAGGGCAACCGGTATGTACATCCGAAGGCCAGATTGAACTGCCTTTGATGACCCCAGGAGAACATGTGGTACAGGATTATGCCACGACCACCTTATCCTTAAAAGCCCATCCGGTTAGTTTCGTACGGGAGAAACTGAACATGCTGCATGTCACACCCACCGGTGCACTATCCGAAATGAAGGATGGCATGTACGTGAAGGTATGCGGCATGATAACCGTAAGGCAACGGCCCGGCACCGCCAAAGGGGTATTGTTTGTAACCATCGAGGATGAAACCGGATTTGCTAACGTAGTGGTGTGGGGCAAGCTATTTGCGCAATACCGGAGAGAAATTCTACAAGCTAGATTGCTGATGGTGGAAGGTAAATTACAGATTGAAGGTGAAGTCATTCATGTGATCGGAAGCCGCTGTTTCAATCTGAACGGCTGGTTGCGTGGGCTGATGACACCCGAAGATGGTCATACTCCCAAAGAAGTGTTTTATAAAGGGCGGAATTTTAAGTAGTGCCTATTCTATATTCGGGTATCCTTCGGGACATACCTAAGGTATACTTATTCTCTATTCTTTCCCTATCCGGCACTTAAGAGACGGATGTTTCCTATGTAGGTATGGCAGGTACCACGAAGGTACGATGGATGGGAGTCGAAGGTACAACAGGGATTGAACGGAGTTAGACGGACTTTCAACGGAGTTTAACGAACTTCGGAATGCTGAGAGGTCTGATGGATTGACTCCACAAAGTTACTAAATTCCGCGTAAACTAGGTCTTCTTTGCCTGCTCATTGAACGCAAGACACAACTCCAACCAGTAACTGAAATCATCCGGATCTGTAAACCCTTCGGGGCTAACATAACAAAAACCAGCAAGGTTTTTTCCTTTCATGATCATGGGATGATATCCCTTACGTTCGGATACCGTTTTTGCCTGCTTCGGATCGAATCGGCACATGAGGCCATCGCCGCTTATGTTGATACACATCTTGTCATTTACTAAGAAGGCCAGCCCTCCGAACATCTTCTTTTCTTCCACAGCACTACCGGGTACACGCTTTAAATAAGCCCTTACCTGCTGTGCGAGCTCAATATCATATGCCATACTGCGTTAAAAAATTAGCAAATCAAATGTATCAAAATTTCGAGAATCCACGGAATCTTCCGAAGAAAGGTTGTTGAAATGTTTTATATCCTGGCCTATCCGGTGGAGGTCTTAACCAAAATAACTTGGCACTCCGTGCTTAGGTATTTTTATATAATGGGCCCGTTCAAGCAAGCTTGGCGGGCCCATTATATAAAAATACCCCTGCTTTCGCAGAGGCTATTTTGATTGGTCGGGATGGCGGGATTCGAACCCACGACCTCCAGCACCCCATGCTGGCGCGATACCTGGCTACGCTACATCCCGATGGGGGTGCAAACTTAGATAAAATTGTGATTATTTGCAAATGACAAAAGTGAATATAGATGCAATTTTCAATCCAATCGGATTACCCATTCTTATCACCTATGTATTTATAGAATGTATCGCGATAGGTATCGCCTACAGGAATCACCTTGTCTTCTATGAAAATGCGGCCGCGCTCGATACTGGCTATCTTATCGAGTGCCACAATGTACGAACGGTGGACCCGTACAAAACGGTTACCGGGCAGAATATCTTCCATCTTTTTCATATTTTGGAGCGTAACGATCCGTTCAGTTGCCGTATAAATGGATATATAATCTTTCAGCCCCTCAATGTATAGGATATCGTCGACATCCACGCGTTGGATCTTATGTTCCGTTTTAACAAAAATAAAGTCGACAGCATCACTCTGCTGTGCAACAGTAAGCAGCGGGATCTTAGGTGCCTTATTGTTCAATACCTTTTGGACGGACCGATAAAAACGATCAAAGGCGATGGGTTTCAACAGGTAGTCCACGACATTAAGTTCATACCCATCTAGTGCATACTGGGGATAGGCGGTGGTGAGAATGACATCACATCTGCCATTGATGATCTTCAAGAATTGAATACCCGTTAATTCGGGCATCTGTACATCCAAAAACACCAGATCCGCTTCACCGTTTTGAACCATGGTAAGGGCCTCGATGGCATTTGTGGTACTCGCCACAAGCGATAACTCGGGCACTTTGGCCACATAATCAGCCAAAATATCCAGAGCCAGTGGTTCGTCATCTACAGTTATACATCGTACCATGTGCGTATTCTTTAGAGACTATAAATATAAAAAAAGTTCACTACTGTAATAATTTTCGGATTCCACGATATTGATGGTATGCCTATCGGGATATCCCAATTGGAGTCTGCGCTTTAGGTTCGTGAGTCCTACCCCCCGTGTCTGATCCTTATTGAGCTGATTTTTGGCGTTTTCTGCCCGGAAGTGCAATCGGCCGTTATGTACTTTTATATCGATACGGATCGGCTTGCTCGCATCGGTAGATACGCCATGTTTAAATGCATTTTCTAGAAATGAAATTAGCAGCAGTGGCATGATACGATGGTCCGTTTCATCGGTATCAACATGGAAATCCACATACATTTTTTCTTTGAACCGCAATTTTTGCAGGTCAATATAATTGTTCAAATAATTGATCTCTTCCGCCAGTAGTACCGTGTCTTCGTTGCTTTCATAAAGCATGTACCGCATGATATCCGACAACTTGAGGATGGCTTCGGGAGTTTTTTCCGATTTTTGATAAGCCAGTGAATAAATATTATTCAGTGAATTGAACAGGAAATGTGGATTGATCTGCGATTTGAGAAAGGCCAGTTCCGCATTGAGCTTCTCATTTTCAAGACTTTTTCGATGTTCGCGGCTCTTGAAGTTGGAAGAAATGACATACACCGCCGTACTTAGCAGCATAAAAAACAGTCCGGTAATCAGTGCAGCAACCGTATATTGTAGGGGGGTGAGGACTTTCTCCTTATTTTCTGTATCGCGGTATTGCAGGATGATATCTTGATAGTACGACGCGATACCGTATTTTACACCAATGGATACCACTAAAACAACCGACATGTAAGTGACCGCACGCCAATACCTGTTTTCACCGATAAGAAGCGGATTGATAAAAAAATAATGCACGTAAAAAATGACGATATTTAATGCGCCGTACACCAAAATGAGGATGGACGCATCCGCTGGGCGTTCGCGCACGTTGACGAGATACAATACGACGAGCAACACCACCCACACAAGGGCATGAACCAAAACTGCCTTGTTTTTTAACATAGTTGCAAATATACACGTAGCCAATCATATAACCGATGCCGATAGACAAACTCCCTACTCCTATCGGCCAACGGCTTCGTATGGTAGACGAATAGGGGATTCCGGTTGGTCTAGAAAATCTGCCGATTGGTCTAAAAGTTTTTTATCAAAAACAGGGAATACCTTTCTTTGTATCGTGCATTTGGAATCGGTGCGATCGGAGAACTACAAAGCAACAAGAAAATGAAAAAGTTTATTAGCAACGTCTCTCCCTTTTTGTTACTCGTTATCCCGCTTTTTGTGATCTTATTGTGGGTGGCAGGCCAAACAGGAAGAGAAGTCATTCAGGAGCGTATCCAATTGAACGCTTCCTTTATCTCCTTACCCGATACCGGGGTTTTTAAGGTACTGTTGTGGCGATAGTCCGGCAACTTGCTTACCTTTGCCTCCATGCAACGCCCACTTTTGTCTCTGCACAGCGTATTGGAAGCATTGGAACTCGATGCGGCATGTATATCGTTACTTGAACAAACTCCGGAATATCAAGAATTTATACACGCTGACACACCTGAAGCAATTTATAACGCGATCCGCACCATCGGCAGCGTTCTCAATGCATCGCAACAAGCCAATCAACTGGCGGAAAATCTGGAAGAACGTATCAACATCATTTCGCATAAGCTAAAATTTATCGCTGATGAGAACAAACCCAAGGCCGTATTTTTCCGTGATGTTTCTCCGATATCGATCGTGGAAGACGGATACCTTGCTAACCTAATCCGGATAGCGGGCGGAATTCATCAAACCGAGATACTAACCGGCGAATCAAATCCGGATCTCCTGATTATCTTCAACGAAAAACCGATATCCCAATTATTGACGGAATTGCCCCAAGCGCTCTCTACCTGGGCGCAAACTCAGGCAGTGACCAACAATCAAATTTACATCATTCATCATCCCGGTTACCTGCGCCGGCCCGGTGCACGTGTCGCCGACGACACCGAAATCCTTGCTGAAATTTTCTATCCAAAATATTTCGTTTTCGGTCGCGATGCCGATGTTTGGATGAAGTTTGATTGGCAGTAAATTACAATGTGCTTAATAGATAGTTTTTGAATCCCTTATAGTCTGTACGCAACCCGACCACTTCTTTCTCGCGTCCCTGCAGCATAGTTACCCGTGAAGGAATCGCGATTTTCACAGCGATTTCCGAAGGAAATACCTCCGGAAATTTACACGGGTGTGCCGTGGATAAAAACACAGTTGCAAAGTTACCGCTATGCTGCTTACGGTACGCTTCGGCAGCCAGCCACGCAATCGCAGTATGCGGGCACGCGATGTAACCATAACGGTCATGCAGTGCCTGTATGGCCGCCCGGGTATCCGCATCCGTAAACGTAAAAGAAGAAACGATTTGCTTCAATGCGGTTAAATCGTTTCCGAACAAGTCCATAATACGCACCCAGTTGCTTGGATTGCCTACATCCATTGCATTGGCCAAGGTTTGCACAGACGGATGGGGTTCGTACTGTCCATTTTCAAGAAATCGCGTAACGGTATCATTAGCATTGGTAGCCGCCACAAAATGTTGCGCAGGTAATCCCATTTTGAAAGCCAACAACCCGGCTCCGATATTGCCAAAATTGCCACTCGGAACAGAAAACACAACTTCCTTAATGCCCTGTGTTAACAGTTGTGCGTAGGCGTGAAAGTAATAGAATGTCTGTGGGATGAGTCGGGCGATATTGATAGAGTTTGCTGAAGTGAGGCGAAATACAGATCGTAATTCGTTGTCGTTAAACGCTTCTTTTACCAAAGCTTGGCAATCGTCAAATGTACCGTCTATTTCGATCGCCCGTATATTTTGCCCGTTGGTCGTCAGTTGCAACTCCTGGATCGGGCTCACTTTGCCCTTCGGATATAAGATGGTGACACGGGTGCCAGGTACACCCAGGAAACCAAGTGCTACGGCTCCGCCCGTATCGCCTGAGGTGGCCACCAATACATCCAGCACGCGACTGTCTTCAGTAGAAAAATAGGCCATTACCCTACTCATAAACCGGGCTCCGAAGTCTTTAAATGCCAGCGATGGCCCATGGAACAGTTCCAGTACAGCCAACCCACTATCCAAAGGACGAACCGGTGCGTCAAAATCGATGGCCTCGTGAACGATCTGACGCAGATCAGTTTCAGGAATATCCTCCCCTATCAACGCCTTTGCCACAGTAAGTGCGATTTCCTGCAATGAATGTCGGTGAAGATGCTGAATAAAATAAGGATCCAATGTTGGCACCGTTTCAGGCATATACAATCCCTTGTCGGTGGGCAAGCTATTGAATACCGCTTCTTGAAAAGGAACGCGTAAATTTTTATTGTTTGTACTGTAAAATTGCATGGTGGATTCTAGTTATTTATCTCTTTTGGTCCGTCTGTATTAACACCGGAAACGTATCCGTTGCTTTCAATACCCCGTTCGGTCAAATGTGCTTGGATCAAGTTCGTAATCGCAGCGGCTTTGTCGCGGCTTTGGGTAAACGCAAATACAGAGGGCCCGGATCCCGAAATACCAAAGGTCAGCGCTCCCGACTCCATGGCTATACGGCGCATCTCGTAAAATTCGGGAATCAGAATGGCACGTGTCGGTTCGATAAGCACATCGTGCATACTCCGCCCGATGAGTTCATAATCGGCAGTAAAAAGCCCTGCTACCAGCCCTGCAATGTTACCCCATTGGGTAACGGCGTCCTTGAGCGCTACTTTCGTACGGATCATCTGCCGGGCATCGCGTGTAGGTACATCCACATGCGGGAATACCACCGATGCATGCAATTCCGGTGGGGCAGGAAGTGTGACCACATCGAGCGGATCATACCCACGGATCAATGTGACCCCTCCAAGTAATGCGGGAGCCACGTTGTCGGCATGTCCATGCCCGCATGCCAACGCTTCGCCCTGCACGGCAAAAGGCAGTAATTCCTTCCTGGAAAGGGGACTACCCAACAGCGTATTGACTGCAAATAATCCGGCCACGGTACTTGCTGCACTTGAACCTAAGCCGCTGCCAATGGGCATATGTTTGTGTAATTCGATTTCCAATCCAATATCGGTTTGACCGATGTGCTGAAGAAAGGTCAGTACGCTCGCACTTACCGTGTTTCTTTCCGCTTCCCGGGGCAACCTTCCCTCGTCACCGGTGATGTTCACCAATCGGACCCCCGGTTGGTCTACGCGGCGCATGTATACTTCATCTCCCGGTTCATCTATGGCAAATCCCAACACATCAAATCCGCAAACCATATTGGCTACGGTAGCTGGGGCAAATACGTGTATGCTGTCCTTTTCTATAGGACTCATTTCAGTCATTTTTGTTGTTTTGTATGTTGTCGACATTGATATTTCACGCTCCTACATTCACTAAATCAGCAAAAACACCAGCGGCGGTCACTTCCGCGCCCGCTCCGGGTCCTTTTACCACCAACGGCCGCTCCTTATAACGCTCTGTCGTAAAGGATATGATGTTGTCACTGCCCGAAAGCGCGAAAAATGGATGGGTGTGATCCACCATTTCCAACGCTATGGATACTTGGCCATTTTCCAATTTTCCAATATACCGGAGCACTTTATTGCTTTGGGTTGCTTCTGACTTCAAGTCATTAAAGTAGCCGTCTGCCGCCTTCAGCTCGCGATAAAAATTATCCACGGAAGCCGCTCGGATACAGGCGTCGGGCAATATATTGCCTAATTGAACATCCTCCGGCTCAAGCGCATAGCCCGCATCTCTCGCCAATATCAGCATCTTACGCATGAAATCAGTTCCTCGCAGATCATCACGGGGGTCGGGTTCGGTATAGCCCAGTTGCTGGGCATTTTTCACGACATCGTGAAAGGATACCTCGCCTTTGAAATTATTGAAAATATAGGAAATGGTACCGGAGAGAATCGCCTCGATGCGGACGATCCGATCGCCGCTGAGCATTAAGTCCCGAAGCACGCGCACAATAGGTAATCCGGCCCCAACGTTGGTCTCATAAAAGAAATCGACTCCATATTGCCGGGCGGTATCTTTGAGCAGCCTATATTGGTTATACCGGCCAGAATTAGCGATCTTGTTGCAGGTAACGATAGAAATATTAGATCGGAATATTTCTTCATAATATTGAATGGGATGTTCGCTGGCTGTATTATCGATAAACACACAATTCGGGAGGTTCATCGTTTTCATCTGGCTGATAAAGGCGTTCAGGTTCGCCTGTTCCCCATCTTGCTGCAATCGTTCTTTCCAGTCCCGCAGATCGACGCCTGCACTGTTAAACAACATCTTACGTGAGTTGCTGATGCCCACTACTTTTATTTCTATATCGTTGTGATCCAAAAGAAATGTGTATTGGTTCTGGATCTGCTTGAACAGGGTCGAGCCAATATTTCCGGTCCCAACATTAAAAACATGTAGCGTCTTATTCAGTTGTGCAAAAAAGGCGTCGTGCACTGCATTTAGTGCTTTAGACAGATCGGATTTTGCAATGATGACCGATATATTATATTCTGATGATCCCTGTGCGATTGCTCTCACGTTGACACCATTTCTGCCCAGTGCATGGAATAACCGGCCCGATATGCCGGGTGTTTGCTTCATGTTTTCTCCTACGATAGCTACGACAGACAAATGATCTTCGATTTCAGGTGCTAACAATTTATTGGCTTGCAGTTCCAGTTCGAATTCACTCTCGATCAGTATTTTTGCACGCACGGCGTCAGTTGGATTTACCGCAAAGGTAATGCTATGCTCCGAAGAGGATTGGGTGATCAACACGACATTGATCTGTTCTCGTGCCAATAAGGTGAACAATCGCCCGCTGAAACCAGCTTTACCCACCATGCCACTCCCGGTCAGATTGATCACACTGATATCAGAAATAGAGGAAATTCCCTTGATTGGTAAATTTGTCTCGCCACTATTATGCTGGATAATCGTGCCAGAAAAGGTAGGATTGAATGTATTACGGATGACAATGGGAATCTTTTTAAGGAATGCGGGAATCATGGTGGGCGGATAGATGACCTTGGCGCCGAAATAAGATAATTCCATCGCTTCGGTGTAAGAAAGTACCGATAATGAAAAAGCTTTTTTAACAATGCGTGGGTCGGCTGTAAGCATGCCATCCACATCGGTCCATATCTCGATGGCTTCGGCACCCATAGCCGCTGCGATAATGGCCGCGGTATAATCACTCCCCCCCCTTCCCAACGTGGTGATCCTGCCTCGTTCGTTTGCAGCAATGAAACCGGTAATAAACAATAGCCTGTCCGGATTCAACGCCATAAATGTTTGTATCAGTTGCTCCGAAAGGGGCTGGTTGACATGCGCGCTTCCGAAGTGGCTATCGGTCCGAATCAATTGAGTCGCATCTACAAACAGGGCTTGCGGAAAATCCTGTTCGGCTATTTTAGCAAGCAAAAAAGCAGAGCAACGCTCACCGTAACTCACGATCAAATCCTTACTCTGTAAGCTCAGTTCACGCAGGTTAAAGATACCCTGCAACAAATCTTCCAACTCGTTAAGATAGATCTTCAATCGGGTGAATACAGGATTCTGATGTTTTACCGCGATCAATTGCTTCACCACGGAAAAATGCCGACTTTCCATTTCCCGCAATCCATCAGCAAAATCCTTCCCTTCAGCAGCATCAGAAGCGAGTTGCGTCAGTAAATTCGTGATACCACCCATAGCAGATAGAACAACGACTGGATTTTCCCCGCAAGCATGGGATTTTTGAACGATTTTAAGTACCGATCGGATGCTATCGACGGACCCTACGGATGTGCCACCAAATTTTAATATCCTCATTTTTGACATGACTGGATTGAAACTAAAAACGCCTCCCTGTTTTCGAGGAAGGCGCTTATGATTTTTTATCGTTTACGATTACAACATAAATTACTTCCTCCGTGCGTTAGTCCCGGTGGTAATTATCGTTGTAATTGTCGTGTATTTCTTCACCTTATTAAGATTTCCGCGACAAAGGAAAGCCTTTATTTTGAATTTAGCAAGGGAAAAGTCATTTTTTTAGAATTCCCTTATTTTTCACAATTCTTAAAACAATTTGAATTTTCCGATTTTTTTCTTGCACCGATAATTTTTTTAACATAGCTTTGCGAACCAACGGATACATATATAATGTATTGGTAAAACAATCAACGTCTACGTGTTGAACTAAAGGGCAGTTTAATGAAAAAAAAGACATTAGTAGCTATGCTGTTTGCTTGTACATTTGCCGTATCACAAGCGCAAACCTCAGCCTCAGATCCAGCCGCTAATCCTTCTGATCCGGACAATTTAGCCAAAGACTATTTTTCCCAGATAATGGGCGTAGCCGCTTCGGCCAGCACCAACACAAAATTATATCAGTTTATTTACGAATGGATAGGAACCCCGTACCGCTTGGGCGGCAAAACCAAAAAGGGGGTTGATTGTTCAAAGTTTGCTTATGAACTTTACGACAAAGTCTTTAATACAACGCTGGGACAAAACAGTCGTAACATTTATACCCAAGTCGATCCGATCAAGAAAGACCAACTGAAACCCGGGGATTTGGTGTTTTTCAAAATCAGGAGCCGCAACATCACACATGTAGGCGTATACATTGGGGATGATAAATTTGCACATGCATCTTCAAGCCGAGGCGTAATGATCAGCGATCTAAACGAGGCCTACTGGAAGCGCTACTATTATAATGGTGGCCGGATGCTTACAGCAGCTGCGAAAACAGAAGAGGAAGATAACAGTCAGCCGTCGATAAACTAATCTAACAACCCAACGATATTTATTATACCGTATTACGACCGGATCTGCATCAAATCTAAGTTTGAATGCGTAGCTGATAATTCCTATTTTTACCCAGCCATTTCATTGAAAGTTATATGTCTGCAAAAAAAGTTTTAATCCTCAATCAGGAACAGATACAAAACAAAACGATGCGTATTGCGTATCAGTTACTTGAAGACAATTTCGAAGAAGAATCTATCGTATTGGTGGGGATTGCTGACCGTGGCTATGTATTCGCTCAGCGGTTAAAAGCAATACTTGAAAAAATATCGTCCCTTAATATTCAACTAATCAAGGTTATGCTGGACAAGACCAGCAGCACGCTGGATGCTCAAACAGACACCCCGATAGAACAGGCAACGGATAAGGTTGTCATCTTAGTAGACGACGTATTAAACAGTGGGCGAACGTTAGCCTATGGTATGGGCGTTTTCTTTGATGTACCTCTCAAAAAGATGCGTACAGCCGTATTGATAGACAGGAGCCACCATAAATTCCCTATCTTCAGCGATTTCTCTGGCTTAAAACTCTCTACGATCCTAAAGGAACATGTAACCGTAAATCTTCACGAGTGCGACGGTGGGGAAGACGCAGCTTGGCTTTTATAAAGACGACTACCTTGCATTCACATACCGTAAACTAATCGACATTAATTTTCAGCGTCATTCCCGGTTTAATCTGATTACTTTTCAACCCATTCGCTGCTTTAATTTCCGATACACTTGCCGTACGATGTCGTTTAGCGATATCAGACAATGTATCTCCTCTTTTCACACGATATGTGATATATGTGATGGAAGAATGGACACGTAACTGCTGCCCAGGAACAATGATATTTTGCTTAATATTATTCCATGCACGCAAGTCTTGCACTGTAACGCGGTATCGTTGGGCGATAACTCCCAATGTTTCGCCCTTACGAACACGGTGTGTAATTACTTGACTCTCCTGGCTCTCCCCTGTACTATGGGATGCATTCAGAATTTTCGGCGTTTCTACAGTGCTATTAAGTGCTGCATACAAAGCCGAATAGGCCTCCGGAGGAACTTGAGGCAACACGAGTCTTCTGGGAGATTCCGGGCTACCATTTACTACAGCTCTTTTATACGCGGGGTTTAAGGATTTGATGATGCCTTCATCAATATCCAAGGCTTGCGCTACACCACTAAAGGGCACAAACTTCTGCACCCAGACAATCTCTGTGGTATCCACCGCATTTTCCGACACCATAGGCATTATTTCATGTTCTTCGTGGTAACCTAACATATAGGTCATAGCGATGAAAGCCGGAACATACTTGCGGGTTTCGCGAGGCAAATATGGACTGATAGCCCAATAGTCGGGCTCACTTAATCCCGATCGCTGAATCGCCCGCAAGACATTACCTTTGCCACAATTATAAGACGCGATGGCCAACAGCCAATCTCCAAATTCATTGTAAGCATCCAGTAAGTAAGCAGCAGCGGCGTAACTTGCTGCTATGGGATCTTTTCGCTCATCAATATAACTATCTATAGTTAGATTGTACATCCGGGCAGTGGCAAACATAAATTGCCATAAGCCGGTTGCTCCCACCCGGGATATGGCATGGGGATTTAATGCTGACTCTACGATGGATAAATATTTAATTTCATCAGGCACTCCCGCTTCCGCAAATATCCGTTCATAAATAGGGAAATAGTACTTCCCAAGCCCCATCATATTTGAAAGATACTTTTTATATCGATCTGTACTATATACATCGATATAAGACTGGACCTGCGCATTATAAGTGAGGGGAACAACCTTTTGTAAATATGCCAACCGGCCTTCCACAGTGGCCGGTACAAACTCAAAAATCCGTGAAATCTCGTACTCGTCAAGATCAACAAAATCTATACGATCTGCTATTAAATCAAGCTGTGTACTGATATAATTTTCATTGTCATTTTTCGCAGAGGTATCCGCTGACAGCGAATCGGAGGGGAAAGTGGTTTTCGAAGATGCCAAGTGTACACACAACACAATACTCACGGCCACTGCCGAAATTCCTTTTAACTTCATGTTTCGTTTAGTAGGTAACTATGCCATAAGCCTTCGAAAGACACTGCATGGCCTTATCGTTAACAATTAAATTGTCATTGGTTAAGTATATCCTTATGAGGAAAAACGCGCACACCGGTTTTTTATTGTGCAGCAACGGAATAAAAGTGCTTCGGATAAAAAAAGAAACTTTACACCGAATCATTCATCCGGTATAAAGCTCTTCATAATTTGGGTAAGAGCTTATTGTTTATTCTCTTCCAATTCTTCCTTGGGAGTTTCTTTTTGCCCCTCTTTAAACTCTCGGATGCCGCGCCCCATTCCACGCATCAATTCGGGAATCTTACGGCCCCCAAACAACAAAAGAAGCGCCAAAACTATCAGAATAATTTCTTGTGCACCGAGAAATAACAACACTGAATCTAACATAATCGTTGTTTTAAATTACTAACTTCACCTGTTTAACGCGCAGGTGATTTCGCAAATGTACGGATAATATTTTTTATTTGTCAATTATTTAGCTAACCAAGGTTCCGGATTTATGGGAGCAGAGCCTTCCCAGATCTCCAAATGTACCTCCGAAGTTCCGTCATTGGGGTCCACCAGAGCTGCCCCCAGCGTTTGGCCCCTTTGTATCGTTTGTCCACGTTTTACAACCGGATTGCTGAGGTTGGTGTAAACGGAAAAATACTTACCATGCTGAACGATGATAGAAATATTTCCCTGCATGTTTAAGACGGTATGCACCGTTCCGTCAAAGATAGCCAAAACCGGAGCGTTATTATTTGTTCTGATATTAATTCCGTCATTTTGTACAGTAACATTTCTTCCGATGGTATGTCTACCAAATCCCTGTGTGATAAAGCCTTGCTGTACGGGCCACGGCAGCCGGCCGCGATTGCCAGCGAAATCAGCTGAGAGTTTGGCAGCCGCCGGTGTATTGGCCAGCACCTCGGAATCACTTTTACGGACCGCCGGTTTTTCCGCTTCAATTTCTTTCACGGTCTTCCCGGTACGCTGCGCTTCAAGGGCCAAAGCGGCTTGCCGGGCTTCCTCCTCTAACCTTCGCTGTTCTTCGATTTCACGCTGAATGGCTGTCCGGATGGCCCTCGCCAGGCGTTCATCTTCCTGTTGCTTCTTTTGCAACTCCTGTTTAAATTGTTTTTCCTGCTTGGTAAGAGCTTGAAGTACTTTGGACTCTGCACCTTGCTCCGTGGCTATAACGTTCCGTTCTTTTTGCTGATCGGCAAGTAATGTTGCCTGCTCCTTTTTGCTTGCCTCCAATTGAGCCACTTTCAGCGCAATAGCCTTCTGCGTCTCTTCTATTTCCTGCGCGCGATGTTTCCGCGATTCGTTAAACTGCTGAAGATATTTCACACGCTTAAAGGCCTGGTTGAAATCTTTTGAAGCAAAAATAAACATTATTTTGTTGTATGCATTCCGATTTCGAAAGGCAAACATGATCATACTCTCGTAATCCTTACGCAATTTTGCCAACTGATCGCGTAAATTCTGAATAGTTTTATTATGAGAAGCTATCTGGTTACTGATCAGCCTGATTTCCTTGTTAATGGTGCTGATTTTCTGCTCACGCAAACGTAACTGCGTATTTAACGCATTGACCTGTTTAAGAGAAAGACTACGGTCGCTCGAAGTGGTTTTGAGACTTTGATTGAGCAACTCAATTTCCCTGTTTAAGCGCTCACGTTGCTTCTTAAGCTCCGCACTGCTTTGGGCGTGGCATATCGTTAGCGCCAGACAACATGTAAGTATGCTTAAAATTAGCTTAACAAAATTCATTAATATACGCGTTATCTATCTCTCCCAATTCGCCAATATTGTCTGCGAAAGTAATAAAACTACCTTGATAATCATAACCCATGCGCATTATTGGATTTCTTTATACCTTGCAGGTATACGAAAGGGCATATCCAATGTTTCATCATAGATCATTCGGTTATAGCGCGTTTCGGATTGTAATTTAAATCCAGCAGCGATAATTGAAATTTTCACGTGATTCGGAAAGGTCTGTCCTGCGGAAGATTGGTAATCCGTATAATATGCTTCTATCCGCTGGTTTCGAATCGTATCGTTTAATACGGTAAATGTCGGGCGATAGCTGGTATCCAATTGTACCGAATACTGTAAATCGTTACGTTGACCCCGCAAGAAATACCCACGATCATTCGACCAAATTTCTGAACCTTTGGCAATCGTTTGATGGAGCACATTTCCCACCAATAGCTGTTGTAAGCTAGAAAAATCGAGTTCGTCGTTTGTAAAATTATGAAGGTACTCAAAGGGTTTGCTGACGTACGCCGCTTGCAAACGATTGATGATCTTCACGCTATCCGGTGTAATCAAGACCCTACCTGCCTCGATGCCCATCAGCGCCGTGACCGAAATCCAAATTGCCTTGTCTCGCTCAATGCGTACATTCGTTGTCACATCATAATTGTCTCGGTTGATCGCAATTTCACTTTTCGCCCGCCCGCTAAAGGTAGTAAAATAGAGCTGATGCGTTTCCACCTGACGCAGTGTACGCAACCGTTCCGCACGCGACACCTCTTTTTCGATTGCATCCGCGGATACAGTCGTTTTTTTTGAAGAACAGGAAAACACCGCTACCAATGACATTCCCAAAAAGACAGCCTTAATCAATAAATTGCCTCGCATCGATCTTTTTTGATAACTTATCAATATCCTTGCCAACCGACTCGGAAATAGTCATCGCCTTTTCCCATTGCGCAATGGCACCTTTTATATCACCTCGCTTAGCGAGAATATCACCGTAATGCTCAAGTAATGTAGCCGATACATCCTCAGCGTTCTTAATGGCCTTTTGGATCCATTCAAGGGCCTCGTCGTATTTTGCCTGCTGGAAAAGTACCCAAGCATAGGTATCTTGATACGAAGGATAATCGGGCATGAGTTCATTGGATTTTTTTGACATCGCTGCGGCAAGAGGCAATTTTTCCTTCCGCATTGCCAGATAATACGCATAATTATTCAGCGCATATGCATTGGTACTATCCAGCGCGATAGCTTCTTCATAGGCTACATCCGATTCCGCATGCATATCCAACGCATGGTATGTATCGCCAAGATTACTATACAATTGCGTAAGCAATGGAGTATGCTCTTCGTTGGCAGCATTTAATGCGCTTTCTAAATAGGTGCGGGCTTCCTGATACTTTCGGTTTCCCAAAAAGCCGTGTCCTGTAAAAAACAGAAGCAATGGATGGTTCTGAAACAGCTTCAGAGCCTCTTTTCCATGCATCTCGACATCGTTGTATTTTCTCATCTGAAGCTCCACCTGCAAAAGCTGCTGCCAGATACTTTCAATATATCGATTAATATCCAGCGCTTTCAGGTACGCCTGTTGTGCTGGCTCAGGCTGTTGCAGTTGCATGTAAACATCCCCTTTAACCGCATATGCCTTTGCCTCCTGCGGATAAGTCTCCGCAAGCAAATCCGCTAACTTCGTCAACGATTCTGGTGCCATGGGGTGACTGCGATTAGCGATCGCTGTATATAATATCCCAGCTTTGGCAGCGATATCCAAAGCGGTGCTGACAAACGCCTGCCGGAGAAAATCGTATGCTAGCTTTTGCTTATTCATTGCTAGGTATGCATCGGACTTGCCCAACAGAATGAGCGGGTCGTTTGGAAACAAAACCGAGGCATCATCGAGCAATGTGATCGCTTTTCGGCTTTCTTTAATTTTTGTATATAATTCTGCCAGCAGAATATACCCTTTCGCATCTTTCGGCTTTCTGTCGATGAGTGCTTCCAATTCCCGGATCGCAGCGTCTATGTCGTTCTGAGCTAAGTAAATCTGAGATTTGGTAAGATATTGTTCATCTGTTTCCCCAAATCGCTGTGCAACGGTGTCATAGGTAGCTAACGAAGCCTCATATTGCTTATCTAAATACAGCACATAAGCCTTCTCTTGATAATTGGAAATTTTGTCCGGATGGAGCCGTATCAGCTCATCAAAAACGGCCGGCATCGCTTTAATATTGCCTGTCTTTTTATAAATGTCCCCCAACATGGACCAATACCATTCGTTATCCGGTTTGATCGCAGCCGCGTGTTTTGCGGCCCGCTCAGCTTCGGCATAATCTTCCTTTTCGATATAAATCCGTGCCAATTCAAAATGCGCAGCATCATTATCGGGTTGCAATAGCACCAGTTTGTCGAATGTTTTTTCAGCGGTAGCCAGCTGTCCTGCTGATTTTTGCTGCATCCCCTTAAAATACAACTCCTTAATCAATAAGCTGTCTCCGGCGGTCAGTATCCTAGGTGCCGGCGCAACTTGTTGGGCAACAGCAGCATTTCCAACGATTAATCCCCACACCATCGTAATCAGCCACTGAAAAAAACACACATTTTTTATTACTTGCCCCATAGCTTTGAAAAATCAATTTTATTATCGTACCTTTGCAGTCCTTAAAACAAGGGGCTAAATATATTTATTAATTATTTCAAAACAAAGCAAGTGAATACGTTAAGTTACAAAACTGTCTCTGCCAACAAAAACACCGTCAACAAGGAGTGGATTGTTGTTGATGCTGAGGGCGAGATCTTGGGGCGCTTGTCATCTCAGATTGCGAAGGTAATCCGGGGAAAACACAAGCCATCGTACACCCCACACGTAGACTGCGGCGATAACGTCATCGTGATCAATGCAGACAAAGTTAAGTTGACTGGCAACAAACTGGAAGAGAAAGTGTACCAACGGTATACCGGCTATCCGGGTGGCCAGCGTTTCGAGTCTCCAAAACAATTGTTGGCCAAACACCCAACACGCATTGTGGAAAAAGCGGTACGTGGCATGCTGCCGAAAAACCGTTTGGGACGCGCATTGTTTAAGAACCTGTATGTCTATGCAGGCAACGAACATCCACATGCAGCACAGAATCCAAAAACTGTTAAATTCTAAGGAGCAAAGAAATGTCAACAACTAACACTTCAGGAAGAAGGAAAACTGCGGTTGCCCGCATTTATTTATCTGCTGGCAGCGGCAATATTACCGTAAACGGTAAAGACTATAAAGAGTATTTCCCAACATTGCCATTACAATACATCGTGACCCAAAGCACAGAAGTAGCTGGCGCTGCCGGAAATTACGATGTAAAAGTTAACGTGGCCGGAGGAGGCATCAAAGGACAAGCCGAAGCCGTTCGTTTGGCGATCGCCAAAGCACTTATCGAGCTTGATCCGGAAGTTAAGTCTGCACTCAGGTCCAAAGGACTGGTAACACGCGACGACCGTATGGTGGAGCGTAAAAAACCCGGACGCCGCAAAGCGCGCAGGAGATTCCAATTCAGTAAACGTTAATTTTTTAAGGAGAAACAGAAAATGGCAAGAACGACATATCAAGAATTGCTGGATGCAGGTGTACACTTCGGCCACCTTACCCGTAAATGGGATCCGAAAATGGCCAAATACATTTTCATGGAACGCAATGGCATCCACATTATCGATTTAAATAAAACACTTATCAAGCTTGAAGAAGCAGCGTCTGCAATCAAGCAAGTGGTTAAGTCAGGGAGAAAAGTATTGTTTGTCGCAACAAAAAAACAAGCGAAAGATATCGTTGCGGCGCAAGCTAAAACTGTAAACATGCCGTTTGTGACTGAGCGCTGGTTAGGTGGCATGCTTACTAACTTCGCCACGGTGCGTAAGTCTATCAAGAAAATGGCGAACATCGACAAGATGACCAAAGATGGCACCTATTCAGTTCTATCGAAAAAAGAGAAATTGATGATCCAACGCGAGCGCATTAAGTTGGAAAACTTATTGGGCGGCATTGCCGATCTGAACCGTTTACCAGCTGCATTGTTTATCATCGACGTTAAGAAGGAACACATAGCGGTGAGTGAAGCCCTGAAATTGAATATTCCGACTTTCGCAATGGTGGATACGAACTCCGATCCCACTAACATTGATTTCCCGATCCCATCCAACGATGACGCTACCAAATCCATTAGCCTCATCACGGAAATTATCGGAAAGGCTATCCAGGAGGGACTCGAAGAGCGCAAACGGGATAAAGAAGAAGAAGCTGAGCGGGAAGCGGCTGCTGCTAAAGCACGGATAGATAGCGGCGAAGAGCCCGAGGCTACAGCAGAAGAAACAAAGACCGACACAGATGCTTCCGGAAAACGTCCGCGCAAAAAAGCAGAGGCTGAAATAGCGACCGAAGCAGACAACACACCAGACGGAGAATAATTACATTATAGAAACCGGATGGTGCTCCAATACCATCCGGTTTTTTTTTCGTTAAATTGTGTATTCCAAAGATAACTTAAGGGTAAATTACAAAAAGGAAATAATAAAATGTCCACAGTACAAATTTCAGCATCAGATGTAAACAAGCTACGCCAACAAACGGGGGCGGGCATGATGGATTGCAAAAAGGCATTGATTGAAGCCAATGGCAATTTCGAGGCCGCCATCGATTATTTACGTAAGAAAGGTGCTAAAGTGGCCGCGAGCCGCCAAGACAGAGATTCAAACGAAGGCGTCGTGATTGCGAGGACCACCTTAGATGGCAAGAAAGGTGTGATTATCGAACTGAATTGCGAAACAGACTTTGTAGCCAAAAATGCGGATTTTATTGCATTTGGCGAAAGCATAGCTGATGTAGCTGTTTCCCAAGCTCCTACCTCGCTTGAGGCGTTAAAGCAATTGGAAATAAACGGTGTCAAAATTACGGACCTACTGCTTGATCAAACCGGTAAAATCGGAGAAAAAATAGATGTTTCCAAGTACGAAACCATTGAAGCGGAAAAGGTAGTCGCTTACATACACGGAAATTATCGACTCGGCGTATTGGTGGGGCTTAATCAAGCAGCAGATGGCACGGATGAAGCGGGTAAAGATGTAGCTATGCAAATTGCAGCGATGAATCCGGTAGCAATTGATAAAGCTGATGTCGATTCGCGTACCATTGAACGGGAACTGGAAATTGCGAAGGAACAAATCCGTGCAGAAGGCAAACCGGAAGAAATGGTTGAAAAAATTGCCCAGGGTAAACTCAACAAATTTTACAAAGAGTCAACTCTGTTGAATCAAGAATTTGTAAAAGATTCATCTAAAAACATCGCTCAGTTTTTAGATAGTATTTCTAAAGGATTGACTGTTACGGTATTCAAAAGAGTGCAATTGGGGGCTTAAGAGAGCGCTGATCATGCGTGGTTCACCCCAAAGCCCTGCACGGGCGTTGAAATAACTCAAACCTCCTTAAATCCCAATTTAAGGAGGTTTGAAGTTTATCCTTCCGGCTTAATCCTTGGATAACCACGACTGTCTTTAACTATTTTATCGCCGAATAAAATTTATTACACTGTTTAATCCTATTGGATTAAATATTAACTATTATTGTTTTTTTAACGATAGTTTAGTAACTTGGAATTTTGGAATACGGGCATTTCGTATTCTTATCAGAAAACAGCACAATAAATTTTTACAAGTTTACTAAATAATTATCTCCCAGATTAAATTAGCTGGATATGGAAACGAAGATTTCAGTATTATACGTGGATGATGAAGAGAACAATTTAATTTCTTTTAAGGCCACATTCCGTCTGAAATATACGGTTTATACTGCGTTAAATGGTAGTCAAGCCTTGCAACTTGTAAAAGAAAAGCCGATAGATATAATCATTACCGATCAGCGGATGCCGCAAATGACAGGGGTGGAACTATTGGAAGAAATCATTAAAATTAATCCCGAGCCCATGCGGATTTTACTCACTGGCTACGCCGACATGAGTGCGGTTGTAGATGCAGTAAACAAAGGAAAAATATTCCATTATTTAAGTAAACCGTGGAGCGAAGAAGAACTAAGCAGCACAATTCAACGAGCCTATGAAATTTATGCCGAGCGAAAAAAAATAACAGAGTCATTTTCCCAACTCGAAGTCACCAACGAACAATTAGAATTCCTGCTTAGACAAAAGCTACTTTCATAATCAACATATAGTAAAACTCACGTTATTTATTTGGTATCATCACGGTAAATGTTGTCCCTTTTCCCTCTATCGAATTGACGTCTATTTCACCTTGAAGCTTAATCAACGCGCTCTTAACGTTATAAAGACCGAAACCCGTACCTTCTGCTTGGTCACTTCCGCGAAAAAACAACTTAAAAATATCATCGATATCCTCAACCGCAATTCCAATTCCAGTGTCGCTAACCTTTATGAGTGCTTTACCGCTTTCCACGACCACCGATAATTCAACCAGTTTTTTATCGGCATCCTTCTTTTGATATTTAAACGCATTGGACAACAAGTTATGCAGGATGAGTTTTAACGCTGTTTCATCACTCTTAAATTCTTGTTGCTGATGGCTGCTGATTCGAAATTCAACGTTGTTACTTCGAGTATAGATGCTGTAAAAGTCTTTAAAATAGGCAAACAATCCATCGAAATCGATTTCTATGAAAGTGAGTTCACCCCGCTTTAATAGGTAATAATCATGAAGGCTGTTAATATACGAATTAAGTTTTAACACCGAACTTTCCATGAGTGCCAGAATTTCATGGATCCGCGCTGGAGAATCATACTCCAATGCCAATTTAATGGCAGATAACACTCCCGTTAACGGATCGCGGAGATCGTGACTCACACTGTAAGCAAATTTATCAAGTTCGTCATAAGCCTTTTGAAGTTCCTCATTTCGAATATCTAACATGGAATTCGCAATATAAAACTTATTGGCTTCCTCGATAGAGGAAATGATTTCCTCCTCCATCCAAGGCTTACGAACAAATCTAAATATATGGCCTCTATTGACAGCACCTACTATCGTTTCCATGTCTGCATATGCGGTCAACAGTATTCGTACGGGTCGTGGAAAATGGCGTTTTATATCGTTCAAAAAATCAATTCCGGTCTCTCCTGGCATTCGCTGATCGCAGAAGATAACCTGGATATTCGGATTTGACTGCAATATCTGGCGTGCCTCATCGGTATTGATAGCCGTGTATATCGGGTAACGATATCTAAACGTAGCTTTAAAACTAATCAGGTTGTTGGCCTCATCATCAATATAAAGTATTTCCGGAGATTTATGCATAAAATAAAGGAAACCTATACGGCCAATGTAATTTCAAACAAAATTAAGTATAAAATAATTCCCACGAACAGCACCTACCCATTTTGTTGTATAATAGGTATCACTATTGTGAATTTTGTCCCCTCGCCTACCTGCGATTCGATTGTAATTTCGCCCTTATGCTTCTTTATCGTGTTGTATACGATAGACATGCCTAATCCGGTTCCCTCTCCAACTTCCTTCGTCGTAAAAAAGGGTTCGAATATCTTTTCTTTTATATCTTCGGGCATTCCCGTCCCGTTGTCTTGGATGGATATAGAAACATTTTCGCCGTCCGCTACGGTACAAATTTCTAAAATCCCTCCGCTATTTCCGTTAAATTTCTTATTGATCGCATAAATCGCATTTGTAATGATATTCAAAAATACCTGATTCAATTTACCCGGGTAACATTCCACCATTGGTAATTTTGCATATTGCCTGTCCACGTGTATTCCCTCCCGTATCACGCTATTAAGAATCACCAGGGTAGAGTCCAGCCCTTCGTTGATATCTGCAAATTTCAATGAGTCCTCATCAACTCGCGAGAAGATGCGCAAACTTTTCACAATTTCAGCTGTTCGATTGGCACCATCATGCATTCCCTTGAGTAAAAAGTCAATTTCAGTTTTCAGATATTCAATATCCTGCTCTTCCTTGTAGCTATTTATCTGATGCTCCTTTTCGTTGACAGGCAGATCCGATAGCGCTACCCGCTGAATGGCTTCCATGGCGTCCCAGACGATCCGGATATCCCGTTTCAACGGTGCGACATTGGACGTTACAAAATTAATTGGGTTATTAATCTCGTGAGCAACGCCTGCAGTTAGTTGCCCTAACGATGCCATTTTTTCCGCTTCAACCAGTTGGGCCTGAGTCTCTTTCAAATGGTTAAGCGCATCTTGCAATGACGTATTGGTTTCCTGCAGCGCATGCGTACGTTCCTGCACCCGTTGCTCGAGTACCACATTTTGTTCACGCACCAAACGTTCGTTCTCTTTCAGTGTCAAAAGCGCCTGCTCCTGAGATTCTTCCTTTTCTTTTTTATACACGTTGATTTTGTCGGCCAACGCAAACGACAGTAAGGCCATTTCAATCGCCGAAGCCGCCTGCACGGAATAAACCGTAAATGTGTTATAGGGTAACAGCCCATAGTCCTTCAGCATGAAAATCAACGACCCTACCAAAAGCACCGACCACGCCGAGACAAAAAAGCGCGCCTGTGTTGCTTTCGGACGATTATAAGCTACGTATACCGCTACAATCAGCACGCTTACTGCTGTAAGTGTCGTAGCCGACTGCATGATCATAAACGCTAGGTAATTATCAAATGCCAACACCACGATCGCAACACAAAACAGAATAACAAGCCCTAAGAGCAAAGCGTGGATCCGGCGAAAATAGGTTTTGATCTCCAGAAAATTAATTGTAAAAATCAGGGCCGCTATTCCAGCAATCGATGCGAAAAGAACAACACTCAATCGTTCGAAATCGGGACTGTCCGACCATAGAAATTGAAAGTTCACACCTTTCAAGCCCATCTGCGTCAATCCAATAGCAAGTACATAACCAACATAGTACAGATAACTCCTGTCCAGCACTGATAAGAACAGCAAGAAGTTATATACAGCCATAATAAGAATAACGCCAATATAGATACCAGACAGCATTTGCTCATCCGTAGCCGTATTGATATATTGCTCGGGAAGCAGAATAGACATTGGAATTATTAATGGTGTTCGGCTTTTTACCGATATATAAAAAAAACGTTGCTCACCTGGAGGTACCTTCAGATCAAATAAATAATTCGGATCTTGATATTTTCGATCGCCGAAAGGCACGTTCTTACTGATCATCAATCGCTCTTCAAGTTCCATGTTCGGTAAAAACCGATAAACTACTACTTCATCATAATTCGGGTTGGCGAGTTTCAATATATGATTAGCTTCCCTTCCGGCGTTTTCAACGGCAAACATCACCCAGGCCTGTCCACGGGTTGATCCCAGGTTGGGTATATCAGCATCCGGGCGGTTAAATGGCTTATTCAATGCCGAGTCAATGGAAATGTATGTATCCGACTTATACACCAGTAGATCATCACTCCCGATAGGTCGCTTACCCTCATTGCCCAAGACAACGGCCTGACCCACGACAATAAACGGAAGTGCCACGAGCAGAAAAACCGTGTAAAGAGGCTTTACCATAACTTTTACCGCTTTGCAGACACTACAATAAGGTTAATAGAACAAATAAACTGCCCCCTATCATCCGCAACCCTTAGTGCGTTCATAAGAGTCTCCGCCTCATCTGCGGTCAGCTCGCCCGCATCCTGCATAGCAGTCAGCACCACATCAAACCGCAATAATTGAACACATTGCTCAAGCGAACGGGAAGCCAACGGCCAAAGCCGAACAGCTACATCCGAGAAGCCTGCTGCCTGCAAGTCGTGTATCAACGTCGCAGCTGCATTGCCATTCTTCACATTCCTCTCGGTTAAATAGTTCCTCAACCGCTGCGTTACTCTCGGATCACCATTGTAAAATGAAATACTATTCCAGTCGGTCTCCACTACCACTAGTGGCGATCCGGCCACCAGCGTGCGGTAAAATTCCGCAAACACCTCCTCCGGGTTTGGCAGATGCTGCACCAATCTTTCTGCCCGCAGCCCAGAAAGTGCACCATCTTCAAATGGCAGGTGACTTGCATTCCCGATCATAAACCGGACATTCGTCATCTGATCCTCCGGGATTCCTTTATCGTTCGCCTTTGATTGCCTGGAATTAGCTTCCTGGATCATAACCTCAGAAGCATCCAGCCCAAACACTTCCAGCCCATTACCAGCTGTAGCTTTTGCGATATTGATCGCATCATCTCCCGTGCCACACCCCACTTCGACCATCCTTCCGGAAATCGACAAAAAGGGAGTATAGGTACTGTACTTCAATTCTTCCAGGAGTCGCTGAGTCTCCGCCAAGTAATCCGGATTGTAAAGTTGTTCTGACATTGCTTTCGCTATAAAGAAATTATCGTTTACTGCTTTTGCCACATGCCGGCATTCGGAATAGCCAAGTCATATTCTACATCGAATGTTCCTTTCGGCCCTCGCTCTGCCAGGAACTGATGTGGATTAGCCCGTAATAACATTATTTTGTTTCGCTCCAATTCAGTAGCTCTGGATAAATCGTCGACATTCGTCATCCGCATTACGGTAGCCACCAAATCATCCTTCGGGTAGTAAAATAGTCCATTATTACCCAATTCCCGCTCCACCGTACACCCTAACCGCAATCCCATTTTTACGGTAATAGGTGCACAAAGCACAAATAAACTGACCACTGGAAGCTGCTTGGTTATCGCTACTCCCACCCGTGATAGTATATAACTTCCAATCCCCATACCGGCCACTTCTCTTGAATTCCAAAGTCCGCAGATCTCACATGTCCCTCCGCGTTGTTCGTCTTCAGCGATCATATGATAAATATTCTCGTCGTAGCGCCCGATAGCAGTTTCAATAGGCAACGAACGGCCTTCACTCACCAATTGCACCCTCGCCCCACCATATACTTTCTTGGTATCCGTATCCTCTACCAAAATCACAATAGTACGCCGGTCGTCCACCCAATCGTGCCGATTGGAGGTGATCTTCGAAATACCGTAAATCTCAAGCAATTTCCGGTGTCCAACAATAAATTTCTCACACGCCGTTTGGTCGTCAGGCGCTATGAACGTTCGTATCCGAATCATAAATACACCGGGACCATTTCAAATCTACCCAGTTTGGTAAGTCAATTTTTTGATGCATGTAAAGTTATAAATCTATTTTATTTGCCAAAACGTCGGCAACGTTTTGGCAAATAAAAAGCGTTGGCCAAAACTCGCTGTCATGATGATAAATTGAACTACTTAACGAAGGCGTTCAAAAGAAACTTAAAATTACATAAAATAATAATTCGTTTAAGCTATTAAGTTAAATAAAACATTCTTCCGCCAATAACTCATCGGATAGCTAAATTTTAGACAGCTTAGCGCCTAAACTGTAAACACTAATTTCACTTAGAACCGCACTGAATAATCGGGGAATTTGCCAATTGGTAGTGACGCCACTGATACAAAACTAACTAAAACAGCCGAAGGCAGTGTTTTTCGCATCCTTCGGCTGTTATCGGTAGCGGGGAGCAGGATCGAACTGCCGACCTTAGGGTTATGAATCCTACGCTCTAACCATCTGAGCTACCCCGCCAAAATTTAGTTTGCAAATATAGTTTATTTTACCTTTCTTTAGAAAAAAAGTTAACAAAGTACGTAAAACGCAGATTATACGCATATTATTACAATTAGTATGGCAGAAAAGACCAAATTCCATTTGGAATACGAAATTAAATCGTCACCGAAAATCTTATTTTCCTTTCTACATGAACCCAACGCATTGACACAATGGTTTGCCGATGACGTGGTTTATAAGGACGGGATTTATGAATTTAGCTGGGACGACGAGCAACATAATGCCAAGCTGATTACTGCTAAGGAAAATAAGTTAGTGAAATATAAATGGCTGGACGACGATCCCTATTATTTCGAAATGGAGATTATACAAGATGAACTCACCAATGACGTAGCATTAGCCATTACCGATTTCGCTTGGGAAGACAACCTCGATGATCGCAAGCTAATTTGGAATAACCAAATAGAATACCTACAAAGTGTAATCGGTGCCTAAAAAATCCTACCTTTGTATGTAAGGTTTTTTGTGGTGATTACTGATGAAAAAAATCCATCTTCTTATCCTCAAGTCATTCATCAGGCCATTCATCGTCACGTTTCTTATCGTGATGTTTGTATTGCTGATGTTATTTCTCTTCAAATACATTGATGATTTGATTGGAAAGGGGTTCGAATGGTATGTAATCCTCAAGCTATTGGCTTATCAGTCGGCCGTGCAGATATCCATGGCGATGCCGCTTTCCATGTTGCTTTCGTCCATTATGACATTCGGCAATCTGGGCGAAAGTTATGAATTGGTAGCGATCAAAGCTGCTGGGATTTCTCTTCGAAAAGCCATGACTCCACTTTTCATCCTTGTTGGATTATTTAGCGGCGGCGCATTCTTGTTTAGCGACTACATCTTGCCCGTTGTTAACCTTAAAATGGGCGCTTTGCTTTATGATGTACGGATTAAGCAAACTGATTTTTTGGTTAAACCTGGTGTTTTTAATAATACAATTCCCGGATATTCCATCCGCGCAAAGGGGAAAAGTAAAGATGGAAAAATCCTATATGATCTAATGATTTATGACCATAAATCAAGTAGTACGGCCAGCAACGTGCTGTTGGCGAAAGAGGGATATATTTACAATTCGCCAGATAACAATACGATGATTCTCAAGCTCAAAGACGGCGTACGTTATGAGGACAGCAGAGCGAGAAACGCTAAAGTATATAATCCCCGCCAACAATTTACCCGGTTTTATTTTGATGAAACCGAACAGAAATTTGATATGTCTGCGTTCGAATGGAAACGTACCGACGAAAACCTTTTTAAGAGTCATCATATGATGCTCAATCTAAAACAGCTAAGGCATTATACTGATTCAAATGCCATACAGATGGATAGCCTCCGGAATACGGTATTTCGCGAGATAAAATCCTACTATTATTATTTTAACGACTACTATAAAATAAAAGATAGTACCCAGTCCCAGTCGCCAACTGTCCCTGCTGCGGAATACCGTGAAAATTTCGCGGACATTATTCCTGCCGATAAGCGTAATATGGCCATTAGCAACGCCATGAACCAAATGAGGTATATTAAGGATGTACTGAACATTAAGGCGAGCGAAGACACATTTTACCGCGACAAAGATATCCGCTACAACATAGAATTTCAACGTAAATTCACCTTAGCGGTATCCTGTCTTCTATTATTCTGTATTGGCGCACCATTAGGGGCGATTATCCGAAAAGGAGGTTTAGGTCTTCCCGTAGTGATGGCCATCATCTTTTTCCTAATTTATCACATTATCTCTACTGTGAGTGAAAAATCAGCGAAAGAAGGCAATATTGATACCTTCTGGGGTATGTGGATGTCGATCTTTGTCCTATCGCCCTTAGCCATTTTCTTAGCCTACAAAGCTGCAACGGACTCCGCCTTGTTTGATATCGAGCAATATCGACTGAAAACCGAAAAGCTATGGCTATGGGTAAAAGTTAAACTTGGCATCCGTAATCGCCAGACTGCGCAGCCGAAACGACGCAAATCTTTACAAGACGATTATACATTATCACCCTGAGAACCGTAATTTTGCATGTGTTTTAAAGCATATTAAATGAATGTTACCTTAAATACGATTGAAGAAGCAATCGAAGATATAAAATTAGGAAAAGTAGTTATTGTCGTCGATGACGAAGCCCGTGAAAATGAAGGCGATTTCGTCACAGCTGCCCGGAATGCCACCCCCGAAATTATTAATTTCATGGCTGCTTATGGCAGAGGGTTGGTATGTGTTCCGCTTACAGAAGAGCGCTGTAAAGCACTCGATCTAAATTTGATGGTTGGAAACAACACTGCGGTATATGAAACCAATTTCACTGTTTCTGTAGATCTACAAGGGTATGGATGTACTACAGGAATTTCTGCTTCAGACAGATCGAAGACTATTAAGGCCTTAATTAATCCGGATATAAAGCCCGAAGAATTTGGGCGGCCCGGGCATATCTTCCCCCTGATCGCCAAAGATGGAGGGGTGTTGCGGCGCGCTGGGCATACCGAGGCGGCAGTGGACCTTGCTCGACTTGCAGGATTTGAACCTGCGGGCGTATTGGTTGAAATCCTCAAAGAAGACGGCGAAATGGCCCGCCTACCTGATTTGATCCAAGTGGCCAACCACTTTGATCTAAAAATCATCTCGATTAAGGATTTGATCGAATATCGGCTCACCAAGGATACGCTTATTACGCGCGAAGTTTCTGTCAACATGCCAACCCAGTGGGGCCAATTCAATTTGATGGCTTATAGCCAAAAAAATACGGGCGAACAACACATTGCGCTTTACAAGGGAGAGTGGGCTCCTGATGAGCCGATATTGGTACGTGTACACAGCTCTTGCGTTACGGGCGATATATTCGGATCCTGCCGTTGCGATTGTGGGCCACAGCTGCACCGGGCAATGCAAATGATTGAAGAAGAGGGTAAAGGAGTTGTGGTATACATGAACCAAGAAGGCCGGGGAATCGGGCTCATTAACAAACTACACGCCTATAATCTTCAGGAAAATGGGTTGGATACAGTTGACGCAAATCTGAAATTAGGTTTTAAACCAGACCATCGAGATTATGGCATCGGCGCACAAATATTACGAGACTTAGGTGTGACCAAAATGCGCTTAATGAGCAATAATCCGACAAAACGTGCGGGGCTTATCGGATATGGATTAGAGATTGTTGAAAATGTACCCATAGAAATCGTATCCAACCCTTACAACGAGCAATATTTGCGAACGAAGCGGGATCGAATGGGGCATACCATTATGAAGGATCCGCTTCCATGACCTTGCGATAAATATGTCGAAATACCAAAACCAAACAAGTTAGAAATGCCCCTAATAAGGTACCGACAACGACAGCAGTGATTTTACCAATTTTATCATCCTCAAGCGGCAATATCGGCTTATCCAAGATTTGAATGACGGGCCTTTCGTTTCGCAGTGTTATTTTGGCTAATTCTTGGTTTTTGACCAATTCCGTTAATATCGCCGTATTTGCCTGTACATCCACCGTTCGTCGTTGGGAACCTACACGAAGACGCTGGAGCGCACGATTAGGATTGGGATTGGCGTCAGTTGCTGCGGCCACGTTCCCGATGGCTGCATCAAGCTCCTTTCGGACGGAATCGACCTGATGTGTCAGCACCGCCAAATTTTCTTCGGCCTTCTGCGTTCTCGTGCGGATATAGAAATCCGAGGCATTCTTAATTAAGGTCTCCACAAATGCTTTCGAAAACACCTCGTCCGGCGTTTCCATCTTCACAACAAGGATATTATTATTTTTTTTATCAAGTTTACCAATGTCAAGATCGCGTTTCAAAATCGACTTGTAAAATTCAGCCATCAAGCTATCCTGCGTGTAAATACCGACAGTATCTCTGAATTGGATGTCCCTTAACCGAACGTTGTCCGCCCACTTTTTCCGCAATCCATAGCAAGCTATATACCGATTAACCAATAAGTCCTTTTTCCCGCTGAATTCCACCTCAGTAAGCAATGTCTTATCAATCATTGACCGCGATTTCAGAAATTCGATGATATTATCTCCTTGAAAGAAACCGCCGGAACCGCTCAATCCTCCGAGATTGAATCCGAATTGGGCGGCGATGCTTGCCGCAGCTCCCAACGTACCGCTCGAACTACCACTTTGTTCGTCCAAAATAAAACTTAGTTTGGCCGTATAATTAGTTTTCTTGGTGAGCGAATACACGAATACCATGCCACCGAATAAGAGTCCAACCACAAGAATAACTACCCAATTACCTATAAGATAGCCAAACAAACCGTTGATCTTTACAATCAATTCCCTCAGGTTGATATCGTCGCGTTGTCCTTGTGAAGCACCAGATTGTTTGTTGTCAGTCATTATCAACTACACCAATTGATTAACGGAATATCGTCACTATAATTGCAGCCAGCGATGCAATACCGGTTCCAAATCCCAGCCATTGCTGTACGCCAATTGAGGGCTTTACTTCTTTTTGAGGCACAAAGATCTCAGCTCCGGGTTTAATGGGGGGATAATTATTAAAAAATAAAAAGCGGTTTGTACTTTTCACTGACCCGTTTGCGTACAGCACGTACACACTTTCACGCAAAGCACGTGAAGAAAATCCCCCTGCTTGGGAAATATACTGCCTGAAGCCTTTCGAGGGCGAATATACCGCTGTGGACGGCGCCAACACCTCACCGGAAACCTTTACCGTTTGCAATTCTTTGGGTACATGGATAACATCACCATCCTCTAAAATAAGATCACCACGATAGCCCGGCTTTTTTAAAATATATTCTAGGTTGATGCCGACGAGGTCATTGTCAATATTCTTGTCAATATCCAGTTCGTTAAAAACCGAGGCATCACTCTGTAGTTGCTGCAGCGCCAGTAAACGACTGTATTCTGCCTGCTTTTTTCGCTCTCTTTCAGCCGCTTCCGTACCTGTTTCATCTACCGCAGCTCCTTTACCGGTCAGTCCACCGCGCTTCAACGACGCACCATCCACATACGCAAAAGGTGTGAGCCCGCCTGCGCGATTAATGAGGTCTGAAATGCGCTCATCCTTACGGTTGATTGTGTATAAACCCGGATACAATACTTCACCGACAATGCGCACCGTTTTCTGCGTCTCATAACCGGTCGAAGTGCGGACTACCACCTGATCAAAAGGCATCAACACAAAATCCTGATCCTTTTTGCTCAGCCCTTTGTCGGCATTCACTTGAAAAACCTCGGCGATGTGAGCAGATTGCGACAGAATGTCTGCATTCGTTACCCGCCTTGATATCTCAATCCGACTGCCGGAGGCGCTCTCCCGGAAGCCTCCAGCCTGCATAATCAGGTCTTGTAACGTAATCCCCTCGGCATAAGGAAATCTACCAGGCGATCTAACCTCACCATCAATGTTTACCGTATAAGCTTCACGTAGGTCGAAGATGGAAGATATGGTAACCACGTCTTCGCGTTTTAGTTCGATATCCGGTTCGGTTCCCGCAATGATACCAGCCACATTAAAAGACAATTGTTCGTGCTGTGAATCCTCCTTTAAGCGAAGAATATTTCCCCGGTTTAAAAAAGCGTCCTCTTTCAGTCCCTCCGCCTTTTTGATTAACATAGATACAGTCAGTCCCGCACTCAATTCATAATCTCCGGGACGAAATACCGCTCCAGTTATACGAACACGATTTTCAAAGCGGCTTAAAATACGATCCACCTCATAGGCATCTCCGGCTTGTGGTAGGTAATGCGCATACTGGCTACCCAGCAAATCCTCAATCCGCTGTTCGGTTGCAGTTCGCTTAGTAACTTTGATTCGAGCAGTATAGGCATTCTCAGTAAACCCACCGGCATAGGCCAATAAATCTTGAAAGGTCTCTCCCTGCCTTAGCTCAAATATCGCGGGGCGCTTTACTTCACCTCGAATCTCTACTTTACGCTCGTAGGGCGGAATCATAAGCACATCCTGGTCCTCTAAACGGACGTTTTCGCTAAAATCGCCTGAAATCAAGAAATCATAAATATCCAGCTTAGCAATTTCCTTGCCTCCCCTAATCAGACGGACATTTCGAAACGAACCGTTTTCAGACGGTCCTCCGGAATAATAGAGTGCATTAAACACTGTGGCTACTGAGGGCAGCGTATAGGTGCCCGGTTTAATTATCTCCCCCGTTAGAATTACTTTAATGCTTCGGATATTGCCCAATGCAATGGTCACTTTAGTGCCCCCTGTCCGAATCGCACTGTATATGGTGGTCATTTCGCTCGTAATACGCGCAGTTGCCTGTTCAATAGTCATGCCCGCCACGGGTACTACACCAACGTAGGGAATATTTATAGTTCCTTCAGGTGTAATATTCAACGAATGGTTTTCTTCAGATTTGCCATAGATGTCAATCAAAACCTGATCGCCAGGACCAAGCACGTAGTCAATCGGGGTAGCTAAGCGAAGATTAGGTTCAAACAATTGAGGAGCACCCTGAAACAGCGAGGCCCCGAAAATTGGCAACGTATCGCCAACGGACGTATCAGGAGCTGCGGGTTCAGCAATTACGGTATCTATCATCTGGCGCTCGGGACGATTTTGTACCGGGCTGACTATTTGTGGCCGGGTGTTTGACGAGGCTTTCAGCGTCGATATCCTCGTACGCAATTTTTCAATTTCGGAAGCCGGCATTCCACGCTGCAGCGCAGCCTGGGTTAATTCTTCTTCCGACAGTCCCATGGACTCTGCCTGCCGTAAATATGCTAAAATCTGTTCGTCCGATAAATCGTCTACGCGCACCTGTGAAAGGTTATCGGCGCCGATAGTTTGGCCCAAAACTTGATAACTATTACAAATGACGGAGAAAAACAACAATAATATACTGCCAAGATGGTGGTAACGTCTCAATTTCATTTATAAAGCATTACATTATAATCCTTCAAATTGCCAAATTAGCAAGATAGCAACTTATAAGATTTAACACAAAGAAACTACTTCTTTTTGTTTTGTCGTAAGAATAAATTGAAAATTGCAAATTATGCCCCCCAAACAGCTCAAACATGAAAACATTTTCTATACAGGTCAGTTAGAAAAATTAATCTATTTTTGTCGGTATACGATGAATAACTATATAAGATCTGCTCTCTCATTCTCAGCTTTAGTTTTAATTGGTCTACCGTCCTATGGACAAACGTTACCTGTAGGAACACTGGCAATAGAAGATTGGTATAGAAAAGCACAATTGTTGGGTAGTGTCGATTCCAATATATCGTTCACAATTAGACCGTTAACGGCTCAAGCCTTAAAAAGAAATAATATTTATGCCCCGACAGATACGGGATTTTTACTGGAAGATGTATCCTTTCAGTGGATGCCGGCGACGGTTGGGTTACAGTATAACAGTACGTTCCCTACGGGACGCAACGATGGCCCGATTGTTCCTACCGTTGGACCTCAGACATATTTCAGCGCAGGAATTACTGCATCCTATAAATTTCTCAGCGTTCAGTTAAAACCCGAATTTGTCTGGGCAGCTAATAGCGATTTTCAAGGGTTCAACAGCGAAAGCCGCAATCATTGGCGGGAATGGTATCGGCTTCGTGGCAACTCGATTGATCTTCCCGAGCGCTTCGGTACGGGGCAATACACAAAAATTTTGCCGGGGCAAAGCAGCATTCGCCTGAATTTCCATCCCCTCTCCATCGGACTGTCCACAGAAAATCTGTGGTGGGGACCGGGGATCTACAACTCATTGATGATGAGCAACAATGCACCCGGATTTGCACATCTCACACTTAATACCACACGCCCTATCCGGACTTATATCGGCGACTTTGAGGGTCAGATTATCGGCGGAAGGTTGGAAGCTTCGGGTTACCTGCCAAGTTACAACATTACCAAGCAAGCTTTTCACGATGCGTTTTACCGCACCAAATTAGGTGATTGGCGATACTTATCTGCAGCTGTCCTTACTTATCAACCTAAGTGGACACCCGGACTGTCGCTGGGCGCAACCCGTGCTTTCACCATGTATCGAAGTGGCATGCGCTCGGGATTAGCGGATTGGCTGGCGGTATTTAGTTCAGGGTCAGCCGCTAAAGCGGAATATTTGGATAACCCGGACAATAAACGCGCAAGAGACCAGTTGGTTTCCATATTTGCCCGGTGGGTCATCCCCCAGGCACATGCAGAGGCCTATGTGGAATACGGACGGAATGATCACTCCTGGGATTCACGCGACTTCTTTGTGCAGCTGGAGCATTCACGGGCTTACATCATCGGTTTTAGAAAGCTGGTGGAGCTTCCGCAGCCCGACGAATGGATAAACATTGGCGTTGAGGTAACGCAAATGGAAGATGGTAAACCGGGCATCGGTCGTCCGGCGGGCTCGTGGTACCGGCATAGCGGGGTCAGGCATGGTTATACACACATGGGTCAGCTTTTGGGCGCGGGTATTAATCTGGGTGGCAACCTACAGTTACTACAGGTAAGTTGGTTCAGAGGCCTGAAGCAGCTGGGTTTTCAATTTGAGCGGGAAGTCAACAACAACGACTTCCTTTATGTACTGAAAATGGGTGATATGCGTCGTAATTGGGTAAATCTTTCGGGTATTTTCTTTGCTGAATGGGATTATCAGAATTTTGTCTTTGGTGGACGGATGCAACTCACCCGTGCCCTTAACTACCAATATGAACTCGAGGAGAACGCAATCAATCCCAATTATTTCTGGGGGTTCAGACCCCAGGATCGGCACAACTTCTTTATGAATGTCAGCGCGATGTATCGCTTTTAATGTGAATAGTCATGCACCCTACATTTTTAAATAATAACGCATGAAGATGACCAAACAGGCAATTCCTCACTTAACATCACTGATTTACTTCCTGATTGTCGCGGGAATACATATTGTATTTGCGCAAAGCTTGCCGGTAGGTACACCTGGATTGGAAGATCGTTACCGCCGTGATCAGTTATTGGGAAAATTAGACTCATCTATTTCCTTTTCTGTCAGACCACTTAATACCAAGGCCTTATTAAAGTCCAATAGCTATGATGGTGATCGCATATTTTCAGTCAACGACCGTCATCCTAATAGGGATAACGGCTTGTACTTGGAACTCCTTCCCATCAATTGGCAGCATCAGATAACGTCGGGGTTTCCGTATGGCTGGAACGATGGGTCAATGATTCCAAACGTGGGTTATCAAACCCAATTTAGCGCCGGTGTCTATGCGGAATATAAATTCTTCAGCATTCAATTACGCCCAGAATTTGTCTATGCGCAAAACCAATACTACGTTGGCTTCGACGGTAAAACCAAACCGTCATGGGATGTTTGGTACGCCTATTATAACAATATAGACATGCCTGAACATTTTGGAGACGGTCCATATACTAAACTGTTTCCCGGTCAAAGCAGTATCCGTTTTAACTACGGTGCACTATCTGCCGGTCTGTCAACCGAAAATATCTGGTGGGGCCCTGGCATCCGAAATTCACTGCTTATGAGCAATACCGCGCCCGGCTTTTTGCATGCAACTCTTAATACCACACATCCCATCCATACAAATATCGGATCCTTTGAAGGTCAGTTTATCGTAGGAAAACTAAAAGGTTCGGGATTCACGCCGACCAAGCAAGGTATTGCTAATCATTATGATGAATATTACATACCGAAGCCTGACACCTGGCGTTATATATCAGGACTTACCATGGTTTGGCAACCCAAATGGTTGCACGGACTGTCTATGGGCTTTGCCCAGAGCTTCGTCGTCAACCGAAGTGACCAAGGCAGTGGCATTGCCGACTATCTTTCATTACCGTTCATCGGATATACATCGCATTACAATAAAGAAAATCCAGAAAAAACAGGAACAGACGAACAATTAAGGAAGAGAGACGCTTACATATCTTTTTTCGGGCGATGGGTGATGCCAAAGGGCAATGCCGAAATATATGTTGAATACGGCCGTAATGATCTCCCCTGGGATAATCGGGATTTTATGGTAGAAATAGAGAATTCACGCGCTTATACGGTAGGGTTTCGGAAACTCGTACCGTTCAATAGAGCCCGAGAAGAGTATGTGCAAATTGGTTTAGAAGCAACACAAACCGAAAAATCTCGCACATTACAGGTTCGGGACGGCAATTCGTGGTATATCCATCCGGTGGTACGACACGGTTATACCCATCGTGGTCAGCTTTTAGGAGCCGGAATCGGGCCAGGAAGCAACGTGCAAACGGTTTATGTGAGCTGGCTACGGGGTCTCAAGCAGATAGGTATACAGGTCGAACGATTAGTACATCTTAACGATTTTTACTACAGTGCCAGTCAGGACATCCGTGGAAATTGGGTAGACCTCGGGTTTTCCGCATTGACTGAATGGGATTATAAACACTTTGTTTTCAATGCGAAAGTGCACTACGCACATTCATATAACTATCAGTATGAGTTGATTCCTCATCCAGATCAAGCTCAAGACCCCGACAAATATTGGTGGAGTTTTACGCCCGTGGACAAAAACCCGTTCCAGCTTTCAATAGGCGCTATGTATCGGTTTTGATCAACACCAGGCTGATTAGCGGCTGCTCAATCGAATGCTGAAACCATCTTTGATGGCTTTTAATAGTATTTTTCGATTTTGCTTTCTGTATAAGAAGAATTTACGTAGGTTCGCTAGGAACGTAACTCCTAATGCCAGTAATTTATAAAACCCACGAAAATTTTTCCGGATAAAAAGTAGCCGATTACGGTTGAAATAGTAAGCAAAGAAAGGCGAGTCAACACCTCCTGTTGATGCGCTCTCTTTATGCCAAACGACCAACTCGGGCATCAGGTATACCTTATACCCCCTTTTTGTGGCGCGGTAGACAAAATCCGTATCGTCAAAATAAACGAAATAAATTGGATCCATCATTCCTATCTCGCTAAAAAGCGCATTGTCAATCAACATAAAACAGGTAGGCGCATAATTGAAATATCCTGCCACACTGTATTCAAGACCATCATCCTGCAATCCGCCAACATGCGCTGTAGATCCGCGCCATCGGTCCAATCTGCCTCCAGCCATCCACACTTTGCCTGTACCGTAAAAAAGAATTTTGGGAACGATCAGTTTATCTCCGCTCGCAAGGGCCCGCCGATAAATATCGTGTAGCAGATTTTCTTGATGGAAAACGATATCGTTATTTAGCAATAACGTATGCGAACACCCAGCATCTACAGCCAATCGGATGCCGTGATTGTTACCTTCAGCAACTCCCCTATTGCCCGAATTGGCTACATACGTATAATTAACCGTCGGATAGCGATCATGTAAATCGCCAATCAGCTTCTGGGTAAGGGGATTAGCCGAATTATCAATAATATATACATGATAGTCTTGGAACGATTGAATTGCTAAACTCTGAAAAAAATCGGGTAGCACTTCATCACTTTGATAAAGCACGGTTACTAATCCAACCTGTGGCTGATCGTTCATTGCTTTAACAGTCCTCGGTCTGCCATTTCCGCAAGACTACCTTCATAATCACTTACCATCACATTTTGCTCCTTTACCCACGCTGCAAATCGGCCTATTCCTTCAGAAAACATCACTTTGGGTTTATATCCCAGTACAGACTGTATATGAGATATGTCCGCGAAATTATGACGGATGTCTCCCAGGCGGTAGTTACCAGATATATTTAACTTTACCTCCTTCCCGTAGTGTTGCATCAACGTTTTTGCCACCTCCAATACGGTTGTCGGCACGCCAACCCCCACGTTAAACACGCCTCCGTTTTCGTCATTATGTAATATACCACGGATTGTGGCTTCCACCACGTCATCTATATATACAAAGTCGCGGCTTTCCAATCCGTCCTCGAAAACATTGATCGGCCGACCTTGGCGGATAAGCGATGAAAAAATAGACAAAATGCCCGTATAGGGATTCTGAAGCGACTGACCAGGGCCATACACATTTTGAAAGCGCATCACCACCGGAGTTATCCCAATGGTTGGGCATACGGTGGTCAGCAATTGCTCTTGGTAAAGTTTGGTAAGACCGTAAACTGACGTTGGATGTAACTTCGAGAGCTCGTCCGTGGCGACTACCTTCAATTTTTGATTCGGCACTTCGCCCGCAATTTCAAAACGCCCACAATCCAGATCTTCCTTTTTCCTCGAATTGGGATATATAATTTCTCCGTCTTCTGTTTTATATTTCCCCTCGCCATACACGGCCCGCGATGAAGCTATCAGAACTTTCGTTACCGAATGGTCTCTTTTGTTTGTCAGAATATCCAGTAACTGTGCAGTACCCAACATATTGACGGATGTATAGTGGGCGATTTTGTACATAGACTGGCCCGTACCTGTCTCCGCCGCGAGATGTACCACCACTTGTTGTCCCGCTAAGCATTTCTCCCAATCTTCGCGCTTTGTGACGTCGCCGTAAACAAAAGAGACCTTCTTCTGAATCCGTTGGTACAAATAAGAATGCTGCGCCGCTTCCCGCCCATGCACTTGGCTCAATAAGTTGTCAAGCACCGTTACCCGATGCCCCAATTCCACTAAGCGTAACGCCAGACTGCTTCCTATAAAACCCGCACCTCCCGAAATTAATATATTCATTAAATTACAATCTATCGTTGTTGACTTCTTTCAATTTTGGCAAAAAGTAATGTTTTCGCATCCCATACCACATATAATTCACAAAATAATACAGGGAAGGGAATATGCGAATATGCTCCACATTGCGGTAGATATACCACTGTCTCCTCGCCATTTCCAATTTATTCCGAGAGTTACCCTGTTCATGCTTCCGATAGTCCATTAATACCTCTTGAATACCATAAAACTTCGCTTTCGGAAAGGATCGGCTGATCTTTAGCCATAACGCATAGTCTTCTCGGGCCGGGGGGGCCTCTGCATCGAAATATTGTTTACCGATCTGGTTAACGTCATACACCACCGTGGAGCAGCCGATCGAACACGTTCTCAGCAAGTCCCGGTAATTTACCCTTTCGGGTACAATATGTACACCATGTACCATTTCGGATGAACCGAACACGCGGTAAGAAGTGAATGATAAGGCTGCGCGGTGCTGTTTCATCGCATCGATTTGCACGGCTAACTTGGACGGCCTCCATAAATCGTCGCTATCCAAAAACGCAACATATTGTCCTCTTGCTTCCGAAATCCCGCGATTTCGTGCCGATATCGCACCTTGATTCATGGATTGACACAACAGCCGTATTCGTTTATCTCCCAAAAATGTGGAGGCAACTTTCACGGTGTCATCTGTTGAACAGTCGTCAATGATAAGTAGCTCCCAGTACGGGTACGTCTGTGACAGAATGGATTCTATTGTTGCGGGTAAATACGCCGCAGCATTGTATGCAGGTGTGACTATAGTTACCAAATCCATACTTACGCTTTTAAAACGGGCGTCTTTGAACAAGCTTCATATAACGCAAGCAGCCTTTTCGCATACGGCTCAAACAATACATACGATTTAAGTTTGTCAATCATCGCTACCAACCCAAGTTTCCATTCATCATACTGAGTAACTGCCATCTCCATTTTGGATACGAGATCCGACTCATCCTCACTGGCAAATTGCAGGCCGCAATTTAGCCATTCTACCATTTCTTTCATTCCGCCGTGTGCTGAAACGAGGGGCATTACGCCACAGATTACAGATTCTAAAACGACCATAGATGCACTTTCATAACATTTGGATGACAGGATTGCAAATTTTGACTGCTGCAATAACTCCTGCAACGCAGGAGTTTCCAGAAAGCCTGTGATTTCTATACTGTCTTGCAAATTAAGCTGCTTGACCAAATTGCCAAGTGCGTCTCGCATGGGGCCTTCACCTGCAATAACCAACCGGCACGTACCTCCGCGCATCCGATACTGAGAAAATGCGCGAACAAGCATCGGGATATTTTTCTCTTCCGATAACCGTCCGAAAAACACCATCTGATCCTTCCGACGCATCGGCAGGGGCATTGAATGTATATCAGCAACCGGATTGTATACGACAGCTACTTTCGTGGGATCCACATCCCAGCGCAATGACATGGCCGATTTAAGAAAACGGGAAGGAGTAATCCATTGATCAATCAGTCCTTTCCTACTCAAGAAAGCAGTCAAAAGTGATGTGATCCCCTTGCCGAAGGAGTGCTTCCAACCCAATCGACTACACCCTCGCGTAAAAATCCGCCATTTATACCGATTTTGCGCACAATCCATGCACCGCCGATCTTTTTTGTAATCATATGCCGCTGAATGCGAACAGACATATTCAAACGTATGTACTGAAAACAGCACCTTTGTCGCTGGGTACCTGCACTTATAAAAGGCAATCGCATGAAAGATACTGGGCGAAAGATTTCCATAGTGATGCAGATGGACAATATCTGGACGCAGCTTGTTTAGTCCACGCTTTAACGACAGAAAGTTGCGTATTGAATATAGTTGAGAAAGGGAATTGTCTCCCTTCATAAAGATCACATCTGGCTCGAAAGGCAGTCCGGAGGTAACCCTGCACGCTACGAAATGTTCCATATGATTGGCATGGGTTCGCAAAGCCAATATTGTGTTACGGAAGACCGATTCCGCGCCCCCCAGCGAACCTCTTTCACCGATATGTAACACCTTGATCAATCCTTAAACCGTGCGTTTTAAGAAAACCTTGCAATAGGCCAAAGATAACCAAAATAACATCACTTGGGTAATCATCAGGAAACCTACTACCTCCCCTTTATAATGTAAAACTAAGGTATATATCAATAAAAGCAACCAAAATAAAAGATCATTATACGAACCGATTTTACCACGAGCGATCAGTTCTGAAAGACTAATCCGGATTGGGCGATTAAAAAACAGCAAATGATAGGCAAATAAGACCATCGTTCCAAATATGCCATAGAATAATATATTACGCATGTAACCGGCATCCGTATATAGATAATAAGAGCCATCGGGGTTTATGTACTTGCCGTCACCGAAAATAAACGTTTGCCAATCGATCGTAAAATACATTTCACTTAACATGTCGGTAGAAACGGTGGTTAGTGTTCCTTCGTCAAAATAACTATAGAGAAATTCAAACGCAAAGGGAAGTAAAGTACCGGTAACTAGTGACTGGATTTCGAAAGGAAGTACCCAGTAAATCGACAGTCCGCCAAGCCCAATTAAAAGAAATATAGTAAGAAACTGCAAAAACTTGCGATACAGTGGCTGTCCCATCACAATAAAATAATAAATCACTGCAATCAGTAAACCAACAAACCCCGTCCGACCTGCAAAAAAGGTTCCGATGACCAACAGTGTAAACAAAGCTATCTGCGAAATGGATATCTTACCAGCATACTCGGTAATCAACCGATAAAAAAATAGGAGATAACACAATCCGAAACCTGCGGCCAAGTCAAAAAATGGGTTTCCAGACAGCGCTAAGGCACGAAAGCCGACGCCAATTTCTGCAACCTCTTCTTTCTGGAACAAATGTATAACGTTCGCAATGGGAGGTGCAATGAACCCCGCTATTTCAATAACAGATTGTGCAGCAAAGCAACAAATAATAATATCCAATATTCTTAAAAACTGACGCTCCCCTGCACCTTCCATCCATATGGGATAGGCAATTATACCGCCTAAAAAAAGAGAAAATTGCAGAATGAATCCCCTTACAATGTAGAAATCTGAAGTCCCGTGAATGAGACCGGGTAAGCAAGACAGTAGGATGACGACAGTAAGGCCAAGGAAAATGTAGCCTACTATTCGTTGCTTTATCAAATAAAATAACGTAACGAAAAGCTCGGGAAACAAAAGGTAATAGACAATGGAACAAAAGATCGCCAAAACGTTCGAATTGTAGACAATCGGTATCGGAAAATTAAACAGAATACAAAAAGCCAGAAAACACCGAAACCAAAACATAGCACTTACAGTTTCACCCGTCGCAAAATCAATGTAATTGCGCCTCGATAAAAGTACGAAGATTTTAAAACTTCAAAATAACCTTCAAAGCGTTTAGTAAACCGCCCATACCGCAAATATGCCAGGAGCCTTAACCCCAGATAACCTTTTATTATGCCCGCAACAGGTGGGTTTACTTTTTTTATTTCCTGTTCGATATATTCGTATACACGAAGTAGTTCTGATATGGGGGAAGACGTAATGAAAGGAATCCAATCCTTAACCGTCGATGCAGTATATAAACGTTGCCAATGATGAGGCAAACTAATTCCGTACCCAGAAAGTATACGAGTGTGTATATCCGAGAATATAATAAAACGCCGAGCGGCATCCTGCTCCCCTAATTTTGTTTCACTAGTAGCCAATAGCCGATAGTGCAGCAAAACCCTGGGAATATTATATCCCTTGCCATGTTCCAATAATCGGACCCAAAAGTCGTAATCCTCTGCCCGGTAAGCGTCCTCCCGATAATACAGATCGGGTAAGCCATTACGGAACATGATAGTGGGGTGGAAAAAAGGCGACGCGATGAACAAATAAGACCGGATTCTTAGGTCATCAATGGGTGCAATCCATTTTCCACGCAACTGTTCTGCTTGTATGACCCGCATGAAACTACCCACAACGACGATTTGCGAATTGCACTCCAAGACATCAACCTGCACCGCGATGCGGTTGGGCATAGCAATGTCATCGGCATCCATCCGGGCGATGTATCGCCCCCGAGCCAATGCCAAGCCTTCGTTTAATGTAAAAACAAGTCGCTTATTCTCGTCATGTATAACCAACCGGATCCGCTGATCCTCTGCAGCTAAACGCTGTAAAATGAGAACAGTACCATCTACAGAGCCGTCGTCAATTGCAATAATTTCAAGTGCGGTGTACGTCTGTTGCATGATGGAACGGATAGACTGTTCCACATACCGTTCCGCATTGTAACAAGGGATAATTACCGAAACCAACGGGCGGTCCATCATTTCTTTTCGCTCGGGATGCCTATTAAATCCCTGAATGTGTGAATAAATTTCTCTTTATCAAAACGCGACGCCGCCTCCAATGTTGCTTGCCTCATCGTTTCCAGCACGCCCGACTCTTCCGATAACCTTTGCAAAGCACATACATAGTCATTTAAGCCATTACAAAGAAAACTATCCCGCGTCGTACAATAATCATCAATGGAGCCTATCCGGGAAACCACCTGAACCAATCCGACCGCCATGGAAGAAGTTATTGCATTGCTACCGACAGTATCTTCCAACACGGATAGATTGACATCGCATCGCTGCATCAGCGTCAATAGATCCGCTTCATCTAAACGTTTGTACACGTGTACGTGAGGGTAAGCTACTGCCAAACCGGGCATCGTATCCCCCACGCACAGGTGAAATTCAATGTTTCTGCACCGCTCCACAATTTCAGAAAGCAATCTCCAGTTCCTTTTGATACCTCCTATGCATAAGACATGCAAATGGCGTTGGCCGATAACATAAGGATTCGGGGCTGGCCGATAATAGGCACGTTCGGCATAATGATGAGCGAATGTTATAGGCACAGGCGTAAGCTGGTGGATATCGCGCTTCAATTGATTACCGAACACCAGTATATGGTCCGTCAGAGCAATCTTCTTTGAAATGACTTCCACCGAACCATAAAGGGTCTGTAAAAAAGAAAGTGGCAAGTGGATGATCCCGAGAACAAAATTCCGCCTTTTCCATTTACGGAGCAGCGACACAATGACATCCTGGCGTGCGAAATGTCCCGACATATATTCCATGAGACATACTTTATCTCCCGGACGCAGCACTATATATAAATAAAGGGCGATGAAGACGGCATAAATCCATCCGACGTACCGCCCCCCGGTATATCCCTGACGTATATGACGTACTAACCGGACGTCCGGTATGGCCGCTTTTAACTCTTGGGATAAGTAAGCCATACCGGCATGGTTCCCCGAGGTATGTTTAAAGTCGTAATAAAGTAAATAGATTGTCCCCATACCGGTACGACAAAAATACAATAAGAAACCGAGATGTAAATAATATTGACACACATCGCAATCATTATTTATATCGAGCTCTCATCGGCCGATAAAAGAAAAAACCAAAATCGGATATTTCTAACCCAAACGGAAAATATTCATAGTTTTGTGCGCATGAGAAAACAGCTAATAGTCATCGTGTCAAACATCGTGTTGTTAGTTTGCATCCAACCCACGATCGGCCAGTCGCTATACCAACCCTATTCTCATGCCTTTTACCAAAAACTAAGTCCGGTTTTATACAGTCCCGATACACGTTTGCATACTGCATTCAAACCGATGATCATGGATTCGACACTAGCAACCGATTTCAACAACATCGTGAACCTCCACGGCGACCATCGAACCAGCTGGGGAGGACGCAAACTTTGGCAGGAACACCTCATTGAGCTGGATTATGGTAAAAACACATTTTACGCAGATCTATTGCCCGATTTCCAGATGGGTCGCTCCACACGAGAAGACAAATCCATCTGGATATTTTCAAAGGGTATTCAAATTGGTGGAAAAATTGGCGAAAAATGGGCCTTCCAAGCCAACTATTTCCACAATCAGGCTCAATTTGCGGATTATATAAACGATTACGTTGAGCAACACGGAGTTGTCCCCGGAGAAGCCGGCACCGTTCGTAACAACGGTTCCCAACGCCGCTGGTCAAATGCCACAGCCAACCTGTCATTTACTCCAATCCACTACCTCAACATTTCCCTGGCCTATGACAAAAACTTCATCGGAGATGGATACCGTTCTTTATTGCTTTCCGACGTTTCCGCCAATTATCTTTCACTTAAGTTGACAGGCACCCTAGGGAATGTTCAATATGTTAGCTTGTTGTCTTATATGCGCGACCCTTTTGCAACAACTTTTGAAAATACAGTTAGCCTAAGCGAAGTGCCCAACAATGGCACCGGGGCCAACCGATTCAAATGGGGCGCTTTTCAGTACCTGGATTGGAATATTACCAACCGCTTTTCAGCGGGCTTCTTTCAATCTGTGATTTGGGCTCCAAAAAATTCGGCTGGAAGACGTGGATTCGATTTTAACTATATCAGCCCTTTGATTTTTTTGCGGTCAGTCGAATTGACCAATACCTCGTCTCCCGATAAAATGCACCTTGGGATTAACACCAAGTATAAAATACTGGATAACATGGTGGTATACGGCCAGTTTTTATTGGGAGAACTCACCATCAGGCAGCTTTTCGCCGGGAACGGCTATCTCCACAACAAATTCGGCATTCAATTAGGCGCACGGGGCCACGATTTATTCGGCATCAAAAAACTCAATTACCTCGGTGAATTCAATACCGTGAGGCCCTATACTTACCAACATTTCACGCCCATCACTGCATACACCAATTACAGCCAACCGTTGGCTCATCCTTTGGGAGCCAATTTCAGAGAAGGGATAGCGCTCTTAAACTACAGCTTCCTGAGTTTCGATTTTCAGGCGCAGGGAGTTTGGGCTATGTATGGAGCAGATCCAGACGCAAATACAAATTACGGCGGTGATATTTTTAAATACTATACGCAATACCCGTCCGAATTCGGGAACACCATCGGACAGGGAGTAAATACGCATTTGGTATACCTTGGATTTAAGGCGGCATACCTCCTCAATCCCAAATACAATTTACGGATCGAACTTGCCGCAACCAACCGCCGGGCCTCGGACATCGGTTCTACCAACAACACGTCCCTGTTCAGTATCGGCTTACGGTCGTCATTCAGAAATCAATATCATGATTTTTAATTTTTCTTCCCTATTCCCAGCTTGGGTAGTACCAATTGTTTCAATTCGCTGACGAGCGGGTTTCTCCATATAAAATACTGGATAAAAAAATAACTGATTCCAGCTAACCCAAACATCACCGAAGTTTCGACCCATATGGGCATCGCCATATGTTTCAGTAACAACTCCCAACCAAACATTGGCAAAGCAGCACCGACTGCCTGAAACATTCCCTTCCAATCCGGGCGGAATGGAAATCTCCGCAATGCGAAAAACGCCAGCAATAAACAAACCGAAACCTCGGCCAACAGATTTGCCACAGCCGCACCTGTGGCACGGAATAAAGGAATAAGCAGGAAATTGGCACTTAAACTGATGACCATGCCGACCAGCGCTGCCCGGAGAAACAATCGCTCATTGTTTGTCGTGTTTAAGACCTGCATCCCAAAGATGTTGTTCAATCCAATCAATAACAACGTCGGAGCCAAAAGCTGCAAGGCAGGTGCCGCAGGCCCATATTCACTACCCGCAAAAATAAAAATAACATTCGGTGCGATAATTCCCAAACCGATCGAAAGGGGCACACCCATAAACACCGTAAGAGCAAATGACTTACGCAGCAAGGAAAAAGCCTCCTCCCGCTGTCCATTGTGAAAAGCGAAGGAAAGTGAAGCGACCATTACCGTGGAAATCGCAACGAGCAGCGTCGTTACCAACTTCACCACCCGCATGGCCGTACTGTAATAACCCACTTCGGCTTTGTCCGCAATGAATCCCAGGATGACCGTGTCCAACAAAGTATATACACTGGTAACAATGGCAAATGAAAATATATAAAACAACGGCTTAAAGTGCTTTCCAAAGTGCAATCCCTTACCTCTGAATCGAACGAATTTCCGGGCATACCAACCATTCAGGAGCACATTCATAAGCATTCCAAAAAATGTTAATGAATAATAGATTGTACTATCCTCCGGTCCGCGTACTGCTAAAAATATAGCTAATGTACTTAATATCCTTACAGCAACTGTACGTATCGTGATGTAGGAAAATGCCCCTAACCCTTGAAAAAGCCATTCCATCACCAACGATTGCAAAAACAGAATACCTGTGCCTATCCAAAAAAGATGACGGAACGGTGCCATGCTACTGACGGTGTTGAATGATAAAATAAAAAAAACAGATACCGATACGGTTGCAATCAGATGAAGTATCAGCAATTCGCTAAATACAACAGATCGCCTCTCGAAATCATTCTTAACTTTAGCGATTTCCCGCACTCCGTACACCGATATCCCCAAAGCCGCGACAAGTACGCACCACTGAGTGATACTGTCAACAAAAGCAATTTCGCCTATTTGTTCTGGCCCCAGCACCCGGGAGACGTAAGGAAAAACCAATAACGGAAACAACACCTGACTCAGTGACAAGGTTACGTTATATACAACATTTCGCTGGATGCTACCCATGCATTGAATTATTTGCTTCGACTGAGTCCTTTTATAATATCGTTGTAGGAACTGTGCCAAAAATACAATATTTGCAAAAATTGCGTTTATAATTATAGGTCATACAGATAAGTAATCCAAACTATTGCTTTTTCCCACTGTTTATATCATATGACAACAATCCCAATTCCCGCCCTCGCTTACGTTAACGGCAAATTTCTAAAAGGCCGGAAAACCTTTGACGTACTTAATCCCGCGACAGGCGAGGCCATCGCTTCCGCACCGGATTTCGGTGTATCGGATTGCCGGAAGGCCATTCAACACGCGTATACCGCGTGGCCAGCTTGGCGGGATACCCCCACTGCCGCTCGGAGTTATATTGTGCGGAAGTGGTACGACCTCATCATGGTACATAAACAGGAAATTGCACGTATCATGACCCAGGAGAGCGGAAAACCTTTGGCAGAAAGTCTCACCGAAGTGGATTATGGTGCCTCTTTCATAGAATGGTTTGCGGAGGAAGCTAAACGGGCATATGGTGAAACGATCCCGGCCCCAAAAAAAGGGCAACGGCTCGTCACCATCCGGCAACCCATCGGTGTGGTTGCCGCCATTACTCCTTGGAATTTCCCCCTTGCCATGATTACCCGTAAAGTAGCACCCGCGTTAGCCAGCGGCTGCACAGTGATCTTAAGGCCGGCCTCACAGACTCCCCTTACAGCGCTTGCTGTCGCAAAACTGGCCCATGAAGCCGGATTTCCCGCCGGTGTCTTTAACGTGATCACGGGAAAGGACAGTAAAGGCATGGGTGAGGAATTTGCCACGAATGAGTTGATACGTAAGATATCGTTTACCGGTTCCACGGAAGTAGGCCGATCACTTATGGCCCATGCGGCAGGCACCATCAAAAAAGTGTCACTCGAGCTGGGTGGGAACGCTCCATTTCTTGTATTCGATGATGCTGATTTGGATGCAGCCGTAAAAGGAGCCATCGCAGGTAAATTTCGCAACTCTGGACAAACATGCGTATCCATTAACCGGTTTTATGTACAGGATGCCGTATTTGATAGCTTTGCTGAGAAACTGACCGCAGCCGTAAAGAAACTCAAGGTGGGAAATGGCCTTGAAGAAGGAGTGGAGGTAGGTCCGATCATTAACAACGAGGGATTGGAAAAGGTAATGGCCCATGTAAAAGATGCGACTAATAAAGGAGCAACTCTACTCACCGGGGGTAAAATCAAAAAAGACCGCTTCTATCAGCCAACGGTTCTAACAGACGTCTCTCCTTCGGCGTTGATCGCCCAGGAAGAGACGTTCGGTCCTGTCTGCGCGTTGTTTCGGTTCAAAACCGAAGACGAAGGCATTGCAATGGCAAACGATACCGAATTTGGTTTGGCTGCCTATTTTTACAGCACCGATATCCATCGATGTTGGCGGGTTTCTGAACAATTGGAAGCAGGGATGGTCGGTATCAATACGGGTTTGCTATCCAATGCGGTAGCTCCGTTCGGAGGTATTAAACAATCCGGAATCGGGCGGGAAGGTTCCAAACACGGTCTTGATGAGTATATGGAATTAAAATACCTTTGTTTTGGTGATTAACGCTCTCTGATTTTCTTGTACCATCTAACCGCAAGCATCAACATAACGGATAGCAGCAACAACCCTAGTACGCCATATATCCAATTGATTGCACTCTTAAGCACGACCGCGAAAACAATTGCAAAAAGTAGGACCGTAGCCAATTCATTCCACAACCTAAGCCGAATGGAGGTCCAACGGCTCGTTTCGTCCCGAAGCCTAAGCATGATCCGTTGGCAGACAAAGTGATAGGTAACCAATCCAAGGACAAAAACGAGTTTCACATGCATCCATCCTGTTTCCAATAGACCCGGTACTATGTAAAGCAGGCTCAGGCCAGCCAACACGGCCAAGTACATAGAAGGCGTTGTGATAATCCACCACAATTTGCTTTCCATTATCACAAATTGTCGATGCAAAACAGCGTATTCTTCTTCCGGCTTTTGCTTGGCTTCAGTATGATAAATGAATAATCTCACCATATAAAATAAGCCGGCCATCCAAGTGATGACGAAAATGATATGAACAGCCTTGATGTAGAGGTACAACATCGGATTGAATACTGAGTATAGCATATCGAGTATTGCGTATTATGAATGCTGAGTGTCTCCTACGCAGTACACTATACGCAAATCTAATAACTAAACTCCCTTACTACTTCGATTGCATATTTCACGTTATCAAACGGAATATCAGGCATGATTCCATGTCCAAGGTTAAAGATAAAACCGTCCTGTCCGCGCATCCGTTCGAATAAATGTAGAATTTTCTCTTTGATCACTTTTTTGTCGGCATACAACACAAACGGATCCAGGTTACCTTGCACGGCTATCCCGCCCGGCAAGTTATCTTTTACCTGTCGTAGGTCCGCATTCCAGTCGACCGAAATCACGTCCGGGCCAGCGGTTGCCATAAGCGGTGCAAACACCGAGCTTCCCTTACAGAAAGAAATCACTGGCACACCATCACGTTGGAGCTTCGAAAAAATGTAGGCATTATAACGATGTGAAAAAATCTCATAGTCATCCCAGGAAAGAGCCAATGCCCAGCTGTCAAACAATTGCAAGGCATCTATTCCCGCCGCTATCTGCATATTCAAATAGTCAACCGTTACGTCCGCAATTTTCTGTAGAATTATGTGGGCCAGTTCCGGTTCATTATGAAGCAGTAGTTTCGTACGTTTAAAGTCTTTTGACGATCCACCTTCAACAAGATAGCTAAGAACCGTGAAGGGAGCTCCGGCAAAACCAATCAGCGGAATCATTCCCTGCAAACGTTGCTGGATAACCCTGATGGCATCTCCGACATACTGCAGCTTGTCTAAGACATTGGTCCGCAACGCTTCCGCATCGGCATAACTGCGGATAGGATTGGCAAACCGGGGCCCTACGCCTTGTTCAAAGCTCAGCTGCCCACCCATGGCCTCTCCTGTTACCAAAATATCAGAAAATAAGATGGCTGCATCCACACCTAGTAAATCAACAGGCAGCATCGTTACGTCTGCAGCGATTTCAGGGGTTTTACACATTTCCAAAAACGAATACCTGTTTTTTATATCCCAGTATTCTTTCATAAAGCGACCCGCCTGGCGCATCATCCATACGGGGGGGCGTTCGGTTGGCTGTGAGAAAGCCGCGCGGATCAGTAAATTGTTCTTTAAATTCTCAGTCACGATTGATTTTTAGGTATCTCGTTTTCAATTTTATCAATAATATGTGCCACCCTGGAAGTTACTTCTAGTTTGCGCGCGACATCTACATAGGCGCGTACCCGTTCGTAATCTTTTCGTCGGAGATTAATGTTGGCGAGGTTCACCAAGATGATCGCTTTGTCGTTGGGCCTCCTGAACGGTAAGCGGGAAGCAATCTGGAAATGCCGCTCCGCCTCTTCATAATCTTCCGCCTTAAGTGCTAGATTTCCCATCATAAACTCATAATAATTACGTCTCCCCTTCCGTAATGCCTCAGGCTTTTTGATATCAGCTAGCAAATATTTGGCTTTTTCGAAATCCTGCTTTTGGAAAGCCTGGGTGGCAATAAACACAGTGCCTTCCCGGTAATGGCTCCACGTAAGGTACCCCATAAAACCCATCACCATGGCTGCCAGCTGATAGACGCGAGCGTATAGGGTCCATGCCAGGAAAAAGAACGATATCACCAACACCAACGCACGCACCCTGGAGGTCATCATCAGCTCTGCGGATTGTCGGTAAATTTATAGCCCACGCCGCGAATGGAATGGAAATAGACCGGATGCTTCTGATCCGGCTCAAAATATTTCCTGAACGTGAGGATAAAATTATCAATGGTGCGGGTAGACGGATATACATCGTAATTCCAGACCGTTTCCAATATCTGTTCACGGGAAACCGCCTCGTTGCGCCGCTCAATCAATAACTTCAATAGCATGGTCTCCTTTTTAGTCAGGGAGGTCACCGATCCGTCGACATGATGCAGTTCAAACGAATTAAAATAGATAGTTTTGTCACCAATGGTGTACGAATTTAACTCTTTTAGCTCCTCCCCCTTCATCCCTCGGCGCACCAGAATTCCTACTCGAAGAATCAACTCCTCCAAGTTAAACGGCTTTACCAAGTAATCATCCGCTCCTTTCCGAAGTCCCGTGATGCGATCTTCGCTGCTATTTTTAGCCGTCAGGAACATGATAGGCACCTCCGTATTTTGCAGGCGTATCGTCTCGGCTACCTGGAACCCATCAATTTCGGGAATCATAACATCCAGAATAATCAGGTTAAACCGTTCTTCCTTAAATATCTTCAACGCTTTTTTACCGTCTGTGGCGGTGGAGACCCGGTAACCTTCCAACTCCAAATTGAGCTTGATGGCATCCAACAAATGTTCCTCATCCTCTACTAGTAAAATCCGGTGCTTAGTTTGTTGCATAATGGCTATTAAATATTACTTCAAAAATGCTTCCAGAGGGAACGTTGTCCTTGATACTAATCTGCGCACGGTGCCTCTCCAACACAGTTTTTACAATGTATAAACCCAAACCGGTACCTTTGGTTTTACGGGTGTCTTCGTTTCCCACTCGATAAAACTTATTAAAGATAAGTTTCTTCTCGTGGTCGGCAATACCGATACCGTGGTCGGCAACGCTGAAAAGCACATTGCCATTTTCGGCCGCAAGTTTCACCACCACATGCGCACAAGGTGGCGAATATTTCACAGCGTTCTCAATTAAATTGGTTACTACATTGGTGATAGCAAACCGATCACCTTCAATCTGGATATCAGATTGAAGCTCGGTTTTGATCACCTGCGAGGTACATGAGTGTATTTGCAACCTGCCTGCCACGTTTTTTACCAGCTCCGTAAGATCGATCTGCTCTTTGGGAAAATTATAACGTAAATTTTCGAGTTTGGTAGCAATCAGCACATTACCCACCAAATCATCCAGGCGTTCAATATCTTTTAACGAGTTGGACAGAAACTGATCACGTTGTTCTTTGCTGAGATCCCGTTTCAGGATAGTTTGAATGGCCAATTTAATAGAGGCAAGCGGAGATTTCAGTTCATGCGTAACTGCCAGCAGGAAGTTTTGCTGCTGTTGCTGGATTTTATGCTCGCGCACAAACGCCTTTTTCAATTTAAGTGCACCCACCATAAATATGAGCATAAAAAAAATTCCTTCGCCGATAATCATAGCCTTCCGGTCGGGCTGACTTTCAATAAGCAATACCCCCCACCATACTAATTGCGCGGTAGCGTAAAAAAATAAAAAATAAAATAGCACCAATGGCTTTCTCATACCAAAATACCTGAAACGCAACCACAAAAATATCGATTTACATCCATTAAAAACAAATGTAGGGACAGATTATGACGCGACCTCAACAAACGTTCTGAAAACCGTATCTTTGCGGCATGCAACATGCAACGAAAAAGGATATTTTCTTCGATCTGGATCATACTATCTGGGATTTTGAAAAAAATGCAGAAGAGGCGCTGATGGAGTTGTTTGACATTCACAATTTCGTTGCGCTGGGTATTGCATCGGCGATTTCATTTATTGAAACCTACAACCGCAATAATCACCGGCTATGGGCGCTCTACCATCACGGTAAAATCACCAAAGCCGAACTTCGTGAAGCACGTTTTGCCGATACATTTCGCGAGCTCAATATCGATCCGCGTTTATTTCCCCAAACGTTTGAAGAAGACTACCTTAAACTATGCCCCCAAAAAACCTACCTATTTCCCCATGCTCACGAAACCCTCGGTTACCTTTGTGAAAGATATACCCTTCACCTTATTTCGAATGGCTTTGGAGATGCAGCGGAAATCAAAATTACCAAATGTGATCTTAAAAAATATTTTTCGACGATTGTGATTTCAGAAACGATCGGCGTTCACAAACCCGACCCCCGAATTTTCCATTATGCAGTAGGAAATGCAAAAACAACAATCCACGATAGCGTAATGGTTGGCGATAGCGTCGATGCGGACATACGCGGTGCCCAGAATGTAGGCATGGACGCCATTTACTTTAATCCAAAAAAAGAAGCTGTTCCTCAGGATGTCAGGCGTAGCATTACCGCCCTCAGTGAGCTTACCGGCATCTTTTAACCGCTATATTAGTACGATCATTGTTTAAAACTGCTGTTCACCGCCACCATCAAAATCCTCAGCACCATTTCGTTTCCGTTCTTCTCGCTTTAGCGTCTGATTACCGAAACGGTAACTAAATGAAAGCATAAATGTCCGGCGCATCCACCGATACTCAAAATAGCGGTAAACACCGTTGCTTTGGGTATATCCACCGAAGCGTCGCTGATTCAGCAAGTCCCGAGCGTTGAACATGATACTTCCTTTACGGTTAAGCACGTCCAGCTTAAGCCCGGCATCGATCACATAGTTATCAATGCCTTTTCCTTGTGCCATAATCCGGGGTGCCTCGTATTCAAAACGAGCCTGAAGGGAAAACAACGGGGTAAAACGATAATTCGTGGTTGCATTGGCGTTCCAACTGAATCCTTTGGAAGGTTCCACATTAAACTCCTCGCTGCCCTTGAATCGCGTATGGAACGCATTGACATTGGCCATGACATCCCATTTCTTAGAAATATCCAATCGAGATATCAATTCGAGTCCGGTCGATTCATTGCGGCTTATATTCTGCCACTGCATCAATGTGACACCCGTATTTTCATCCACTTCCTGAATAATCGGCTGGGTTACGTCATTGACAATGCGATGGTATACAGAAGAGGTTACCAACAGTGATTCCCAAGTTTTCGTATATCCCAATTCAAATGAGTGGATATCTTCAGGTAGTAAATTGGGATTGCCTTGACGATGATTCAAATTATCGGATACATCTACAAACGGATTCACTTGCCAACCCCTCGGCCGACTTACCCGCCGTGTATAACTTAACTGAAGTTGGTTTTTGTCGCCAAATTCCTGGGTAAGAAACAAACTGGGATACACACGGAAATAATCCAGTTGTCCGGTAATTGTCCGTTCATCCGTCGGTAAACCGGGTGTAAGCAGACCCAGTTCAGTATCAAGATAAGCTTGCTCGGCGCGGAGACCTACTTGATAGCCTAATTTATCTGTCAATTTATTTTGATAATTGGCATACAATGCGTGCACACTGCTTGTCATATCAAAATCGTTACTAACTCGATAATCGGGCAATAATCCCTGAGTCGAGTCAACCTGAGAGTATTGGTAATCCATGCTTCGGCGGATCATGGTGCGATATCCGGCTTCCAGTTTATGGTTTTCACCAAATGGCCTTACGTAATCCAGTTGAACGTTAACATTGCGTCCATCTTCCTTCGTATCGTTGATCCTTGCCAGCTCATACATTCCCGACGGGGGAGCCGAATAATCCTGATTAAAGGCATTTACGCCTTCCTCTCCATCATATCCAAACGTAAAATTGGCCAATAGCTCCTCGCCTTCATGCGCGAAATCCCGTCTTACGTCCAGTGCGATCTCATATCCGAAGTCATCTTCATCCTGACGGGAGAAACGACTGCTGCTACCCGATAGTTGCGGATGATTCAAATAGTTGTAAAATAGGTCCTCATTACGGTCATTGCCCCGGATACTCAGGTTGCCGGCCACCCCGATGAACGTTTTTTCTCCAAGGTAATAATCTAAACCGAGTTGTACATTGTGATTAAGACCCAAACGCGAATTTTCACTAACGTTATTGGTTAAGCTATTGTTAGCCAGTAGTTCGGTGTTATTCACTCCACCACCAACCATGTTGCGTCGGTTGAACGTATAGCCACCATAATAGTTGAAGTTCTTATTCCGGAAATTTAAGTTGGCACCAGCCAGGTAATTGTTATAAGACCCTCCAGAAAAATTAGCGGATCCATTGAATCCGAGGTACGTATTTTTCTTCAAGATAATATTAATGATACCCGATTGCCCTTCAGCATCATATTTAGAGGAGGGGTTGGTGACTACCTCAATCCGCTCTACGGAATTGGCCGGTAAGGATTGAAGAAACTGAGCGACATCACTTCCGGCCAACGCTGATTCACGTCCGTTGATCAAAATGCGAACACTACTCGATCCCCGTAAACTCACTGTGCCATCCATATCCACCTGCAACGAAGGGACATTCGCCAATAAATCGGTAGCAGTTCCGCCCACACTGAGCGTACTTTCTGCCACATTGAATATCTTTCGGTCTATTCCCAATTCCATCGCCGGAGGAGTTCCCTGTACCACAACCTCTTCCAACAGCTCCCCCACCGGCCTTAGCAAAATTTTACCCAAATTAACACTCTTCCCTGCCTCCACCACCACATTTTCGGTTACATAATCCTTATATCCTACATAGGTAATCCGTACCACATAGCTACCGGGTGCAATATCCGTAAATACGACCTTACCATCATCGATCGTTTGCATACCCTTTATATACACATTAGACCCCTGCACCAACAACGCTGCGCTGGCAAACCCAACCGGATCACCAGATGTTTCATCGACAACCACGGCCGATATAGAAGCCTTTCCTGCTTGCGCGCTGACATCCAGCGATAACACAAAAATGTTGAGTAAAATTAGGTAACCGATCCTTATCCCGCTTGCAAAACGCATGTGTTTGTATTGAAAAATTAGCATCTGAATTATCTGCCGCAAAGATTGTGCTTTTATTGCAATCAAGTATGGATGGTAACCGCAATATTACAGCCTTGACCGACGTTCGCTTAGATTGTTACTTTTTATCTTCCGTACCTATTCCACGCTCACCGTCAACCCTTCAGATTTAAGAATTTTACGGTAAATTTCCACTTCCGTATAGCTTCCTTCCAATACAGCACATTTTCCTTCGGTGTGTACTTTCCATGCGATATCCTCGGCCTGTGCCGCGGTGTATTGCAGGTGTTTAACAAGGCAACTAATCACATGTTCGAAGGTATTGGTCTCGTCGTTCCATAGTATTAGCCGGTGGTTAGGCGTCACTGCAGCCAATACTTCCTCAAGTGTAAAGGTCTCTTCCTGTGTTTCGACAGTCATTTCACAAAGTTACGCCTTTTTAAAAAATTTCCGTAACATTGTGGTAATAATCCTTTTTTAATCGCACAGGGCATGTATCAATCAAAAATAGCTGGAATGGGCTACTATGTACCCAAAAATATATATTCGAACGACGATTTAACCCGTTTTATGGATACGAGCGACGAATGGATACAGGAGCGTACAGGAATAAAGGAACGCCGTTTTGCGGACCGCACGGAGGAAACCACAACGACAATGGCCATTGAAGCCGCCGAGATAGCTATAAGCCGTGCGGGTGTTACGGCACAGGATATCGATTTCATAGTGTTCGCCACGTTAAGCCCCGATTACTATTTTCCCGGCTGCGGTGTGCTGCTTCAACGAGAGATGGGCATGCGCGAAATAGGCGCCTTGGACGTACGAAACCAGTGTTCAGGATTTATATACGCGCTGTCCGTTGCCGATCAGTTTATAAAAACCGGCACCTATAAAAACATTTTGGTCGTCGGTAGCGAGAAGCATTCCTTTGCTATGGATTTTCAGACACGGAGCCGCAATGTATCGGTAATTTTTGGTGATGGTGCGGGAGCCGTTGTACTCCAACCTACCCAAGATAACCATAGCGGCATATTAAGCACCCATCTTCACAGCGACGGAGCAGATGCTGAAATATTAGCGATGTACTATCCGGGGGCCCATGCCAACAAGTGGTTGAAAAACAAACCTTCGTTTCCCGATCAGGAACTGGGTGGCTTGTTCCTTACCACTGAGCAGTTGGAAAGCGGTGCGGCACTCCCTTACATGGACGGCCCTGCTGTATTTAAAAAAGCCATCGTCAAGTTTCCAGAAGTCATCAGGGAGGCATTGGCTTCCAATAACCTGTCAGAAAAGGATATTGATTTGCTCATCCCCCATCAAGCTAACCTCCGCATCAGTCAATATGTTCAAAAGCTGTTAGGTCTCCGTGACGATCAGGTTTTCAACAACATACAAAAGTACGGCAATACGACAGCAGCGTCTGTACCTATTGCATTATGTGAAGCCTGGGAGTCGGGAAAAATTCACACGGGTGATCTTGTCTGCTTAGCAGCTTTTGGTTCTGGATTCACTTGGGCAAGCGCATTGATTAGATGGTAATTTTGAGAGCTTTCAGCTTTTGGCCTTCAGCTGTCAGCCGACCTCCGAAAGCCGATAGCTGACTTTTGGATAGCTCATAGCCGTTTACCCTACCGAATCAAGGGCCTCGAAAGGCGAATTCTTGCTGACAAATTCAGGTACAATTTCTTTCATTTTCCGAACCACTCCGCTGTTGTTCTTGCGTTCATTTACCGCAATCAACTCATAAACAAGGCGCTTGGCATGTTCATGATCCAATGGATTGACCCGTGCGATATGTATTTTGGCATGATGGGTGGGAAGCACCTTCTCACCGTCACTTAACAGCTCTTCGTATAACTTTTCCCCACTGCGCAATCCCGTATATACAATCTCGATATCTTTTTCGGGCTTAAGGCCTGCCAACTGTACCATCTTTCTCGCTAGATCGACGATTTTAACCGGCTTACCCATATCAAACACATAAATTTCGCCACCATTACCCATTGTGCCCGCTTCCAAAACCAATTGTACAGCTTCCGGTATGGTCATGAAATACCTTGTGATCTCGGGATGAGTCACCGTCAATGGACCGCCTTTTTCGATCTGTGCGGTAAATCGTGGTATTACAGAACCATTGGAACCCAACACGTTGCCAAATCGCGTTGTAATAAAACGGGTTCCCTTTACCACTGTGGTGACTCCGGCAGACGTGTTGTCTACCAAGTGAACAGACTGTTGAGCATCAAGGCTTTGTGTATAAATTTCAGCAATACGCTTAGATGCTCCCATAACATTCGTAGGATTCACGGCCTTGTCTGTTGATATCATCACGAACTTCTTAGCACCAAAAAGCACGGATAAGTCGGCAACATTTTTTGTTCCTCCCACATTGGTACTCACCGCCTCTCCGGGGTTTCTTTCCATCATGGGGACATGTTTATAAGCCGCAGCATGATACACCAGTTCCGGCCGATAGTCATTGAATATCTGATGCATGCGTTCCAGGTTACGGATATCGGCGATTGCGACAACGACATTACTAGAAGGGAAAGTCTCTTCAATCTCCAACTGAACTTCGTGCATCGGAGATTCCGCCTGGTCACAGAGAATAAGCATTTGTGGCTCATAACGCAACACTTGGCGAACAATCTCCGAACCGATCGATCCGGCAGCACCGGTGATTAATATCCTTTTGCCACAAAGATCATCGCAGATTTTATCATTGTTGATTTTAATCGGTGTACGCTGCAGCAGGTCCTCAATTCGCAGATTCTTGATCTGCTGCAACCGCAACCTACCCGATATCCATTCCGATGCAGGCGGCACTGTCAGTACTTTAATTCCTAGTCGCAAACAACGTTCTACGATCACTTTCTTATCTCTCCCGCCCAAATGATCTTTTACAAAAATCATTTGGTCGATGGCATATTTGTCTTTAAGGGCTGCGAGATCTTTCACATGGTAAACGCGCTTCCGCTCTATATAACTATTCAGCTTACTTCTATTGGTATCGATAAAACCTACGATGATAAATTTGGATTCCGTGCTATTTTCCAGTGCCTGTTTGGCCATGATCGCATTCTGATCGGCACCGTAAATCAGTACTCGAACCGTATCCACATCACGCACCCTCCTCATCAGCATAAAATAAATACTCTTTACCGCAATCCGGAGCATAACGAGAAAAGACGTAGCAATGAAAAAATTAATAAGCATGACCATGCCTAAGTGTCCGTCTCTGATATTTAATAAGGGGGCAAGAACCAAATACGCCACAGTGATGTAGATCGCAGAATTAATCAGCATTGCAGAAAAAATCTTTAGCATATCCCGTGTATCGGAATACCGGATTAATCCCGTATGAATGCGCATCAAAAAAAACACCGGCAGCGCTATACTGCTGTAAATAGCGGTGTAGACAAAAAAATGCCCACGGATAATATCGTGAAAATTAAACTGTTTGGCAATAAAATATGACAGCGTGAAAGACCATGTCAATATCAGCAAATCCAAAAGCAATATTGCCCAACGAGGTACGGTTTTGAAGCGAAGTATACGTTCTTTCATGTAAGCTTTATCAATGTAGCTGCTCACCCCTCACTCGGACCTAACGAGTATAATCTCCTTTTTGCTACAATACTTGTACAAGAATTGACGATATTGAACAATAAATGTCTATTATCTGATCATCTACATTGCTCAATAACCTTGCCAAAAGGGATAGCACCTTATAGCAGAATAACAACGCAAAACTAAGCGAATTGTTCATGGAAACCTATACCTAACAATGAGTATTTTTTTTAGGCACGATACTAACGTGAAAAAGGGCTCGGATGAGCCCTTTTTCACGTTTTCCTGGCATAAAAATTAACCGTTAGACAGCGCGGCCGCACCACTCACAATTTCGGTAAGCTCCGTAGTAATTGCTGCTTGCCTTGCCTGGTTATAAGATAATTTGAGCGATTTTAATAATTCCCCAGCATTATCTGTTGCTTTATCCATCGCGGTCATTCGCGCACCATGTTCGGAAGCATATGAATCCAACACTGCTTTGTAAAGTTGTACCTTAATGGCCTTTGGGATCAATTCTTTGATGATCTTCTCCTTCGATGGCTCAACGATATAATCTACATCGTTCTTAGGGCGATTCGCTTTAACAGCAGCGGGCAACAAAGGCAATAACTGCTCGGTGGTCAATATTTGCACGGCAGCATTACGGAATCGATTATAAACTAGTTCCACTCGATCATAGTCGCCATCTGAGAAACCCTTCATGATCGCTTCAGTAATCTTTGAGGTATTCTCGAAATTAAGCGCCGAAAACAATTCATTATTATCGCCGATCACCTGATACCTACGTCTTACGTAATAATCCTGGGCACGTTTACCAATGGCAATGATCGTTACATTCCCTGCCTCCATTTGCTCATTGTATTTACTGGCTATCAATTGATTGGCTGTCTTTATCGCGTTGGCATTGAATGCCCCAGCCAATCCTCTGTTAGAAGCAATGACAACCACCAATACCTTATTGGGCTTGCGGTCGGCCGTATAGATTGAAGTGCCGTCTTCCACACTTGCAGACACGTTCGCCAATATTTCTCTCAGCTTTTCCGCATAAGGCCGCAACTGGACAATTGCATTCGTTGCCCGCTTAAGTTTGGCAGCAGAAACCATCTTCATGGCCTTCGTAATCTGCTGCGTAGAAGTAACCGATGCAATACGGTTCCGTACTTCTTTTAAATTTGCCATTTTTTTTAATACTTATCGGCCAGTTCCTTCGCGACTTTATCTAATACTCCCGTAAGTTCATCGTTGAATTTACCGTCCTTCAGCGCTTTCAATACCTCGGGATGGCGCAATTCCAGTTGATGCAAATATTCTGCCTCGAATTCCTTTACTTTATTAACAGGTACATTGCGGAATAAACCTTTCGTGCCTGCATAGATAATGGCAACTTGCTTTTCGACCGGTACAGGCGAAAACTGACCCTGCTTAAGAATCTCCACGTTTCGGACCCCTTTATCCAGCACGGCCTTGGTGGCAGCATCCAGATCCGAACCGAACTTCGCAAACGCTTCCAGCTCACGGTATTGGGCCTGATCGAGTTTCAACGTACCCGCAACTTTTTTCATGGACTTAATCTGCGCATTACCTCCCACACGTGATACGGAAATACCTACGTTGATTGCCGGACGTACGCCCGCGTTAAACAAATTGGATTCCAAGAAAATCTGTCCGTCTGTAATGGAAATTACGTTGGTAGGAATATAAGCTGACACGTCTCCCGCCTGCGTTTCAATAATCGGCAGGGCCGTAAGCGAACCTCCTCCCTTAACCAACGGTCTAAGCGATTCCGGCAGGTCGTTCATCTGACGTGCAATCTCATCGGACGCATTAATCTTCGCAGCACGTTCCAATAGGCGACTGTGAAGATAAAACACGTCACCCGGATAAGCCTCACGGCCTGGAGGGCGACGGAGAAGTAACGAAACTTCACGGTATGCCACCGCCTGTTTGGACAGATCGTCGTAGATAATCAATGCCGGCCGACCCGTATCCCGGAAAAACTCTCCAATGGCAGCACCTGCCATCGGCGCGTAAAATTGCATAGGCGCTGGGTCAGCAGCTGAAGCAGATATCACAATTGTGTAAGGCATTGCTCCACTCTCTTCCAACGTGCGGACAATATTCGCAACGGTCGAGTTCTTTTGTCCAACTGCTACATAGATACAAAATACTGGTTCGCCCGCATCGTAAAATTCCTTTTGATTGATGATTGTATCAATACATACCGCTGTCTTACCCGTTTGGCGGTCGCCAATCACTAGTTCCCGTTGGCCACGACCGATGGGAATCATCGCATCAATTGCCTTGATTCCAGTTTGCAACGGCTCGTTAACCGGCTGGCGATAAATTACGCCAGGCGCCTTGCGCTCGATGGGCATCTCATAAGTATCCCCCAAAATCGGGCCCTTCCCATCGATCGGCTGTCCCAACGTATTCACTACACGTCCCAACATCCCTTCACCCACCTTGATGGAAGCGATGCGACGTGTACGCTTAATGGTATCACCTTCTTTGATTTCGTCCGATTGACCAAGAAGTACGACACCCACGTTGTCTTCCTCAAGGTTCAATACTATTCCCTGCAATCCGTTGTCAAATTCAACCAATTCGCCGGACTGTACTTTAGTTAAGCCGTATATCCGTGCGATACCGTCGCCTATCTGCAATACGGTACCCACTTCTTCCAATTCGGCTTCTGATTTAAAGCCCGACAACTGCTCTCTTAGAATTGCCGATACTTCATCTGGTCTTACCTCTATCATTTGTTTACTATTAGGGATTTCTCTTAGTTTACTACATCAGAACAAGCACAAAGAATAAGGAGTAAAGAAAACCTGCTGTCTCCTACCTGTTGTCTATTCTTACGCCTCAATATTAACAATTTACAAACTAGTTAACGACCTGTGATCCGAAATGACGCTCCAACTTCTTCAGCTTACCGGCAATGCTAGCATCAATCTGTCGGTCGCCTACTTTGACGACAAATCCGCCAATCAACGACGGATCTATTTCATTTCTCAAAACCACATCTGCCTTTATTTCACCTGCGATTACTTTCCGCAATGTCTCAAGATTCTGTGCTGAAAGCGCAACGGCCGAAACTACCGTTGCATGCGCGATTCCCCTCACCTCGTCGTACGCTCGGATAAACTCCTGAGCCGTGGCATACAAGATACCGGCACGACCTTTCCGTACCATGATATGAAAAAAAGCCGTGATAGAAGGATCCATTTTCTTCTCAAACAGTGCATCGAGAATATTGGCCTTTTTATCCTGTTTCATAATAGGGTTCTTAAGCACTGCCTGTAACTCCTTATTAGACTTCAGCACCGCAATAAATTGCTCCATATCCCGCTTCACAGACTCAAGATTACCCTTTTCCTGAGCTAAATCGATCAGTGACTTTGCGTATCTCGATGCTACTTTGAATTCCGACATGATCTTTCCGTTAGCCTTAATGCCAAATTAATTCAACTTCACGTCTTTCAGCAAGTCGGCAACCAAAGCCTCTTGCTTTTGTCCGTCTTCAAACTCCTTCTGCAATACTTTCCGTGCAATTTCAAGGGAAAGGGAAGATACCTGACTCTTTACTTCAGCAAGGGCCCGCTTCTTCTGATCATCAATTTCCTTGCGCGCCTGTTCAATCAGCTTCGTCCCTTCGGCTTGAGCGGCTACTTTCGCATCCGCAACAATCTGATCTTTCAGTTCCTTTGCTTCTTTAAGGATGACGTCCCGCTCAGCACGGGCCGCTTTAAGCAACTGCTCATTTTCATTGGTCAGTCGTGCCATTTCATCCTTGGCCTTTTCGGCCGATGCCAATGCGTCTTCAATGGACTTCTCCCGTTCGCCGATCGCCTCCATAATAGGTCGCCAAGCAAACTTCCGCAAAAGTAACAACAGCAAAAGAAACGCAATCGCGGTCCAAAAAACCAATCCGATACTCGGATTACCTATATCAAAATTCATCGTTCAGTTTCTAAAATTTCAATGTCATGTTGAAGAAAGGCCGGACACAAAACCAACCGTTAGGGTCCGGCCTTTTTGATTCAGTATTCTTCGTAAGATTTATCCCAATCCCATCAAAGATACTACGACTGCAAAAAGCGCAACCCCTTCAATAAGGGCTGCAGCAATAATCATAGCGGTCTGAATTTTTGATGCAGCCTCAGGTTGGCGAGCAATACCTTCCATCGCTTTGCCACCTACTTGTCCGATACCAAGACCGGCACCGATTACTGCTAGTCCGGCACCAAGTGCCGCAATTGAACCTACCATAACAATTTTAATTTAATGTATATATTTAATATAAGGAGTTACAAATATTAATGATGCTCTTCTACCGCCATTCCGATAAACAACGCTGTCAATAACGTAAATATAAAAGCCTGCAGCGCTGCTACCAGCAGCTCTAGCACGTTCATAAATAGCACGAATGCCAATGAAACCGGCGCGATCGCCAGCGATTGAAACACAAAAATCAGTGAAATTAAACTCAGAATAACAATGTGACCTGCAGTGATGTTAGCAAACAAACGGATCATCAATGCAAACGGTTTAGATATCACTCCTACCAATTCTACCGGAATCATGATCGGATACAACCACCAAGGCACATCCGGTGTCAGGATATGTTTCCAGTAATACCTATTGCCGTTAATATTGACGACAATTAATACGATAAATGCCAGCACGAACGTAACGGCGATATTTCCCGTCACATTGGCCGCACCCGGAAAGATAGGGATTAACCCCAGTAGGTTATTGAACCAAATGAAAAAGAATATCGTTAGCAACAGCGGCATATATCGGGCATATGTATGTCCGATATTGGGGCGCGCGATATCATCTCTCACAAACAGAATAAGAGGTTCAAGAAAAGACTGAAGTCCTTTGGGTGCTTTGCCTTCCCGCTTTTTATACGCCCGGGCAACCGATGAAAATATAAGCAGCAAAACAATTACCGCCAAAAACATCGAAGCTACGTTTTTGGTAATAGAAAAATCCCAAACTTTCTGTGAAGCGGCTTCATCTACCTCTCCTCCGGTGTCCACTACCTTTATCTTCTTTTTGTCAACCAGCCGATAGGTATAATATTTCCCTTGGTAATCATGCTCGCCATGATGAAATTCCGACGAAAGGAAAACTTCCATGCCTTTATCGGTATACAGGATGACGGGAAGGGGGATAGATGTATGTCCCCAAAGATGCCAGTCGTGCGCATCGCTGATGTGCTCCATGATCATTTTGGTAGGCTCAAATTCTTCCTCGCCATGTGCTTCATGGCCGGTAGCGGCAACAGTATCCGTAATTGCTGCTTTGGCTATATTTGTAACGGAAAAGGTCGCTAAAACGGCGAAAATTGCTATGAAGCTGATTTTTTTTGAATCGAAAAAGTGCCTAAAATCCATCTATTCCCAATTTTTTACGTCTGATTTTGGTCGCGCAAGTTACGTAACAAACATGTAACTTCAAAGGCTGTAAACAAGAAATATAGCGAAAAAAAATTAAAGGCCGTAAGCATCTTATTCTCAGGATATTTTATTATCAATACAGCTACCACAGCCAAACAGACAAGTAGTTTGATAAAAAGTCCACCGAGCAGGCTGAAAATTGACAATTCTCCTCCCTTCCGGATACCTAGATCGCTTAATATATAGGCGACCAATGTCAGCACAAACACCACCACAAAAAGCAACCAGAAGTGAGCGCTAAGTATCGGTACCTGTCGATATAGGCCCGGCAGTGCTGCTGCAACGCCAGCTACCGCCGCGCCAAACAGATGATAATATATCACGAAACGGGACAGCGTCATCTCACCAAGTAATTTCTCCCTTAAAAACAAATTCGGCCGGCCCCTCCAAAAAAACCTCGGTAAAACGATCGGCTGTTCGATTGAAACGAATCGTCAGTTTACCCCCTGCTACGCGTATGGGGGTCTCTCCGAAACCTTCGATTCCATTTAACCGCGCCATAGCCAATGCGACAGCGGTGGCTCCGGTCCCGCACGCTAGGGTCTCATCCTCTACCCCACGCTCATACGTCCTTACATAATACCCGTTGCCCTCGGCTTCAACAAAATTCACGTTAACACCTTCCTTGCGAAAGGTATCGTTGTAACGGATATCACGCCCCGATTCCACCACCGGATAAGCGTCGAGCCCTACCACCTGCTTGACATAATGCGGCGAACCTGTATTCAATATATATGCATCACCATCCCGCTCGATCGCCGTAACATCGCCCATTTTTAAACTGATCCATCCCACCATGGTATGCACTTTGGCATGATGCACACCATCAGCTGCCAAAAAGTCAGTTTCCGCACCAACGATTCCAAGGTCTTGGGCAAAAGCAACAATGCACCTGCCACCGTTGCCACACATGCTTCCCTCGCGACCATCGGCATTGAAATATATCATCTCAAAATCGTACCCATCTACGTTTTGCAAAAGCATCAAACCATCTGCTCCAATACCGAATTTCCTATCGCAGAGACGACGCACCAAATCAACGTTATTACGTTCAAAACCCCCATTTCTATTATCAAAGATAATGAAATCGTTGCCTGCACCCTGATATTTGTAAAAGGTATGTGTATTCATATCCGTTTCCTATTGCGATCTTTTCTATCCAAGCGTCAAAGATAATTATATCTGGGGAGATGCTTTAACATTATTTAACAGAAAAGTCCGGCCGTCTACTTGTTTCGGAGCCGTAAATGGTATTACATTTGAACAACTTTTTGCAGCAATAAAAAGTTCGGCTTGTAACGATCGGAATAATAGGAAACCTGCCACGTCAGCAACTTCGTTAACGCGATGTAAACACAGGTTTCGTGAGGCAAATTAAAAACAAATTAGTGTATATGAATGAAATCTGCATGAATTGCCACAAAAATACGCATACCCCATGCGGCTTCATTATCTTTAAAAAATTATGCAAATGAAAAAACTAGGATTAACATTATTAACCGCATTGGTAGGTGGCTTGATAGCTGTAGGCGGTTATAAACTGTTTGAAGGCAAACAGGAAAGCAAAATGTCATTTGAGGAACGTCAGGAGTTGCATTACGTAAACAACCCGGTACCCAATGTGGTCTCGTCAACTGGGAATCCTGATTTTACGCAGGCCGCAGCGATGGTAGCCCCTGCCGTAGTACACATTACAACAACCTATCCAGGGCGCTCCGGGTCAAGCAGTTATGGCGGCGATCCCATGGATCTATTTGAGGAATTTTTCGGCATGCCCCGTCAACGACAACAACGTTCACAGCCGCCTGCCCAAGCCACAGGATCGGGCGTGATCATTTCTGAGGATGGTTATATTGTCACAAACAACCACGTTGTAGTTGACGCTAATAAAATAGAGGTACAACTAACTGACAAACGTATTGTTGAGGCTAAAATTATTGGTCGTGACCCTAATACTGACCTTGCATTAATTAAAATCAATGAAAAAGGACTTCCATTCGTCCGATTCGGCAATTCGGATGAGGTGCGCATCGGAGAGTGGGTACTTGCCGTCGGATATCCACTGGGCTTAGAATCTACAGTTACCGCAGGGATCGTCAGCGCAACGGGGCGCTCCACAGGGATCATCGCCCGCGAACTGCAGCAAAGGCAATTCCAGCAGCGTGGATATCCACAGTCCGACGAAGAACCTATGATCAATACGGCCGTCGAATCGTTTATTCAAACGGATGCCGTCATCAACAAGGGAAATAGCGGCGGACCACTTGTTAACGCCAACGGAGAACTTATCGGTATCAATTCCAATATAATGACGCCGACCGGCACTTATGCAGGTTATGGTTTCGCTGTGCCCGTCAATTTAGTAAAGAAAATCGCCGATGACTTCATAAAATTCGGCCGGGTTAAACGCGGTTTGATTGGCATTACATTCACAGAACTGAACCCTGCAGCTGCTAAAGAGCTCGAGATTAGCGATGTGAATGGTTTGTATATACGCGATGTAGTCGACAATGGCGCAGCGAAAGAAGCGGGTCTTAAAGAAGGTGATATTATCACCAAGCTGGATGGCCGGACAATCACATCATCCTCGGATTTACAGGAACGCATTTATCGATTGCGCCCTGGCGACAAGGTCAAATTGACTTACAAGCGTGATGGCAAGGAGCGCGACGTGACAGTAACCCTGAAAGAAGATACAAGCGCAGCTGAAAGAGAGGCTGAAAGAGATAGTGAAACGAAACGCAGTGCTACTGAAATCTACAACAAACTGGGGGCAGGTTTCGTACCGGCTAACGACGCTAAGAAAAAGGAACTTGGTATATCGTCCGGTGTCGTCGTTACCCAAGTGCATCAAGGCGGATTGTTCGACTATTTTAACGTGCAACGCGGTTTGGTAATTACTCACATCAACGGAAAACCCGTAAACAATGCAGATGAAGTGGAATCGGCGTTGGCAGATTCCGAACGGGGTATCGTACGTATCGTAGGTGTACCGCAACGTGGCAGCCGAGTCGAGCTGAATATGCCCATTGAATACTAGGCGCGAGTTCTAGACACTAATTACAAAAAAGTCCCGGCCGAAACAGCCGGGACTTTTTTAGTTAAATTAACAATTGACAATTATCAGCAGTATGCATCAAATGCGGCCACCAGATTATCTGCAATCATCTGGGCAGGACGGCCTTCAATCTGATGACGTTCAATCATGTGCACCAATTTACCATCTTTAAACAACGCCATCGCTGGTGAAGAAGGCGGGTATGGCAACATGTAACTACGGGCCTGATCGACGGCATCTTTTTCCATTCCAGCAAAAACAGTAACCACTTTATCCGGCCGCTTTTCATGTTTAAGGGAGGAGACTGCAGCAGGGCGCGCATTGGCGGCGGCACAACCGCACACAGAATTAACCACTACAAATACGGTCCCATCCTGTTTAATTGCCGCATCAACTTCCTCAGGCGTTTTCAATTCTTCAAAACCGACATCTGTCAATTCCTTGCGCATTGGCGCTACCAAGTATTCGGGATACATAGCGTTTAGTCCTTTCTATTTATGTGTTTAACAAAATTATCTTGCAAAGATAAGGTGCTTCAACACCTTAAACAAGAGCAATCACTCAGCCGAATGTCAGAATTTGTGAGTCGTTTGTGAAAACACTATCTTTGCTCGCTCAATATAAAAACAATTATTATGTCTGTAGACACTGCATACACGCCCTACAAAGTAAAAGACATTAGCCTTGCCGAGTGGGGCCGCAAGGAAATCGAATTAGCGGAAGCCGAAATGCCGGGACTGATGGCCCTGAGAGAAGAGTTTGGCACTTCTAAACCGCTCAAAGGCGCCCGCATTGCAGGATGCTTACACATGACCATTCAGACCGCAGTACTGATCGAAACACTCCTTGAGCTAGGCGCCGACGTTACTTGGTCATCCTGTAACATCTTTTCCACACAGGATCACGCTGCTGCTGCTATTGCCGCGGCCGGAATACCGGTTTATGCATGGAAAGGCATGAGTGAAGCCGAATTTAATTGGTGTATCGAACAGACGCTTTTCTTCGGAGAAGAACGCAAGCCGCTCAATATGATCCTGGATGACGGAGGAGACCTTACCAACATGGTTTTCGATAAATACCCTGAACTAATCGATGGGATCAGCGGACTGTCTGAAGAAACAACAACCGGCGTACACCGGTTATACGAGCGCATGAAAAACGGAACCTTACATCTTCCCGCTATCAATGTAAATGACTCGGTAACCAAATCGAAGTTTGACAACAAATACGGATGCCGCGAGTCATTGGTAGACGCCATCCGCCGTGCAACCGACCTGATGTTAGCCGGAAAAGTGGCTGTAGTGGCCGGATATGGTGATGTAGGCAAAGGCTCTGCCGAGTCGTTGCGCAGTGCCGGTGTACGGGTCATCGTTACCGAAATCGACCCGATCTGCGCGTTGCAGGCCGCCATGGAAGGCTATGAAGTGAAGAAGTTCGCAAATGCGGTGAAAGAGGCAGATATCGTCGTAACGACCACAGGTAATCGGGATATCGTTCGCGGCGAGCATTTTAAAACCATGAAAGACAAAGCCGTAGTGTGTAATATTGGCCACTTCGACAATGAAATTGACGTAGCCTGGCTCAATCAGAACTATGGACATACAAAAGTAGAGATCAAACCTCAGGTAGATAAATATACCTTAGAAGGCAAAGATGTAATCCTATTAGCAGAAGGCCGACTGGTAAACCTGGGCTGTGCTACCGGACACCCGTCGTTCGTCATGAGCAACTCTTTTACCAACCAAACGTTGGCCCAAATAGAGCTCTGGACAAATGGCCAAAATTATGAAAACAAGGTTTATACACTTCCAAAATACCTTGATGAAAAAGTAGCCCGTCTGCATCTCGCTAAAATCGGCGTAGAATTGGACGAGCTGGATCCGGATCAAGCAGCCTACATCGGTGTAGCGGTGGAAGGGCCTTATAAGCCTGACCACTATCGCTACTAATAGCATCCGGCAACACGCGGTTTTGCCCAGCATTTGCTTAAGGTTATGCGGGAACAAAACCGCGTGTTGCTGCTATTGCATTTTCAAGCCGGTCTTTCCCTAATCCCGATATCACTTTATACCTCGCACTGATTGCGCGTAATTCATCGTGCCACACCTGCATGAAGTGTTCACGCAAATGCGGAAAATCCCGCAATGGATCATCTACCCACGGCAAATCGATATCCATTAACAGATACAGGTCATAATGTGCAGATTTGAGCTTATCCGTTACAACCGACGGCGTGTCGCCAAAGAGGTAGTCACACCAGACTTTTATGGTCAGGAACATCGTATCGCAAATCAATAAGTTATTTTGTGCAAGCGGTATTAGGCTGCGTTCCAAAGCCAATTGTCCATAAAACATATTTAGCTCATCCTGCAAGGAATAGTTCCCCTTAAGATCGCGGCAGTATTCCCTTGCATATTCCGGTACGCACACCGTACCATAATGCCGCGCCAATGCTTCGGCCAAAGTTGATTTGCCGGTAGATTCTGGCCCCACCACCGCAATTTTAACCATTTTCGGAGCGTCAACTTCAACCATCCTACCTAAAAAAAGAATGCCATTGGTAATATTACCAATGGCAAACTTATCAAAATTTCCAGGGTTTCCTTTAAAAAATGTAACGGGCAGTTAAACCGCCGTTTGCATAAAAATTATTATAATAGTCGTAACCACTTACAATCGTTATGGTAGGCCTAATATCCGCCGAAAACGCAAACGGTGCGTTCTTCAATTTATAGTCGACACCGCCGGTCGGAAAAATACCCGCGTTGAACCCCTTTCGGTCGTCAAAGCTTGAAAACGTATTGGATAATACGAGTCCTCCTCCCACAAACCATTTAAATCCTTCAATATCACCAATAGGAAAGTGGTGTTGATAAGCGCCAGACAAGGAAAGATTTGTCCAGTTATCTCCCGCCACCGAGTAAGGCCGAATCCCTAAATCAAACTCCAACGCAGCCGGTTGACTGATAAATGTCTTAAATGCAGCAGCGATCACATCGTAGTAGCCGGACCCTAAGCGAATACCGATAGAATTTTTGTAATCCTGCGCAGAAGCCGTAACAGCGAAAGCAGCAAAGAAAGCCAATAAAGTCAATTTAATCTTCATAGTTATAAATTTTTAATTTAACGCCCAAAAGTAAGATATTCCCCGGTTAGCAAAAAATAATTTAAACAATTAGGAAAAAATACCGAAAAACAGGTAGAGCAAACCGCTACGGATTAACAAAATGAAAGACGTTATCAAAAATTATTACCTAATTATTCTATAAAAAACATACCTTTGCACTCCGACAAAACAGTCGGAATACCTTTCCAAATTATCACAGGCATTTTTCACTGTTTTGGCGCAAAACATTTCGTTGAACATTGTTAACGTTTTTCACCACATAATGCCCAGAAACACTTCCATCCATTCTGTTTTAATCATCGGCTCAGGCCCCATCGTCATCGGACAGGCTTGCGAGTTCGACTATTCTGGATCACAGGCTGCTCTTTCGCTGAAAGAAGAGGGTATCAAAGTATCCATTATCAATTCCAATCCGGCAACCATTATGACCGACAAGGTGATTGCCGACCACGTCTATCTGTTACCTCTCACCTGCGAGAGCATCGAAAAAATCCTACAGGAGCAGCATATCGATGCCGTACTACCCACCATGGGTGGTCAAACCGCACTCAATCTTTGTATCGAGGCCTCCGAACGCGGCCTTTGGGAAAAATATGGAGTGAACGTCATTGGTGTGGATGTCGCTGCCATTGAAAAAACAGAAAACCGCGAAGAATTCCGCCGGTTAATGGTGGATATCGGCATCGGTGTAGCCAAATCAAAAATTGCCAACTCTTTCCTCGAAGGGAAAGAAGCCGCCCAAGAGATTGGCTTTCCGCTCGTGATCCGTCCATCGTATACATTAGGCGGTACCGGTGGCGGGTTTGTACATAAAAAAGAAGAATTTGAAGCGGCGCTAAGCCGTGGATTGCAGGCCTCTCCCACCCACGAGGTCCTTGTAGAACAAGCCGTGTTGGGCTGGAAAGAATTTGAGCTGGAGTTGCTGCGTGACAGCAACGATAATGTCATCATCATCTGTACCATCGAAAATTTCGATCCCATGGGTATCCATACCGGTGATTCGATCACGGTGGCTCCCGGTATGACATTAAGTGACCGTTGCTACCAACAAATGCGTAACCAAGCCATCAAGATGATGCGTGCCATCGGTAACTTTGCCGGCGGATGCAACGTGCAGTTCTCCGTCAATCCCGAGAACGAAGAAATTATAGCGATCGAAATCAATCCGCGTGTATCACGCTCTTCAGCACTAGCTTCTAAGGCCACAGGATATCCCATTGCCAAGATTGCTTCGAAATTGGCCATCGGTTATAATCTTGATGAGATTGAAAACCAGATCACCAAAACAACATCGGCTTATTTCGAACCCACGCTTGATTATGTCATCGTGAAGGTGCCACGCTGGAACTTCGCCAAGTTCAAGGGTGCAAATCGTGAGCTCGGACTACAGATGAAATCGGTCGGTGAAGTGATGGCCATCGGCCGTACGTTCATCGAAGCTTTACAGAAAGCCTGTCAAAGCCTAGAAACAGGTCGTCATGGACTGGGGGCCGATGGCAAACAGCTACGCGATCTGGAAGAGATCATGTTCAGTCTCGAACACCCGAGCAGCGACCGCATCTTCCACATCAAAGATGCATTCGAATTGGGTGTACCACTCGAATCCATTCGCAAAGCAACACACATCGACAAATGGTTCCTCTTGCAGATTCAAGAATTGGTAACCCTGGAAGCCGAATTACGCCGTTATCAACTGAATAACATTCCAAAGGACTTCTTCTTTACGCTGAAACAAAAAGGCTATTCCGACACACAAATTGCCTGGCTGCTGGGTAATGTCACCGAAGACGATGTTTATAACCGTCGCAAGGAATTGGGTATACGACGGGTATACAAGATGGTCGATACATGCGCCGCCGAGTTTCCTGCACAAACCCCTTACTATTACTCGACGTTTGAAGCCGAAAACGAATCCGTTGTTTCCGATAAGAAGAAAATTATTGTCTTAGGTTCAGGCCCCAACCGAATTGGACAAGGTATTGAGTTTGACTATTCCTGTGTACATGGGCTGCTCGCAGCCAAAGAAGCCGGATACGAATCGGTTATGATCAATTGCAATCCTGAGACCGTATCCACAGATTTCAACATGGCGGATAAACTGTATTTTGAACCCGTTTACTGGGAGCACGTCCGCGAGATCATTGAACTGGAAAAACCCGAGGGGGTAATTGTGCAATTAGGCGGCCAAACCGCGTTGAAAATGGCGGAGCTGCTTGAGTCAAATGGCATCAAAATTATCGGCACTTCCTTCCAAGACATGGATTTGGCCGAAGATCGTGGGCGCTTCTCCGACCTACTCAAATCGCTCGATATTCCCTATCCAAGATATGGCGTTGCTGAAAGTGCCGAGGAGGCCCTGAAAGTGGCCAAGGAAGTTGGCTATCCAGTACTTGTTCGCCCCAGCTATGTATTGGGCGGTGAGCGTATGAGTATCGTTATCAACGATGAGGAGCTGGAAAAAGCGGTGGTGAAGCTGCTGCGCAACCTGCCCGGAAACCGTGTACTCATCGATCACTTCCTTGATCGTGCCGAGGAAGCTGAATCTGATTCCATTTGCGATGGTGAAGATGTGCATATCATCGGCATGATGGAACACATTGAACCCGCTGGTATCCATTCCGGCGACTCAAGTGCCGTACTGCCACCATTCAGCTTGTCTGAAAATGTACAGCGTCAAATGGAGGAATACACCATCAAGCTCGCGAAAGCACTGAATGTAAGGGGACTGCTCAACATCCAATTCGCCGTCAAAGACGAGAAGGTCTACGTCATCGAGGCTAATCCGCGGGCATCACGTACCGTGCCGTTCATAGCCAAGGCTTATGATGTACCGTACATAAACATCGCCACTAAGGTGATGCTGGGAGTTAATAAACTCAAAGATTTTAACATCGAACGTAAGCTTGCCGGCTATGCCATCAAGGAACCGATATTCTCGTTTGACAAATTCCCGGATGTGGATAAACAACTTGGTCCGGAAATGAAATCAACCGGAGAAGCTATCCGTTTCATCAAAGACCTGGAAGATCCTTTTTTCCGGGAAATGTATACAAAGAAATCGATGTACCTCAGTAAATAAGGAGATACTCCCCGAAAGCACACAGCCCCGGCGTCCGTATGAACACCGGGGCTGTGTTAGTTTGGCGTGCACTCCTATCGCCGTAAGCACTTACCCCGTAGCCACTAATTCCGACAGTTAATGTTAGATTAATCATAGGTTATACATATTTTATTGGTATTTCTCCCTATAATGTCCCTATAAAACCCCTATTATTTCCCTATATATTTACTATAACTACAGGAGTTTGTATGCGAATAGCCGCTTGAATATTACATAAAGCCACCGAGGGTTTAACGCCGTTCGACTACCTGTATACCGTCTACCGATAAGGCGGATAAGTTTCCATTGTTCAGGGACCAACCCAATGTACCGAGTACCGGTACACCGTTTACATAACGTTGGATATAATACCTCCCTTTATAAGCCTTCTCCTGTAAAAACCTGACCATTGTCTGCAAATCTTCATGTGTAATCAACTCACTGTGTACCGTTGTGCGTACTTCAAACGTTACATTTGAGCGATTGAGAAGCACCAAGCTTTCGACAAATTCCGGAAACAGCGCCGATTTGGTAATCGCCTGGTAACGGTGCGCTAGGGCCTTAAAATCAAGGGCTATGTAATCGACCAGGTTTCGTGTTATCAACGCTTCCAGTACCTTCGGCCGCGAACCGTTGGTATCAACTTTCACGTCAAAACCGTATTCCTTAGCTGCTTCCAGCAGCGGTAAAATTGTGGGATGTAACGTGCATTCGCCTCCACTCAACACCACCCCTTGCAACAGTCCACGACGCGACCGGAGAAACTCCAATGCTTGTGCAATGGACATCCGGCCTTTACCCAATACGATATCGGGATTGTAGCAATACGTGCACCGCATATTACAGCCTGCAAACCAGAGGATGCAGGCTGTTTTGCCTGGATAATCTAATAACGTAATCGGAGAGATACTATAGATGGCGCCCTGCATTTTCCTCGGTAAAATGCGCACGTTGCCGATGTTCCCCCTTTTTGCCGATGTTAAAGCTTTCCACCGGACGATGGTAACCCATTACCCGCGTGTAAACCAAACATTTGCTACGCCTCTCCCGGTTTTGCTGCAAAACCAGATCATTTTGCTGTTGTGTATTCATTCGAAAATAATTATTGATTTATTATGCTTTTAGCGGTATCAATGAGATCGCTACGCTAAGTTTGTTTTTTAATGGCCTCATGGAACCTACATTTCCATCGGCACTTTGCTTTCAATGGGATGGAGCTTGCGTTCGCGTCTGGCTTCCGCAGGTTTCATCACCTTTTGCGCAAGGTGCTGACATGGTAGGTTTCATCTGTTATGAATTTTGGTGAGTTGCTAAAATCAGATCATCACATTTCGGACAGTACTCGTGTTCGCCATTGAGATATCCGTGCACAGGGCAGATGCTGAATACTGGGGTGACAGTGACATAAGGCAGTTTGAAATTGCTGATGACCGTCCGCACGAAATTCCTACAGGCATCTGGAGCGCTTATCCGTTCACTCATGTATAGATGCAGTACCGTACCGCCGGTGTACTTGCATTGCAGATCATCCTGCAACAGCAATGCTTCAAACGGATCCTCTGTATAGTCCACGGGCAACTGCGAACTATTGGTATAGTAGATATTCTCGCCCTGTCCGGCTTGCAGGATATCCGGAAACCGCTTTTTATCCTCTTTGGCAAATCGGTAGGTCGTCCCCTCTGCCGGCGTTGCTTCCAAGTTATAGAGGTTACCCGTGTTCTCCTGAAATTCCCGCATGCGCAGGCGGATATGTTCGAGGATCTCGGTAGCAAAAGCAATCCCCTCGTCCGAAGTGATGTCAAGCCGGTCGCCCGAAAAATTCCGTATCATCTCATTCATCCCATTGATGCCGATGGTGGAGAAATGGTTGCGGAAATGGGGCAGGTAGCGCTTGGTATAAGGATATAGGCCTCTATCGTAAAGATTCTGGATAAATGTCCGCTTTTTCTCCAATGTAGATTTTGCAAGGAAAAGCCAATGATCAAGCCGTTGATATAGACCGGATTTATTTTCCTTGTAGAGGTAGCCTAAACGTGCCATGTTGATGGTAACCACACCGATGCTTCCCGTCATTTCGGCACTGCCAAACAGACCATTTCCCCGTTTGAGCAATTCCCGGAGATCCAGCTGCAACCGGCAACACATGCTACGTACCGCATTGGGTTTGTAGGCCTCTGGGTTTTCCATTCGGTTACCCGATTCATCCAACATATACTGGCTTCCTACAAAATTCTGGAAATAAGACGACCCTATTTTCGCAGTATTCTCAAATAATAATCTCGCATTTTCACTTTCCCAGTCGAAGTCTTCCGTGATATTGACGGTGGGAATGGGAAACGTGAACGGCTGCCCGTTGGCATCACCTTCCGTCATTACCGTATAATACGCTTGGTTGATCAAGTCCATTTCCGGTTGAAAATGCTTATAACATAAATCCGCCAAGGATTTAACACCACGCTGTTGTGCCAAGCAGAGTAGCTCTTCATCCTGCGACTCCGCGAAGAGGTGTGTTTCCCCTTTTGTGGGGATTTGTTCCCTGAGGTCGTCCGGCACATTCCAATCGAGCGTGATGTTGGTAAATGGCGATTGGCCCCAGCGCGCTGGCACGTTGACGTTGTATACGAAACTACGTATGGCCTTCAGCACTTCCGCATAAGGCAGTCGATCCTTGAATACATAGGGAGCCAAGTAGGTATCAAACGAGCTGAATGCTTGCGCGCCTGCCCATTCGCTCTGGAGAATACCTAGGAAATTGGCCATCTGCCCGAGTGCTTCCCGGAAATGAGCCGGCGGCCGACTTTCCACTCGGCCGCGTACACCGTTAAATCCCTCGTTGAGCAATACACGCAGGCTCCATCCAGCGCAGTAGCCTGTCAGGCAATCGAGATCGTGGATATGGATGTCGCCGTTACGGTGCGCATACCCCTCTTCCTTGCTGTACACCTTATCCAGCCAATAATTGGCAATTACCTTCCCTGCAGTATTATTTATCAACCCTGCGCTAGAATAGGAGACATTCGCATTGGCATTAATACGCCAGTCCGCCTGGCTGATATACTCTTCAATGGTTTGTGTACTGTCAATATACGTGGTGTCTTCGTTAAAGTCGTCGATGTGTTCGCGCTGAAGTTTCCGTGTGTGCCGATACAGCATAAACGAACGCATAACTTCAAAATATTGTCTTTGGTAAAGTGTCTTTTCAATGCAGTCTTGAATTTCCTCCACTGCCCAGGTATCTTTGGCGTCCAGCGCTTGCATCACGGCTTCGATCACCAATCGGTCGGGCGGACGGGATACACTCTCAAACCCTCTTGTTATCGCATCGCTGATCTTGTAAGACATAAGAGGCTCGTAGGCCCCACTTCGTTTGATGACATATTTTTGCATATTATTTATATCGCTAAATAAATGATGATGTGTACCCATCGCCAAATGACGACGTCCGTATATACAAAATTACCCATCGCTTCAGGGGAGCTTTATGCGTGTACGCACAATCCCAAGGAAAAGATATTCACAGTACAGCTGTGTTGTGGATAACCTTTACAATGACAGATTGATAATTCTATTGTCAAAATGCACGAACGTCAGCAGGATCACATGAATTAACCCTTACTTTCGCCGACGCGGCATCCGGGGAAATCTGCATGATAAAAGGGGAAACATTAGAAATAACACGTTTGGGTAAGTTTATGCTGCTTGCCGGCATTGTTTTGGTGGCCTCCAACCTGCGGGCACCGATTACCAGTGTAGGCCCGGTGGTTTCGCAGATTCAGGATGCACTGCACCTTTCCAACACGCTGGCAGGCTTTATCACTACCATACCGTTGCTCGCGTTTGCCCTTCTTTCTCCGATAGCGCCAAAGCTAGCTGAAAAATGGAGCATCGAGACTGTGCTTTGGGTAGCTATTTGGGCAATCGGTTTGGGATTATGGGTCAGGACGTCGACAAACGCCATATGGTTATTTGCCGGAACTGCACTTATAGGTAGCGGTATTGCTTTCGGTAATGTCCTTGTCCCTCCGTTTATCAAACAGCGGTTCCCGAAAAAAATTGGACTGGTCACGGGCATTTACAGCGTGGCCATGAACATCACCGCATCGCTGGCCTCCGGATTGAGCATCGCCATCGGTCATTGGACGGGACAAGGTTGGAAAGGCTCGATTGGCGTGTGGTTAGTTTTTTCGCTTATCACGATTATATGCTGGATTCCACAGCTGATACGCAGCAAGGAGAGAGCACTTCACGGCACATCAGCAGCTCGCCCGCAAAAGAGTACATCCATGCTTGGCTCGGGTCTCGCTTGGTATATCACCATTTTCATGGGACTCCAATCCCTGCTTTTCTATTGCTCTGTGGCTTGGCTGCCGGTCGTATTGCAGGATTGGGGGATGGCGTCCGAAGTGTCAGGATGGACACTTTCATTCATTCAGTTCTCTCAGCTTCCCATTGTCTTTATCGGCCCCATCATTGCTGGCCGGGTAAAAAACCACACATCCTTGATCTGGTTCATCGGAGGTACACTGGCCCTGAGTCTGTTGCTGATCATCGGGTGGCGTACGCAGTTCATCATTCCCGCTGTTATTTTGTTTGGTTTGGGTACCGGTTTAGCGTTTAGTTTGGTCATGATGTGGTTCGTTCTCCGGACGGCAACCACCCGGGATGCTGCACGGATTTCAGGAATGGCACAATCCTTCGGATATGCCCTCGCCGCAGTAGGCCCGCCTCTTTTTGGCGCACTGCATGACTGGGCGGGAAACTGGGAGACGCCTTTCTTCCTGCTGGTCGCTGCCACCATCGTACTGTATATCACCGGCATGAAAGTCGCTAAGCCGAAAGTTATCAACAGTTAAAAACCGAAAGTCAGATGCATCCTGAAGTTCTTTATTGTGGCAATCTTACGGCTGTGCACACCGAGGTTGCGCTGAAAATAGACAATTGAAGCAGGGTTTTTTCTGCATCTGCAATCGCTGCTTTCATATCGTCTATGTTTGTTTGGGCATAACGCTGCATGGATGGTATGATAGATCGGTAGTATTCGATACCCAGTAGCAGGTTATCGCGGAATGCCCGGTAGTACGCACTTCTTTTTTCGGTGGAATCATGCTGGTTTTTCCGGATTTCCCCTTTTAGGTAGTCGATATAAAGGCGCAGTTCATTGACAAACAGGTTTGAACGGAACCGGTTGTTTAATAGATTGACCTTACCATAAATGTGACTGACCATTTCTTTCAGGGATGCGATTTTGGAGAAGTACACCAGGTTGGGTCCCGGACATATCGTTACTGCCTTTAGGTTATGCTTGGGCGGTATGCCATTGGTTAGCACCGCCGGTGCTGCGAGCCCTTCACATAGGCAATCCTTTTCAACGATGGCTGTGACGGCTTTTTGGTATGCTTCCTCATCGGGGCAATTAATCCTTGCTTCTTTGAGTTTCAAGTTTTGATATTGGCGGGAGGCGGTACAAATCGCCCTTTCGGTAAATTCGGTATTAAACGACAGGAACTTTTTATGACACGGGCTGCCCGGACGGCTTTTGGCAACCCGCAATTTCCGCTGTTCTTCGGAACTGCTCGGACGGAAATTATGGAACGGCACACCCAATGGCGAAGCATTACTCAAGTAAAAATCTTCGGGCTGTGCATTCGCCAGGTTCGTAAGGGTATCTTCATCGACATTCGTAGCCTCAGGCACCAACAGAAAAGGACTTCCCCACCCGGTCCCGTCCAATTGATAGTAATCGATCAGGAAGCGGTCTTCGCCCGCCGTACCGATACCTCCCTGCACAGTGATACGCTGCATGGGGTCTACCCCAAAGCCCTGCCGTTCCTTGCTTGCAAGCGCGGTATCGCATAGCTTCTTCAATTCTGCATAAAGCCCCTCACGTTGCGTTTTAAAAGCTTCCATGATCGGGCCTAACAAGACTCCATCACTGACGAATGCATGCCCTCCGCAGTTCAGGCCAGACTCAATCCGGAATTCAGACACCCAAAGGCCCTTTTTTGCCAGCAACTTGCCCTGTATTAATGCTGACCGATAGTCACTTACCTTCAAAATAATCCGTTTGGTAAGCTTTCCGTTTCCATCCGGGAAGAAATCATCAAACTGCTCGAAGTAACTATACAGGCGTGGATTTAGCCCAGCTGACAAGATAACGGCCGATTGGAGATTGCTCATCGCAAATCCCCTCAGTGCGGCCGATGCATCCGAATATTCGGGCGGCAGTGGAGTACCATCTGCCGCGTAGTTGGTTTTATCCACCTTGGTCATGATATTTACATCGATTGCCCCCGCAGTAACTGCAGCACGCAGGTCCGTAGCCCGCTTTTTCCGCTCCTCACCACTGCTGGCACACATGGCAAGGTAATCACGTTTTGCCGGTGCTCCCTCCGGCAGCAATTCAAAATAGAGCGTAAGGTCGCTATCGGATTCAAACCGTCCGTTGTGGAGTTGTTTTACCTGCTCATCAATGATATCCTGTAACAGGTTGAGGTATGCTGTGATCCGCTTAGCCCGGTAATCTTCGGATCTGGATGAAATGTGGGTAAATGGCCGACTAAATGCCGTTGCATAAAACTCACGCATCTGCTCCACCAGGTGGTCATCGGCCAGCGACAATGCCGATGATATGCCAAACCGCGCCACTTTCAGTGGTGTGTCAATCGTGAATCCCAGTCCCATTACGGGTATATGAAAGGTATGTTGATTGGTTTCGTTCATTGTATTTGTTTCGGTACTACAAAATTAGAGATTCCGCAGCGGCAGCACATGATGAAGGTCACCCGTGGAAGTGACGAGTGTCATAATGGATAAAATCCTGCTATTCCAGTCCCATCTGGGCCTTACCCGCATCGGTAATCATGTGATAGTTCCATCGCGGTTCCCAGACCACCTCGACCTCGATTTCCCGCTTGGGGAAAACAATTCCTAGTACGTTTTCCACCCCATTGGTAATCGCCTCGCCCATGGGGCAGCCGGGTGTAGAAAGGGTCATTGTTACCTTCACCCTCGCTGCATCGCTAAAATCGACGCCGTAGACCAAGCCGAGATCAATGATATTGACATACAGCTCGGGATCGATCACCTGCATCAGTGCCGTCTGCGCTTTTAGCAATTCCGCAGCAAACGGGTCATTGAGTTTTATTTCCATCTGTCATCATCGGTTTATGAAAAATTGTCTTTGCCACATTAACAACATACAATGCTGCCAATATGATCCATGCTATCAGCGCAACACGGATCAAAGCGGTACAATTGGTCACCATTCCCGCAACCAGTAATACAAACGCAGCAAGGTATACGTAAAACTGATAGACGGTAAGCCGTTCACTGTACAATTGCTTGGGCAATGGCACGTTTACTTTGCCCGTGAGGTGCCGGTAATGATTGCTCCAAACGATAAACGGCAGGGTCTTAAATGTTTTGCCTAAGATAATGGCGGTAATCCATCCCAGGAATAAAAACGTACCATAGAGAGATGTCCAACGGGTATCCGCGACAAAATATGCGACCGGGAGCAAGACAAATCCCACGACGAGGCAAGCAAATGAAACGGCAGCGTGCTTCATCAGCAGTTCCACTTTCCGGCGCAGGCGGTTGCGGTACGCATCGGCGAGGTAAATCAGCCATGCAAACGTACCCAATGCGACGATACCGGCATAGATCAGCATTTTCGACGTAACGGGATTGAAGTAACCGTCAGAAAGAAACAGAATCAATCCCGCGTTCTGTAAGATCAATGCAACATAAAGCAACCACTCCCGCTTCGACTTACCCAAAAGAAACATCGGCACCAGTTTCGTACTCACACCGGAAATCAGCTGCAGAAACCATCCAGCAAGGCCGGCGTGTGCATGAAGCTTCAGCATATCGAGGTGATTACGTGGGATGAAGGTAACCCGCAGGTTGATAGCCAGCAGAAGCCCTATGATGGTGGTAATAAGTAGCCACAGTGCCGAACTTACCATAAATGCACGCTGAACGGAACTGTGTTGATGCAGTGCGGCGGTGGCACTCGTATTGATGGTATAGAGCAAGGCAGCTGATACGACCAATGAACCACCGGTAATCATCAGCGCGCCTACTTCAAACATCCAGAATGACCAGACCAACAGAAGGGTACCCAGAGAGAGCATCACATAGGAAGCGACAGCGAATGGCACGCTATACAGATCACGCTCACAGATAACCGGCAGTAATTGGTAGGCCGCCCCGAAAATGACCATGGTCCCCCAGCCCAGTGCGGCTATGTGGACTAGGGCCAACAGATGCGGATTAAAGTGATGCCCGGTCAATTCGCCGGCTACCCTAAAAAGCAGCACTGCCAGTACTGCAAAGAACACGGCTCCGGTACCATAAAATGGCAATACCGCCATGCGGTGTGGAGTTTTTCCGATGGGGATAGCTGCCATACTTCTAAACCCTTGGTACAATCAACAACTTCACATCGCCCGCTCCTACCTCGTGGATATGCGCGACATACGCTTGGTCTGCGAGTTCCTCCAACAGGTGTAAAGGGACCCGCTTATGCTGTACATACAGTGCTTGGCCGGGTGACAAGGTCGGCAAAGTCTCCAGAATAGCCTCCATCGGCTGTGGCATCGGCAGGGAACGGACATCAAGCCGAACAAGTTTGGCTTCAGCATAGGTGGCAAATATCCGGTCGAATGAGGGCGAATCGTGCATCATGACGCGGTCGGCGGCGGGCGTTTCTGTCGGCTTCGCGAATGCATCTCGCTTGAAAAACCACGTGTGATACACCTTATCACCCACGGTTTCGACGAAACTTTTTGCACCTTTTTTTCCAAGTAAGTTGATCAATGGATAAGGAACAAAGGAATTAACGATGCACAGCAGATTGCCGGTTGGCAATGCGCCATATCGCTGTACGATGGCTCTCAGCGGATCGTCGCCCGATTCGATCATTTCGCGTACATCAAAAAAATCGACCGCATCTTCATCCGCTGCGGCAAGCCAGTCCGGCCGTTCGATATTGTTCCGCTCTTCTTGGCTCTCCATCAGCATCTCATCGGCAAACCGGAATCCCAGAGGTTCCAGCGCCGCCCGGATGTCCGCCATGGAGCAGCCGCCAATGGCGGCTGCTTCGGCCAACGTGACCCGTGGTGCCATCACCCGGCGCAGCAACGGATTCTTCAGCTTTCGCAAAGGCTTCGCAAGTGCAGCTATCGCCGCTATACTGTCGGCGTTGACCTTGATGACCTCCGATACCCGGGTGTGTTTGTTGATAATCATCGCTCTTCTCCCTTATCATGCACCCGCACTACTGAGACGTTCCTTTTCCAATTTCAATGCTTTGGGAAACAGAATGTTGTTTTCCAAATGGATATGCTGGAAAAGATCGTTTTCGAACTCCTTTATCTTCTCGAAAAGGTAGGTATATGAATTGCAGGCATCCGCTGGCAATTCGTAATCTCTCGTCAGTTTCCGCAGCGCTTTAAGCTCATCACCCGTCGCGCCATGTTCAACTTCCATCAGTTGCACCGGTCCCCCGATTCCGACCGGTATCTGCACGCCCGTCCCGTTACTTTCCAGTGCTTTAATCGCAGGAAACAGTACCCGTTCCTCTTTCTGTACATGGCTGTACAGTTCGCCCATAAGCCCTTCCAGTCCATCCGCCAATTCGACAAGCTCGGGATGCACCGAACCGTGGCGCGAAGCGACCTTTTCTGCCAACTGTTCGATGATAGGTCCGTTTTCCCGGATATACTTGTGATGTACCTGATAGATGTAATCCGCCAGGAAGCTCAGATCCCACGAATCGAAATCGTGTGCCGTTTGTCCGGTCACCACTGTTTCCGAGCGGTCCAATGCTTCCTGTACCTGTTCTTCCGTTAGTCCCGCATGATGAATGGCTTCTTTGAGTGTCTGTTTTCCACCGCAACAGAAATCGATACCTAACCTCTTGAAAACTTCTGCCTTCCGCATATCCCTGGCTGCGATCTCACCCACCGTCTCTTCGGCCTTCTCAGCGGCGGGTTTGGCGATCTGTACTTGCCAATCCAGCGGGCCCGCTTCCAGGTATTCCCATGTGAAAATATTACCCCGCTCTCCCAGTAGTTGGTAATACAGAGGTTTGGGATCGTGATCGTTGTGGATGATGAAACTTTCACCCGCTTCCAATGCATCGAAATGCTCAAAAATCGTCGGATGTTTCAGCCGGGGCTCAATCCGGGTAACATCCAGTATTGCTGTTTTTATCATGACATTATTGATTTGATTTCCAAATATATTAAAAAAAGACTTTTTTGTCTTCTATTAAACCAGCTCGTTTCTATTTTTACTTAGCGCTGATAATCAGTCCCCTTCATTATCTATTTAGAGGTCTTTGCGCTTAAAAAACCGCAGGGAAAACCACAATGGAACCGCTGACCACAGAATTAGCACAGCAATGGTAAGAGCCACGCCTCCGCCCGTGCCGAAAAAACTCCGGAATATTGCACCGGTATATCCCATCAGCGCGGAGATATCAATCTGTAACAGAATGAGAATTCTGCTGATATCAATAGGATTAAGCAACGAAAGCGCCACCATACCGTTTTCGATCGGATAGTCCGAAAACTGGAACAGCAGGAACAGTACCAATGCATCGAACAGCAGGGCAAAGTACAGCCAAAGCAAAATAGCCAGCCCAATGCCTTTGGCTTTGTCGCGTATCCGCACGGCCGCCCACAAGGCAACCGATACAAAAATCAATGACAATGAACAACCGCAAAGCACCAACATCAAGCCTGATGCAGTAGCCGCATAAAAAATTACGGGTATTCCAACCCCAACGGCAAAAGCCAATGAGACGGCACCTGCCAAGCCGATGAAAATGCTCATCCAGATTACATTACGCCGCAGCGGCTGGCTAACGAGCAACTCCATGAACTCCGCACTGTTGTATAGGTAAACCGTCGAAAAGATAATGCTTACCAGCGGCACCACGAACAGCACGATATTCAACAGGCTCACTACACCTTTATCAGCGTTGTCTTCCATGCTGAACACGCTGAATGAAAGCACCAATAATACTGCGGTGTACACCAGGATGGTTCGACTTCTGAGAAGATCAGCTATGACATATTTAATAATCTTGTTCATCGGGTTCAATCAACGAATTCATGGATAGCCATTACCCTTGCAACCGCACTGGACAGCCGGTTTGTTCCGGTTTCCGCTTTAAGCGATTGCAGTGTCTTGTGAAACAATGGTTTTCCCTCTTGCATGTAAATAACTTCTGACACCAGGTCATCCAGTTCGCTCAACACGTGCGAAGTAATGAGGATCAGTTTGTTCTTTTGCCGTTCGCCGATAATTTTATCTTTCAGTAGCTCGGTCGAAATGGGATCCAGCCCCGCCGTCGGCTCATCGAGGATGAGTACCTCAGGATTGAACATAAAGGCGAGACAGGCACTCACTTTCTGGCGTGTTCCCCCCGAAAGTGTCCGCATCCGCTTATCGAGCATGCCACCCAATCCAAACGCGTTGAAAAGGTCATAATCCAGGGTCGATTCTGGCACTCTCCGGATATCTTTCATCATATCCAATACCTGTCCGATGGTCATGTTTTCCGGGTACTGCCCGATTTGAGGCATGTATCCAATCTCATTCCTGTATTCCCATTCGCCGACAATGTCCTTGCCTTTGAACCGTATGTTGCCCGATTGCGGAATCACCATACCCAATATAGCCTTAATCAAGGTAGTCTTGCCGCTTCCGTTGGGTCCAATGAGCGCCACGCATTGTCCACCCTCCAATGTCAGGGAAACCTCATTAAGTACCTGAAGCTTTCCGAACCTTTTCGATAACTGTTGGATCGTAATCATAAGTCTACAGGGTTCATTAACGGACGATCATCTTTCAGATTTTCAGGCGTAAGACTGGGCAATACCCGTTCAGTGCGGTCAAGTAGCACTACCATGAAACTGCGGAAGAGCAGCATGGCCATCGGATACTTCTCCACCACCATCGAATACAGGCTGACGGGACGGTAAGGCACGTCGCCTTCTTTGTCTTTATCCAGGTCATACCCTTCGTACTTATCCCAATAGTTGTGCTCGAATGTATTAAGTACCAGCGAACCATTGGTGGCCACGTCAAACGTATTCTGCACAAAATTATTCTGGGTTAGTCTGTTATCCATGCAACTGGCCTGAATCTTCAATGCCCAACCGTTCCCTTGGAACTGGTTGCGTTGTATCTGGATACGGTTACTTCCTTCCATCAATATACCGGTGGTATTACGGAAAAAAACATTATGCGCAACATGGCTGTCTGTGATGTCTTTCAACAATAAGCCATAGGCCGCATCTCCCCAATTTTCACTGAATACATTATGCTCCATGCGCACATGCTTGGTATACATCACCGCCACACCGGCCCCGTTGTTGGTAAACGTATTGTAATAATATCCGTTGTCATGCGAAAACATAAAATGCAACCCATATCGCCGGTTATTTAAGGAATGGTTGTCCCGTACTTCGGTGTGCGTCACAAATTCAAGATAAATTCCGTCCCGGTGACCGGTAACGGTGTTACCACCAATGTGCAGGCTGTCACTTTTCCATGCGTGTATACCGTTGCCCGTCAACTGCTCTGTTTTACCATAGGCTGTCAATCGGTTATTACGGATGATACATTGGCCGGATCCCTGTATATAGACTCCAAAAAAATTGTCGTCGAATACGTTATCGGCGATAGTGACATGGTGGGTATCATATATTTTTACCGCAGCAATGTCGGTTACGGCAGACTGGCCAGACGCCTTGATGGTAAACCCCTGAATGGTCACATTGGGGGCAAATATAGAAAGTGGTTCGTACTGCTTTTGGCCGTCGATAACGGGATGATCCATCCCAATGATTGTAACACGTTTGCGGATCGCCAGGTTTCCTTCGCGATAGATCCCCCTTTCCACCTGAATGGTATCTCCGTCGGCGGCCAGTTCTAAGGCGCTTTTAATCGAAGTGATCCGATGTCGGGGTCCTACCTCGATGGTAGCGGCACGCACCATACCGGCTACCATCAGGCAAACGCAAAGGTTAACTAGATAGGTTATTTCCACAGATCCTCCCATGTCATGCGCTCTCCGCCGTGGATATCCCGCACTTTTTCCAAATCTGCTTCGCTGGCAAATGCAGCGATGTCCCCCCGCATGGGACTCTTCAACGACTCGCTTTTCAGCAAAAAGAGTCTATCAGCGGACAGCAGCTTGTTTTCATTCGTATAGTCGGGTAGGTAATAGTGGGCCACTTCTTCCCGGGCGACGCCGCCTCCCTCGACAAAAGCAACCATGCACTGCACGTCATCAAAGTTGTAAACACGTCCCTTGGCCGTAACCAGCTGGCTGGCAAAACGGGCGTCACTCACGGTCATCCGGCAATGCGCACATTGATCCTTTCCGAAATTGATGGGCTTCGGGCCATCACCTCCGCAAGCTACTATACCGAGCGTGAAGACCCACCCAAAAAAGACAATGCTTAAAGATCTGAAGGTATTCATGATGTTCTATATTTAACCATACGCCACTCCGCATATACACAATAAGCTAACAGAATCCCGCAAGCGATAAAGATCCACCCGCCAATAGCCGGAATGGAAAAAGCACCGAAATTGAGCAGCTGCTTAAATCCGATCAGCGGCGGTTGGTACGCCATGCCCGGCACTTTGATGGGAGCAGACGGATTTAAGTCATGACCGTATTCATACAACCACCGCCAGAAATCAACCATCGATATGACGCCGAATAGCAGAAACGCTCCAAACAAGATATTCAGTAATTTCCTCCGAGCAGATATGCCCACTAAGATAAAAGCAAGGCCGTATATACCGATAAGATAAGGTAACAGGGTAAATTCGATGAAATCATCGGCACGGAGCGTTTTCATTCCGATGTAATGGTTCAACCCATTGATAATATCGACCTCTCCTTCCAGCTTATAGCTGTAGATCAACAGCTCCAACCCTTCGGGATACTGTGCGGCATCCAGCTCAATGCGCCATATCGGCAATGCGATGACGGCAAGTAGTGCGATACCACCGATGATGAGTATGGCCCTATTCAATGATAGGATGTGATGCTGATTTTTCACGTCAATTTATTTATTGCCCGTATAGGATGTCATCGCTACATTGCTTCCTTTGGGTGAAACCCGCACATATCCCGACATCTCCTGGTGTAACGCCGAGCAGAAATCAGTGCAATAGAATGGGAAGATACCCACCCGGTCCGGTTCCCACTTAATGGTCTGGGTTTCTCCGGGCATAATCAGTAATTCAGCGTTTTTCGCTCCCTTGATCGCAAATCCGTGGGGCATATCCCAATCCTGCTCGATGTTAGTGACATGGAAATAAACTTCATCGCCCATCCGTATGCCTTCGATGACATCTGGTGTCAGGTGAGAGCGGATCGTGGTCATATACACCCGCACGATGTTCCCCTCACGTTCTATCCGAGCTTCGGCCTCACCATTTGTTTTATGCGGGTGCGCATTGGCGTTGATGTCATAGATTTTCAGCGATTTATCTTTAAGTATATCGGCTGGTAACGACTGCGCATAGTGCGGCTCACCAATCGTCGGAAAGTCGAGTAGCAACTCCATTTTGTCACCACTGATGTCAAACAATTGCGCACTGTGGCAAAGTTCGGGTCCGGTAGGCAGGAAACGGTCTTTGGTGATTTTGTTGTAAGCCACTAGGTATTTGCCGTAAGGTTTTTTGGAATTTCCTCCGGCTACCATGAGGTGACCAACAGAGTAGTAGGTGGGTTGCCTATCGAGGACCTCCAACGTCTTAACATTCCATTTCACCACTTCCGAAGAGACGAAGAATGATGTATACGCATTTCCCTTTTCATCAAACTCTGTGTGCAGCGGTCCCAACCCGGGCTTTTGCACTTCGCCGTGCAGAGCAGATTCATACTTTACAACCGGAACGCCGCCGTAACGCTCACCTTCAAATTCCTTGTTGGCAATGGCATTCTGCAATTTCTCAAAGCTGAACACCGGAATCAGTGCCGCCAATTTCCCACTGCCCACGATATACTCGCCCGTTGGATTGACATCGGCTCCGTGGGGTGATTTCGGACAGGGAATCAGATACGCCAAGTCGTCAAAATCGGTAATATCCAGCACAGTGACTTCAGTTTTGATCTGTGAAGTAGCCGTATGGGTATGCTCATCATATTTGTTATGGGCATAGCGTACAGCTTGCTTGACACCTTTACCTGCCTTGAAATATTCTTCGGCCTTTTTCCAGTTGATGGCCATGATGAAATCCTTATCGTTTTGGGAAGCATTAACTTCCTGCAACGTGTGCGCCTGCTCTGAGTTGTAGCAACTGATGAAAAGCCAGCCGTTTGACACACCTTTTCCGGCACTGGACAAGTCGAAGTTCAATCCCGGGGTTTTCAACTGAAATGCGATATTGAATTCACCCGTTTCCTTATCCACGCTGACGAAGCTGATGTGTCCTTTGAAGTTTTCCTTGTATGAACTGATCGGCACATCTCCTCCGGGGCCATCCGGCGGTACGCTGAAGCGCGTCGCTGCAATGACGTATTCCGAATTTTCGGTGGTAAACGGCGAACAGTGGTTTCCCCCTGTATTGGGAATCTCAATAATCTCCGCCGTACGGAACGTCTGGAGATCTATCCGGGCTAAGCGCGGTGTATTGTTAGAGTTTGCAAACATCCATTTACCATCGGGCATTCCATCGGTAAAAGACGATTCGATGTGGTGCAAGTCATCCCAAGGGACGAATCCGTGCGACGTTTCCAACATGGGTTTGGTTTCTTCGCTGAATCCCCATGCTTTTTCAGGATCTACCGAAAAAACAGGGATTACCCGAAACAGGCGCCCACTAGGCAATCCGTATACACTCATCTGCCCGCTGAATCCGCCCGAAGTGAACGTATAAAACTCATCATATTGTCCCGGAGGTATATACGTCCGTTGTGCTGCATTTCCGGACACGGCGCTTCCCGCACCTTTGGGTTTGCACGCGCTGAAGGAGAGGGATACCGCAGCAGCGGCGAGCATCCACAGGAGACCTTCTTTTGGTTTTAGTTTCATAATACGATATATTAGTGACAAAAAAGCATCGTTAGTTAACCCCGTCATTTTCCCTCATAAATTCCAAGATCTTGCGGGCATCGTCATCAGACAGGTTCTGATTGGGCATACGTACTAAGCATATCTCCAACTGAGCCAGCAATTTGGGATCCTTGTCGATCATCGGATCTGGATTGGTGATGAAATTCATGATCCATTCGGGACGGTGCCTTTCGGTTACGCCTGCCCATCCCGGGCCCACCAAACGGTCTTCAGTATACTTATGGCAGCTGGCGCATTTGACATCGGCGATAAGTTTTCCATCGTTCGCCATCTGCACATCCAGTTTATCGCCCAGGTCTACATTATCAAACTTTCCCAGCCCGCGGTTAGGATCATAATCTGACGGCTGCTGAGCTTCCGTCTTTGCGGAATTGCTTTCCGAATCCTGTTTGCCTCCTGAGGAACAGGCATAAACCAATATGCCTAGCACCAAAATGATCGCTAATTGTTTCATTTTAAGTTGTTTTAAGTAAGATAGTTATGTGGAAGTTATTTTTCATTATTTCTACACGCACGATACGCTTTTCTTTGTTAAGACAAAGGTACTTGCATGCCTGAGGCGATTTTATGCGTGGAATCATAAAGCAGCCCCTGTGGGTTCTTTTCTAGGTATTCGCTTGTTCTCAATTATCAGCAAACGATTGTATTACAACAATTTATATAAAAACAAACCTAATTCTGATCTTCGTCACCTCTTGATGTGACCGCTGTCAATAGGGGTAGCCGGGATTCCCCGTATGTTTGCTACGGGTAACCATTAACAATATTTTTATAGAAACGCCTATGATTCCGACGGATCTTCTTCTACAAAGGGGCGCTACATACCGAAAAGCAACACCAGGTGATGCCATTTTCGACGAGGGAGCACAAGCAACCTATTATTACCAGCTGGTGTCTGGACGGGTACGGTGGTGCAACATTACCGAAGATGGCAGAGAAATTCTTCACCGTATCGTAGAAGCCGGGGAAAGCTTTGGCGAATTCCCCTTATTTGATGGTGAGCCCTACGCCGCCAGTGCCATTGCCGACACCCCCTGCACCATCCTAAGACTGTGTACCCTTTCGTTCCACCAGCTGCTTCAGGATAATCCCGACATTCATTTTGATTTCACGAAATCCTTAGTTCAGCACCTGCGCTTTAAATTCTTTTTAACAGACCTACTATCCCAAAATAATCCGGAAACCATCATTTCCAAACTGATCGGCTATTTTAATCAACACGGAAAATTTATCTGCAAAAATTGCAATCGGCTGATGCTTACACGCCAGCAACTGGCCAACATGACTGGGTTACGGGTAGAAACCATCATCAGGGCTATCAAACACATGGAAAAAGAAGATCGGCTAAGCATTGTAAAGGGTAAAGTGTTTGTGCCAGCAGACGGTTTGTAAACCCCTATTGATCTAACAAATAAAAAATAAATGAAAATAACCGTCCGCCATTGGTTGATCTTTGGGATCTTTAATCTACTACTGGTTGCCGTGCTGGGTTTACTTATGCGGATTAAGTTTTTAATTCCACTGCCCGCCATCAATCAACAATACGTCTTGCATGCGCATTCACACTTCGCTTTCTCCGGATGGGTATCCCATACATTGATGGTCTTGATCGCTGCCGCCTTAAGCGACATAAAAAATGACAGGACATTGCCGCGTAGGTATCAAGTACTCATCTTCACCAACCTCCTAACGGCCTATGGTATGCTCGTAAGCTTTTTTTTGCAAGGCTACGCATTGTATTCGATCTGCGCTGCCACAGCTACGGTATTGATTTCCTACCTGTTCGCTGGAATCTGTTGGCGGGATATGGCGCATCGGGCCGATCGCAACGCCGCCACATGGCAGTGGCTGCGTGCAGCATTGATTTTTCTTGTATTTTCTTCTGTTGGCACGTTCTACTTAGCGTATTTAATGGCATCTCACAACACAGATCCCCGATTGCAATTGGCGTCGATTTACTTTTTCCTCCATTTTCAGTATAACGGATGGTTTACGTTTGCCTGCTTCGGTTTGGCCCACCATTGGTTAAGGCTCCAGAGAATATCTCTGAAACATGCATCGTTGGTGTTCTGGACTTTTGCCCTATCTTGCATCCCGCTCTATTTCCTCTCGGTGCTGTGGTGGGACATTCCTGGCTGGCTGTACACACTTGTGGTTAGCGCCGTGATGCTGCAAACCACTGCTTGGGCAACATGGCTATATACAGTATTTGCAAAACGACGATTATATAAACACCGCCTTTCTACGATTTCAAGGTGGCTGCTCATCGGTATCGTGCTCGCCGTTAGCATCAAGATACTGCTTCAAGGCCTATCTGCTTTTCCTTCATTAAGCCAGCTAACATATGGATTTCGGCCGATTGTCATCGGGTACCTTCATCTCGTCCTGCTGGTAATCATCACACTTTTCCTGATTACCTATGGTTACATGCAGAAAATCCTGTATACTAACCGCATTGCGGTTATCGCGACGGGAATACTGGTAGCGGGCATTATGCTGAATGAACTGTTGCTACTGCTTCAAGGGGCTTTAGGGTTAATTAATATATCCGTCGCATACCTCCCCATGGGTCTCGCGATAGCTGCGGCGAGCATCGTCTTGGGCCTTGGCGGCCTGCTATGGAGTCAGAAGGTGGTTGCATATAAAGGTCAATTTAGCTAAGTTTGTAGCGTAATCAAAAACAAAAATTCCATGTCATATAGAATAGAACACGATACCATGGGCGAAGTACAGGTGCCTTCCGATAAGTATTGGGGAGCGCAGACTGAACGCTCGCGCAATAACTTTAAAATCGGCCCCGCGGCATCCATGCCCCGGGAAATTATCGAAGCCTTCGCCTACCTCAAAAAAGCAGCCGCCTATACCAATACGGACGCTGGTGTATTACCCGCGGAAAAACGGGATTTGATTGCACAAGTATGCGACGAAGTCCTTGCCGGGCAGTGGGCCGACCAGTTTCCATTGGTCATCTGGCAGACCGGCTCAGGCACCCAGTCCAATATGAATGTGAATGAGGTAATATCCAACCGGGCCCATGTTATCCAAGGCAATCAATTGGGTGCAGGTAAACCGTTCATCCACCCTAATGACGACGTAAATAAATCACAGTCATCCAACGATACCTACCCTACTGCCATGCACATTGCCGCCTACAAAAAGGTAGTAGAAGTAACCATTCCGGGGGTTGAAAAATTACGTGATACCCTGAAGGCAAAATCTGAGGCTTTCGCTGCTGTCGTAAAAATAGGCCGCACGCACCTGATGGATGCTACCCCCCTTACCCTGGGACAGGAATTTTCAGGTTATGTCGCTCAGCTTGATTATGGATTAAAGGCGCTTAACAACACGTTAGCGCATCTTTCCGAGTTGGCATTAGGCGGCACCGCTGTAGGAACCGGCATCAATACGCCGAAGGATTACGCGGAAAATGTGGCTAACTACATTGCCGAATTTACCGCACTTCCTTTCCGTACAGCTCCGAACAAATTTGAAGCCCTCGCATCGCACGATGCCATTGTGGAAAGCCACGGTGCCTTGAAGCAGCTTGCTGTATCGCTACATAAAATCGCCAATGATATCCGGATGCTGGCTTCCGGCCCACGTTCCGGCATTGGCGAAATCCTGATTCCGGAAAATGAGCCCGGCTCATCCATTATGCCCGGCAAAGTCAATCCGACCCAGTGCGAAGCGCTCACGATGGTGGCCGCCCAGGTTATCGGAAACGATGTGACGATCGCATTCGGGGGAGCTAATGGACATTATGAACTCAACGTGTTCAAACCCGTAATGGCCGCCAATTTCCTGCAGTCCGCCCAGCTAATTGGCGATGCTTGCGTGTCCTTCAATGATCACTGCGCTATCGGTATTGAGCCAAACTACGACGGGATTAAAAAACACGTGGAAAATTCGTTGATGCTCGTCACAGCGCTTAATCCCCATATTGGTTACGAAAATGCAGCAAAAATCGCCAAAAAGGCGCATAAAGAAAACAAATCACTGCGGGAAGCCGCGCTGGAGCTGGGACTGCTGACCAACGAGCAGTTTGACGAGTGGGTGCGACCGGAGGATATGATTGGCGGACTCAAGTGATCGACCGTAAAACGTATATATTGCGCTGTAACGCGGCATACCGGCTGTTCATGGCTGGTATGCTCGTTCTATGCACCATGGGTTGCCGTTTCAATCCCGACATTCAAAGCGAAGGCGCGGACTACCTGCAAGGAGTATGGGTGCAGGACAGCATTCCGATGCAAGATGCGCTATTGCGTTATACACTGCATGAATTGAAATTTACGTGCGACTCCATCTATGCCACTCTACGCACGACTGCTAAGGTCAATAATATTGCCGATTCCTGCTATAACAACGGGCAGTGGACCGAGTATGCGAAAGGTATTTACGTGGTCCGCGGCGACAGCCTGCTTGTGGATGGTCTGTACACAAAACCAGACTGGAGGCAGAAAATTTCCGGTTGTTACCGCAGCGGACAATATCTTCCTCGTTTTAAAATTGTCCGGTATTCCTCCGATTCACTCATATTGGAAAACCGTTATGATCAACGGCCGCTTTTGCTGCGGAAAACCGCCGACATCACGTGCGTACCGAAGAAACGCTGGGAATAAATGAAAATAATAATCAAATCAATTTTTGCTCAACCGCCATTTTCACCAGTACTGCTGTGTTTTTCGCACCCAGTTTCAATAGCAGATTCTTGCGGTAACCTTTGATCGTTTCGGGACTCAAAAAAATCTGTTCGGCAATTTCACCGTTGGTTAATCCCTCTGAAATCAGGCGGAGTAATTCACGTTCCCTGGGGCTCAACCAGATGTTCTTCGACGATGGCCTCTTCATCAAGAGGTCGATTTCATGGCAAAGGAACGTCCTACCAGCAGCCACTGCTTCTATGCCGGCCAATACCTCATCGGCCATCGCATTCTTGACTAAGTAGCCCGAAGCGCCATTGTCCAACATCTGCCGTACAATCGCATATTCGTTATGCGTAGTCAGTGCCAACACGTTGATTTTCGGAAACTGCGCTTTCACCTCCTTGCAGAAGTCCACTCCGCTGACGTCCGGCAAGCCGACATCGAGAAGCAACACATCCGGTTTCCAGAAGCCGAGGGAAAGCCGGCAATCCGTAGCGCTGTGTGCCACACCGATAACAGTCGCTATACCCGATTCATCAATCAGGTTTACCAATCCCTCCGTAAGAATCTTATGGTCATCGATGATGGCTACGCTAATCATTGCTGTCTTTATTTGTTAATTCCAGTTCTACGTGGATTTCCGTCCCCTGTTCGGATGAATAAACCGCCATTTTACCCTGAAAAGCCGCGACACGCTGGCGGATATTCCGCAATCCCATCCCTTCCGATACCGTATGTGCATCAAAGCCTTTGCCATCATCCTGTACGGTGAAGGATACTCGCTCGGATTCCTGGACCAATTGCACATTGATTTGCGTACCCGCTGCGTGTTTCAGCGCATTGTTGACCAGCTCGTGGATACATCGGTAAACCATGATTTCCAGTTTCTCGGGCAGACGGGCTTCATTCCCAAAATAATGGAATTGGGCGATAGCGATGGCGTCGCAGAAATCCGACAGGGAGATCTTCAAGCCATAGCGCAGAAGTGACTCCGGCATCATGTGGTGCGCCACGCGACGAAGCTCCCGAATAGAATCGTCGAGCATACCCAACGCTGTCTGAAAGCGGGATACATCAACCGCTTCCAGCACCGCATCACCTTTCACCTGCGGCAAATTGATCTTCACCGCAGACAGCATGCTACCCAGTCCGTCGTGCAGGTCTTTGGCCAGGCGTGTACGTTCGGCTGCTTCACCATCCAGTGTGGCCTGCACCGCAACCAACTGCTTTTCCTGCTCCAGGCGTCGGGTTTCTTCTTCCGCTAGTTTCCGCCGGTTCACCGCCAATCGGTAGCGTATGAAGGCGAGTGCCAATGCAATGAGGAGAATAGCTACACAAGCGACACCGAGCCAAATAGATAGTTTCCGTTCCTGTTCCAAAGAGGCTATTTGAAGTTCTTTTTTTTCGGTTTCGTACTTTATTTCCATCCCCGACAATGTCTTTTGATAGGATTCGTTAGCATAGCGATCCGATGCTGTCCGATAACTATCCATATATTTATGGGTAAGTTCCGGATGACCCAGGTAGGCATTGGCAACCGCCAGATTCGTGTAAATGTCTTTCGTGTGATTATAGTCGGTCGAATCGATAGCTAACGCTTCACCTGCCAGCACTACCGATTGGGCATATTGCCCCTGCTGAAAATATATGTCTGCCAATATGACCAATGCGGGCGTGATTAGGCTGGGGAAACCCAGCTCCTTGGCCATAGCTAAGGCTTGTCGTGCAATCGGCTCGGCCGTAACATAGTCGTCATGAAGGCTGTATAGCTGCGCTAGGGCTTGTATGGCAAAGTTTTCACGATACTTATCCCCCGCCTTTCTAGAAATTTCGGCAGCTTTATGCGCATAATCTACCGATACTGCGCTAGGTTTTCCTTGATGAAAGGTAATGTTACTAAGCGAAACATAGACACCAGCCAGTACCTCTTGACTACCCGCATCTGTAGCCAACTCCTCCGTGATTCTGAAATATTTGAACGCCTGCTCAAAATTCTCCATACGCTGGTAGATATTGCCAATGTTATAATACAGTACGGCTTGTCCCTGTGTATCGTTATGGTCTTCTAAAATTCTCACCGCAGCAAAATAGTTTTCCAATGCCATTTCATACAAACTTTGGACATTGTAGATATTTGCGTACGCGTTGTATATCGAAGATTGCTGCCTGTAATTCTGGAGTTTGTCAGCAAGGGTCCGAGCTTTTTCCAGGTATATCATTGCAGTATCGTATGTACCTCCCGCATAGTAGGCGGTACCGATATTGAAGTATAATGAAGCTTCTTTTTTGGAATCCCCTGTTTTTTGGGCAAGCACTAACCCTTTTTTACCAAAATCTATCGAACGGTTAACATCAATATTCTTGTATGCCCAGCTTAAATCGTAATATAGCTGGATTCTCGCTGCATCCGTAAGGCTTTTTTCTGCCAGTAGCTGTTCCAAGGAATCCACCGACTGCCCGCACAAAAGAAAAGGGGAATTACATATCGTGGAAATGCACATTAATAGCCGTAACCATACGATCTTGCTTTTTATATGTCTTTTCATAAGGCTACCTATAAGGGTCTAGCAAATGTATTCGTTATTATCACAACAAAGGTAAGCCGTTTACCCCCAATTAAAAACCCCCTTTGGGGGGTAAGTACGGTGCCCGGTAAGCGCATACTTTTGCCCTGCAATAATATCATAAACTAATTAATAAATACCATGAAGACGACAATTCGAAAAACCCTGTGGCTGCTCCTGATTGCTGGAGTGTTCACTTCCTGTTCCAAAAATGACGGCGGTGAAGACACCGGCCCCGATAAAGAACTGTCTGGCGACTTATTGCTGATCGAGCAAACGAAAAACGGACAAACGATCTCCAAATTTGAATATGACGAGCGAAACCGTGCAACGGTCCATCACCTAATGGACGAAACCAGCGGCGACCTGCATACTATTACATTCACCTACGATGACCGGAATCGGCTCATTGCGGCAGACAGAATGGCTGACGACGTGTATTTAAGCGAATCGTATACCTACGAAGATGATGATAAACCGGTGGCGGGAGTCTGGACATTCCCCGACTCCGACGGTAGCGATGTAGTTGTTCCCGTACAATATACCTACACCGAGAATACCGTTGCCGAAACAGTTTTTCACGAAGGGGCAGCACAAACGTCCACGTACACTTTTGATACGAAAGGTAACCTGGCAACTGTCCTGATTGGGGCAGCCCTTCAGGAATACGGCGATTATGACGACAAGAAAAGCACGCATACCAATTACCCCTGGGCCTGGAAAATCAGCTACGCAAATAATCCCCGGTCTGTGAAGATAGCCGGTATGGTGGACCAAATCTGGGAATACACCTACAACGACGCCGGCTATCCAGTAAGCGCCAAGGTTTACAACCGGGGATCCGACGAGGTGGCCGAAACCCACGAATACCGCTACAAGAAGGCGAACTGAATCCGAATCATACACAATGTTCATCAAAATGAGAAACAAAATGAATAAATCAATCATCGTGCTGTTTTCAGCAATCGCAATAGTCGCCTTTGTGGCTACCGTTGCTCAAGCACAACCCTTTCAAAAAGGAACAACCGCAGGTAATGTCGGCATCGGCTTAGGTACAGCGCTGGGCGGGCTCGGAAAGGCCCGCCCTGCTGTTAGCGTTTCGGTAGATCATGGTCTTTGGGATATCGGTGGGCCCGGAGTAATCAGCCTGGGTGGCTACATTGGCAATACGGGTTACAAATACACCGATTTGGGTTATACCGCAAAATGGAATTATATCATTGTCGGCGCACGGGGTGCCTATCATTATAATGGTTTCACCGAGCTGCCCAACCTGGACGTGTATGGCGGGGCCATGTTGGGTTACAACATCGTCAAGTACAAGACCGAAGGAGGCGGCGCTGATCTTTCCAATAATTACGGTAGCGGTGTCGGTCTTTCCGGATTCCTGGGCGGACGCTGGCTCTTTACCGAAAACCTCGGGGCATACGCCGAACTGGGATATGGTGTTTCGGTACTGGCAGTAGGATTGACTTTTAAATTCTGAACGGCAGATGGTTGCACACCCGCTGTGGCAGGCGAAAAAAAAGGCGTCCCGACATATGTCGGGACACCTTTCGTGATTTACAAACTAAACTATATTCGGTTAAAATGGCAAATCATCATCTTTCCCATCTTCGGCGGAAATGTCAACCGTGGGAGGAGGCGTAAATGATTGCGAATTAGAGGCAGACTGCGCACCTCCGGCTACCGGTTCAGAAGTCACTTTGGCAACCCGCCAAGCCACCAATGAATTGAAATAGCTCGTCACACCATCCCGGTTCGTCCAAGGGCGTCCACGCAGATTGAATGAAACCTCCACCTCGTCACCCACGCTCAAATTATCGAATAATGTGGTCCGATCCTGTGTGGCCTCGAAACGAATATATTCAACAAACTGGGGGTTCTCCGCATACTGCACAATCAAATCCCGTTTCTTAAATGTGTCGGTAACTTGTTGTACATCACCAATTTCGTGCACTTTTCCTCGTATTTCCATTACTTGCTTTTTTTATCAAAACCTACACTAGCAAATCACTTGGACAGGTTCTGACGTTCCGTTAGTTAACAAATTACATGTTCTTAATGAAAGGGTAAAATTACGTAATTTTTACTTACGATAATACCTACCTTTGCCAAAATATTATGGAAGTTTTCAACACCCCCAGCAAAATCATCGTTACCTGCAACAGACGCCTTTCTCCTTATTTACAGGGCGAGATACGGCGATTGGGATTCGACATCAAACGCGGCTTCGCCACGGGCGTAGAATTGATGGCAACTGTCAATGACTGCATCCGGCTCAATCTTAATCTGCACTGTGCCAGTCAGGTACTTTACTCGTTGGACGCGTTTTCAGCCAGCAATCCAAATGAGCTTTATGACCGGCTACTAACCTTTCCCTGGGAAAATTTAATTGCATTTAACGGTTATGTTTCCGTAACATCCAACGTCAATAACCCGACGATTTCCACTCCCCTATTTGCTAACCTGAAGGTAAAAGACGCCATTGCGGATCGCATTAAAAGCAAAAAAGGGTTACGCCCGGATAGTGGCCCCGATTTACATAAAACAGTCGTACATCTTTATTGGCAGGACAATCAAGCGGAGATCTTTCTCGATACCTCGGGCGAAACGCTCGCTAAACATGGCTATCGCAAACATCCCGGTAAAGCACCCATGCTGGAAGCATTGGCCGCCGGTGTGGTGTATGCTACCGCGTGGGATGGGCAATCCACTTTCGTCAATCCCATGTGCGGGTCTGGCACATTGGCTATTGAGGCCGCGCTGATTGCTACGAACCGAAAACCCGGCCTTTTTCGTATGAACTATGCGTTCATGCACATTCTGGGATACGACGAACAGGTCTTCTTTGCTGAACGGCGAAAGCTTAAAGAGCAGGTGAATAAAAAGACACAAGCAAAAATCATCGCCACCGACCTATCTCAAGAAGCGGTCGACATTGCCCGGATGAACGCCAAAACCGCGGGTGTAGACCCGCTGATTGACTTTCATGTCTGCGATTTCGCGGATACGCCCCTACCTGATGGCCCGGGGGCGGTCGTATTCAATCCCGAATACGGCGAGCGCTTGGGCATACACACTAAACTCGAAGCCACCTACGCGCGGATAGGCGATTTCTTGAAACAACAATGTGCGGGTAAACGCGGCTATGTATTTACGGGTAATCCCGATTTGGCAAAGAAAATCGGCCTTCATACATCCCGTCGGATTGAATTTTACAATGGCAAACTGGACTGTCGCTTATTGGAATACGAAATTTACGCAGGGAGCCGTCGAACCAAAAATGAAAATCCCTCCGATGCAAATCTACATTGAGCAGACAGCTGATTTCGTACGCCAACGACTCGCAAATGCCGAAGCCGGGCACGATTGGTGGCATATCCTCCGTGTTTGGAATAACGTAAAAACCCTGTTGCAGCATACGCAGGCCGATCGGTTAACCTGTGAATTGGCCGCACTATTACACGATATCGCCGACAGCAAATTCCATGGGGGTGATGAAACCCTGGGACCTCGGATTGCCGGCGAATTTCTGAAGAGCATCGAAGTGGATGTACCCGTGGTTAACCATGTGCAGGACATCATTGCCAACCTATCGTATAAGGCTGGTTTAGGTCGGGTAACCTTTCATTCCAAAGAGCTGGAAATTGTCCAGGATGCAGATCGTTTGGATGCCATCGGTGCCATCGGCATCGCACGGGCATTCCATTACGGTGGGTTTAAAAACCGGACGTTATATGACCCGGCTATCAAGCCAACTATCCATCAGGATAAAGAAACTTACAAAAACAGCACCGCCCCCACGATTAACCATTTTTACGAGAAACTTCTCTTACTAAAAGATAAGATGAATACCGATGCGGCCAAACGGATCGCCCAGGAAAGACATCAGTTTATGCAGCAGTATCTCGAGCAGTTTTATCGGGAATGGGAAGGTAACTAAAACCCGCCCATTACCATTTGCAAACATTCACGCGTAACCCGTTGATTGTATTCGTCGGTCATGCTTTTATGATTGATGAGATCTACGATGGTCCCTATCCAGCAGAATCCGATGGTCAGGAAATAGATTATCCCCATCGCCACTTGATTGAGCACAAACCGCTGAATGCCGGCAAATCCGAGGAATCCCAACAGGGTAAATAAAAGAATATCCTGCGTATTTTTCCGCTTGCCACTATAGAGAAACACAAAATTCTTCATCTGTTCTTCATTCAGCGATGCCGTTGCATGCTGAAGATACATTAGCTCTTCGGGAGAAATTCCCGGAATACCCATTAATATATTACGGTTGCTCATGATAATAAGGTGTTGTCCAATGATTGTATGTGAGTTTTGATAGCCTATAAATCCGATGTATTATTATAAAAAACGTGGGGATACCCAACCAATGCATGGCAAACGAAGCCCCAATTTCACCTTGCATGAGAAGCGCGATCGAACGGCCCAGTCCACACCCCGGACACCAGTCCAGCCCCATGTTTTCCAACGGGCACAACGTAAAATGGTGATTGTGCGGATCAGAAAAATAAAGCAGAATCAACGCCATCAGCCAGCACATCCATTCAATTGGCAATTTTTGAAATAATTGCTTGCTTTGCATCGTTATGTACTAAGATGTTTCATCAAAGATAAAGTTACAATAGTTTTCCAATTTATCACCGTACTGATTTTATTGACTTAACAAAATGATTACCTTTAGCCCATCATACGCTAACACGACTGTGTTTACTTGGCAAAAAATAGAGCTATAAACGTTATTCACGAATGGAAACTGTAACCCGTATTTTTCTGACTTTAATTGTTTGCGCCATGTGGCATGTATCAGCTGCCCAGTTTAACCAAAATCAAGCCATCGCACACCGTGGGGCATGGAAGGTGGATAATCATCCGCAAAATTCGATTGCTTCGCTGCAACGTGCCGTAGCATTGGGCTGCGCAGGTTCAGAGTTTGATGTGCACCTTACCAAGGATGACGTATTGGTTGTCAATCATGACAATGACTTTTATGGAATCGATATTGCCACTGCCACCTATTCAGAATTGCTGGCAAAAAAACACCCTAATGGCGAATCAATTCCAACCGCAGAAGCTTACCTGCGGGAAGGGATGAAACAGCACAAGACCAAACTCATTTATGAACTCAAAACCTCAAAACTTGGCAAGGAACGCACGCTGTATTCGGCCGATCTGGCCGTGCAATTAGTCCATAAGCTGAGAGCTGAGGAATGGGTAGAATACATCGCTTTCGATTACGATGCCTGCAAACGCATTGTCGAACTTGACCCCAGTGCAAAGGTATACTACCTCAATGGAGACAAAACGCCGGCGGAAGCCAAAAAAGACAAATTATATGGCCTGGACTACCATTTCAAAGTATATAAAAACAATCCAACCTGGATACGCGAAGCCCACGACCTGGGGCTTGTCGTTAATGCCTGGACGGTAAATACCCGGGAAGAAATGACAAACCTACTGGGCCAAGATGTTGAATTCATTACTACAGACGAACCTGCGTTGCTGCTGGACGTCATCCATAGCACCAAATAATGATCGAATGAAACCTGCCATGTCAGCGCCTGCTCACAAAAAAGGCGATGAAAATGCAGGTTCCATCAGACCAATTAAAAATAAATTATATTCTGATGAAAGGCTTTCTGAGCACCCTCTTTTTTCTTTTTATCTGTGCAGCATTCAGTTTTGCGCAGCAATTTACCGTAGCAACCTATAATATCCGGTATGACGCCTCAGGCGATGTAGGCAATCTCTGGAAAGACAGGTACCCACACCTTGTACAATTGATCCGGTTTCACGGCTTTGATATATTTGGCACCCAGGAAGGTCTCAAGCACCAATTGGAAGACATCAAGAACAACTTGCCAGGCTATACCTACATTGGTGTAGGCCGGGATGATGGAAAAAATGGTGGCGAACATGCAGCAATATTTTATAACGTCACTAAATTTGACGTGATAAAGCAAGGCAATTTCTGGCTTGCTGAAAATACAGAAACCCCGAATAAGGGATGGGATGCAGCGCTGCCCCGAATCTGCACATGGGGCCTTTTCAAAGAGAAAGAAACCGGTTTCGAGTTCTTCCTTTTTAACACACATTTCGACCACATAGGCGTGGAAGCCCGTAAGCAAAGTGCCAAACTGATTGTCAGAAAGGCCCACGAGTTGGGCAATGGTATCCCGATGATCATCACCGGCGATTTCAATGTAGATCAACGGAACGAGAGTTACCATGTACTCAACGATGGCGGTGAGGTAACCGATGCCTACGAGTTATCGCCCTTGAAATATGCACCCACTAGCACCTACAACGGTTTTGACATCCGCAAGACGGGCGACAGTCGTATTGATCACATCTTCTTATCGAAACCGTTCAGTGTGATCAGATACGGTATCCTGACAGACAGCTATCAAGGCAAAACACCTTCCGATCATTTTCCGGTGATGGCAGAGGTACATGTCCCCTGATACTTGTATATAACACGCAAGTTACCTATGTTTGGGTGAGATTCAATTTAGTATATAATTGTAATTCCTATGAACCGTTTACTACTATTGCTTCCGGTAGCCTCCTGCCTATTATTGTTTAGCCAATGTGATACGTTGAGCCAAATGACCACCACCAGTGGAACAACCGGTGGGCAGACCTCATCCACAGCATCGCCCAATTCGATCAGTTCAAGCGAAGCTGCTTCTGGCATTAAACAGGCACTGAGTCAAGGATTGGATCGCAGCATCAACTCACTGGCTGTTCAGAACGGCTTTTTAGGCAATGCTGCCGTCAAGATCCTAATGCCACCCGAAGCACAAAAGGTGGAAAGCGCCCTTCGCGGAATTGGCTTGGGCTCACTGTGCGACAACCTAATCCAAAGCCTCAACCGTGCGGCCGAAAGTGCGGTGAGCGAGGCGGCTCCCGTTTTCGTATCAGCACTTTCGCAATTAACCGTTCGCGACGCTACTAACATTTTGCTGAGCGGCCAGCCGGATGCAGCGACAGACTTTTTCAAACGGACGACAACGGCCGAACTGACCAAACGATTCAGCCCAATTGTAGAGGGCGCACTTGGCAAGCATAACGTCGCTCAATATTGGAGTGCTGTAGTAGGCCGCTATAACCAGATTCCTTTGGTAAATGAAAAGATAGAAACCGATTTAAACAAATACGTAACCCAAAAAGCCATTGATGGCTTGTTTTACCAGGTCGCAGCGGAAGAGCTTAAAATCCGCAATAACCTGGGCGGTACCCGCACGACACCACTGTTGCAAAAAGTATTTGGTTACGCTGACAAGCAGAAAAAATAGCGGCTGGGCATGAAGAATTTCTTAATTCCTGTGGACTTCTCAGATGTATCGTATACGGCGGCGCAGTATGCGTTGGATATGGCAGCACATCTTCAAGCGGAAAAGGTAGTCTTTTATCATTCTTACGCCCACCGACCGGCTGATGGTTACGATGAACATACGGGATACCAGCACACTACGCTGAGGCATCTGGAAAAGATGGCATCCAGGCTACATATTCCCGCCCCCTTATCTGTTAGACAATTCATTTTTTTGGCTGATGACCAGTCCGTAAAATCCGGTGTAGAAGCGATTGTAGCTCAATATGCGGTATCATTAATCGTAATGGGCATCGCTGGATTGTCTGATATCGAGAATACACTGATTGGCCGCAACACGATGGCCGTAGCGGAATCCGGAGTTGCGCCGCTGCTCATCGTGCCCCGCGATCATCTATTCAGACCGGTAAACAAAGTGGTTTACGCCACCGATCTGAAGAACGTGGAACATGTAACCCCGGCTGCAAGTATCATCCGCTTGGCCAGCCAACTGGAAGCGGAAACATACATCGTGCATGTAGACCCCGCGACGCAGGGCCAGACGCCTGAAAAAATTCTGGGCAAGCAAGCAATTCTTAGCATGCTGGAATCGCTTCATCCGGTATTTGAAGTTGTTAGCGAACCGGTTGACAAGGCAGCGGGGATTTTCGACTATGTAAAGAAACACGGTATTGACTTGATACTCATGGCTTCCCGAAACTATGGCTTTTTCGAACGACTTTTCCACAGCAGCGTGAGCAAGAAACTGCTGAACATTGCTGATGTGCCTGTGGTATTACTAAAGAATAAGCCGGTGGCGTAGGGAGGTAAATTGCATGTTCCCTAAGCTAAGCAGACGCATATAGCATCAATCCTGGTCTTTCCACATGCCCACCTCCAGTGTTTCAAAGTGGTGGTTGACTAATTCTTCTACTTTGTTTGAAAACGTTATCAAGCGGTCACGTAAGACACATAACGTAAATCCATCTACATCGAAGTTCGAATGATACCTGAACTCATTTGGTGCCTTCGAGAGCGCTAAAACCATCTTTCGCTCTTCGGGGAGATCTAAACAAAAACATATCCGTGCAAGCGGTGTGATGCTCTCTGTTAATTGGATCAAATACATCAGGTTAAGGATGTTGTCGGGGCGGTAGCCCCAAAATGCATAGAGTAACCCCAAACAAAGTTGTTCCATCGCCTGCGACATAACGACCGAACAACATCTATCGTATCTGCCACCAATCCGGTCCTGAACCATCCCTATTAGCCCCACTGCATTCAAAAAATATCGCTTCCACTGCCAAGCTCGCTTTTCCAGGTCAACCGGTTCGGGTAGATTTTTCACATTTAACGACCCCTTTCCTAACCACCTCTCCGTAGCATTTGCCAAAAAGTAAAAAAAACCGCACCCCTCATCCAGCTTTCTATTGAATGTCTCTGATTTGAAATAGAGTGCCGCAATCTCCAGCTCATCACCCAGTACTCCGTTTATTTGGTTCTGTTTATACAATGCTTGGGCGGGGTATTCTTCGATCAAGATAGCGAGGTAATATCGATGGTAAATTGTTTCCTTATTGTCCAACATCACAAAATTTTCAGATCGTTCCTCCCACGATTGATGCGCAAAGCAAAACACATGGGTCGGCGAAAAATATAGATTGATCGCTGACAGGACGCGTTGACGGTGACAGCCAGCGCTTAGAGATGTATCATCTGGCATCTCAATGTGCTCAGATGTAAGCTTGGCGACCTCACCCGGAGGTGCTGTATCGTCTTCGTTACTCTCATTACCGTTTGCTTTTATTTTCGCACCCTCCTCCTCAATTATGTGCAGTATGCACTCATTTCCGCTCTGTTGTCGTTGTCTGATTTCCTCCAGCAAATCCTGGTTAAACGCCGTTAGGTATGCAAGCAGTTCCTTCTCCTTGTTAGCAGCCGTAACAAGGCCTTCTTTTGACATGGAGAAATTATGGTCGTACCGCGCTGAACTATAGGACTCGTCCAGCTTAACCAGTATGGACAACTCGTGTGGCTTTTCGAAAAGCACGCCCAATTCCGGACAAAAAGGTGCAATATATTCTTGGTGGTTGCGCAGGGAATGACTGATTTTTTCCTTACCCATCACCAGATTTTCCGCCGCACGGTATCCTTGCTCGATCACTTGGTGAAGCATGAAGGCCGCTTGTCCATAATTTGCTTTATTTAGGTAAAACGCATACCCCTCTTCAAAGGCGTTGATTTTGGCCAGCTCTTTCTCAAAATACCGTTCTGCCTGTCCATACCATACGTTATAATCTATTCTAGGAAGCTGAATGCGCGTATCGATTTCGGGGTGTTCAAAAACCAATTTATCGGGATGGCAAATCAACGTGGCCCGCATGTTTTCCTGTTTGATCTTGCGGTTTATATCCTCCGGAAAGGATACATAACAACGGTATTGCGGCTTTTCGGCCACGGCTAAGTTACAGAGTGCACGTGCGGATACAATTCCCTGACCAGCAGCATTGCGTAACAAGACATACAACTGATTGACTTGTTTACCTTGGATCGTGTACGGATGCAGGTATATTTGGTCTATCAACAGGTTTTCGGTGATGCGCTGGATGATGTTTTGAAGCGCAGGATCGGGATGTGGAATTGTCGTCATCACCGTCCTTCGATTTGATGGTTTTCTATTTCAACTTCAGTTGAGGCGTCAAACGATGCATCGCCCGTTACTTCCGGATCATCCAGCAAAGCCTCCGACTCGTCAGTCTCCTCATCATCCGGATCCGCTTCTTCGTCTAACAAATCATCGGATAGCTTGGTTGATATTGGTGTAGGACGCACTATAACATAGGATGGCACCCGTATGGAGAGCCCATCTTCCTCGTAGATAGTGTATAGGGCTTGGCCAAGCCGGAGAAGTAATTCCCGAATAGCAACAATTCGGTCACCAAACCGTTCATCACTCGTGTCCATAGGATCTGCCAAATACAGCATCATATCATCCAATGTTCTGTACCAGTCTGCCAACGATTGAAAGGAAAAAAACTTACTTATGGCATCAGCAGGATTTGCTTTCCCGTTAAAAGTTACTTCACCCTCAAACGTAAAAAAAAAGTAATCCTTCCGGGTCTTAAAAAATTCCAGCGGCTTCTTTTGCTTCTTTAGGCCGCATTGCTTGTAAATAATATAGGCCACCTCCACCTGCTTTATCAGTTGCCTGCAATGATATCCGTTTTCCATTAAAACCGGACTGGACATATCTGAATATGTCGCGGAATTTATAAGTAGGTTAATTTCACGAAGCCAATATCGAATCCTCGTCTGACTGCGAAAAAAATCATCCAAATAAATCATCGGATTTTTAATGATCTCTTTAGTCACATACCGGAAATTTTCTGCTTTTAGCTTCTTTTGTTTAAATTTCATCCCTTTAAGGTTTAAGAAAAATAGTTAGGGTTAATTATTCCTATCGAATCAAAATTAAGAACTATTTTCCTTCAATAAAACTTTTTTAAAGAATATTTTTTCTGAATGGATTCCGTATTGAAGAGAATTAAAGAAATCGCACGGGAAGAAGGTCTCAGTGTAACCGCACTGGAAGCCACAATAGGTGCCAGTAAGGGCGTTTTTTCACGGGCGTTGGCCAATGGAACAGACATCCAAAGCAAATGGCTGGTTAACCTAGCTGAAAATTATCCCCACTATTCAGCCGAATGGTTGCTCAAAGGCGAAGGCGAAATGAAAAAAGCCGATATCCTGAGAGACCTTCCTGAAAATTACACGCCACAGGAAACGTCCGATTTGACCCATGAATTTATCCAAACGTTGAAACAGGTGATATCCACCCAGGAAACGACCATCCGCTCGCAGGAAGTTACGATTGAGGCCCTAAAACAGCGAATTGCAATGCTGGATAAGGCTCCGTAACTGCTGTGGCAGAAGATCTGATGAATCCGGTGAAGTCAATACGAAACCCGCATTTCCTATAAAGAAATAAAATAAACAGAACACCTGTATGGCTTTCTTTTTTTTGCAGCCAAGGTTTCACCCTTGGAATTTTAAGCGCTCACAGCAGCTCTTTTGCCCCTAAAAAGCGAAGTACTCAAAACCCGTCCGCTTCCGCATCCAAAAAAGACCCGCCAAATCCGGAAACTCACCGTGGTGAAATTTATTTTCACCACACTCGTTTCACCAAATCGCTTCGTCGAGTTGACGAAATGACTTCGTCGAATTTTTAAGCTGCTTTTTTTCTTTCTTAAAACGAAAATACACCCAGGTTCCTAAATCCAGTGATTAACCAAAACTTAACCGCAGCTTTAAGCTGCACATTACCAATCTTAGCTGCTTTCAATTTCTTATCTTTGAAACCATCATGAGCAATTCGATCATAAATACCCTAGTCAACTCCGGCGTTGAAGAACGCTTCCTGCGCTATGTGCAGGTCGATACCCAGTCCGACCCGTCATCACCCACCTTTCCATCCACCGAAAAGCAGAAGAACCTCGGCAGGATGTTGGTAGATGAACTATTGGCACTGGGCATTGAGGATGCACACCTGGACGAACAGGGTTATGTATACGCAACCATTCCGGCCAACAGCGACAAGCCCGTACCCGTGATTTGCTTCTGCTCACATATGGACACCTCGCCCGATTGTTCGGGTACCAACGTAAACCCCATCGTACACCGGAATTATCAGGGCGGGGATATCACGCTGCCAGACGATCCCTCCATAGTCATTAAGCCCAGTGAGCATCCCGACCTCCGAAATCAACTCGGTAACGACCTGATCACGGCAAGTGGCACCACACTTTTGGGGGCCGATGACAAGGCCGGTATTGCGGAAATCATGGCGGCGGCACAATTGCTGATGACGCATCCCGGAATCAAACACGGCACGATCAAAATCCTCTTTACGCCCGATGAAGAAATCGGCCGCGGCGTAGATAAAGTGGATTTAACCAAACTGGGTGCTGAGTTCGCCTATACCATAGACGGCGAGATCGCAGGTTCCATCGAAGACGAGACCTTCTCAGCAGATGGAGCGACTATCACGATCAACGGCGTCAGTGTCCACCCCGGGTTTGCGAAAGGAAAACTTCAAAGCGCCGTCAAGATCGCATCGGAAGTCGTCAGCACGTTACCAAACGACAGGCTTTCGCCCGAAAGCACCAGCGGACGGGAAGGATTTATACACCCGGTGTCGGTAAGCGGCAGTGTAGAGCAAGCTACGATCGACTTTATTATACGGGACTTTGTAGACAACCAGCTAGAAACCCATGAACGGGAATTGGAACATATTGTAAAAACGGTCGTCGCCCGATATCCCGGTTGCTGTTACCAATTCCGGGTGAAAGAGCAGTACCGAAACATGAAACGGGTACTTGACAGCTATCCGCAAATCATGGAAATCGGATTGGAAGCTATCCGGCGCGCCGGCATGCAGCCGCTCAGACGAAGTATACGCGGCGGCACCGACGGTTCCAGACTTTCCTTCATGGGCCTCCCCTGTCCCAATGTCTTTGCGGGCGGCCATGCCTTCCACGGCAGGCAGGAATGGGTATCCGTACAGGACATGGAAAAGGCCGTCCGGACCATACTGCATATTGCTGTCCTGTGGGAAGAACGGTCTTAACTAAATTTAATCATGCAAAACACAATTTACGAATCCATAAAACAAGTAATCAAACAACGACGTGCAGTATTTCCGCCCAGCTATACGGGGCAAGAAATACCTAAATCCCTGTTGATCGAATTGCTGGACTGCGCCAATACTGCGCCGACACATAAACTTACACAACCCTGGCGGTTTATTGTTTTCAGGGAAAACGGCCTCGCGAAGTTGGCAAACCAGCTTGCCGAACAATACAAAACACACACTCCCTCCGAGCAATTCCTGCAAAAAAAGTATGAAAATACCCGGAAAAAGGTACTTCAGTCAGGTGCAGTTATCGCCATTTCCGTATCTTATAGCGATGCCCTGCCTCGATGGGAAGAGCTGGCAGCCACGGCCTGCGCCGTGCAAAATCTGTGGCTTGCTGCTGCTGCAGCGGGAATAGGTGGCTATTGGAGCAGTCCGGGTACCGTCAAGTATATGGGCGATTTTCTGACATTAGCTGCCAACGAGGAGTGTTTAGGCTTCTTTTACATGGGATATCACGACGAGCCAGCCCGTGAAGCCAGCCGAAAATCAATCTTGGAAAAAATACGATGGGAAGAATGAATGGTTATAATAGCCAATTAGATCAACGCTGTGTTAATTACCATTAAACGTCCAAAAAGTACCACTCTTCTCCACCGCATAACCGTACCTTTGCACCATGGAAACCACCCAAGAGATCAGTGAATTCAAAGCAGCACTTCATGCGAAATGTCCGCGTTGCCGGACAGGAGCCTTGTTTACTGGGAGAGCGTACGGCTTGAAGGCGCAGAAAATGAACGAATACTGCCCGCATTGCCACCTGAAATTCGAACAGCGGCCGGGGCATTTCTATGTATCCATGTTTGTAAGCTATGCACTCAGCGTGGCAGAAATGGTTATTGCTTGTTTGGCAACTTATCTCATTACAAAAATTGACGACTCATTTTGGCTATATCTAACCGTTGCAATCTCTGCGGCCCTGTTATTCGCTCCTTTTAATTATCGGTATTCGCGCGTCATTCTCCTATTTTGGTTGACACCGGGCTTTCATTATCAGCCTGAAACTGCCAAAGGCCAATCGACAGATCGATAAAAAGCGGTATCGGTCGCATGCCGTGCCACTTATTATTCAAAAGACAGGGCTATTTTGCCCTTTTTACCTTTCCATACAGGCCCTTCCTCCAAAAACCGCTTCGCCTCGGTTATTAGGAGCGGATCAGCCTTACCGATCGCTTGAATCGCATACGGCTTTCCCGTAGGATCGATTTTAAAAGCTAACACGATTTGCCCCTTGATTGCGGGTGTTTCCTTAATTTCAGAAAGATATGCATTGAACTGCTGCCAACCATCGTTTGGCATTGCATCGAACTCCCTTTCATCTCCGGCGGCCTCGGCATGCACCTGTGCTACAGGAGCCAACTCCACTTTCACCTCCTTCTCCGTCACTTTGGGCTGAAGGTGATGGTTACGCATCCACAATAATACCAACACCAACACCATAAGTACACAAGCGGTAGCGGCCACGCCCAAACGTTGCCACCCAAAGAAAAACGCATCGCGTTCTTTCGCCTGATCCGCAATGCGTGCAGCGAGTCGTTGTTGCAGCAGGCTCAGCCGACGATGGCTCACCTCCTGCTGCATCCTGTACCCGTCAATGGCATCCTGTAACAACGGATCATCCAGCGCTTCGCGCTCAAGCCGATACATCTCATCGTCATTTAATTCACCATTGAGATACTGTTGAATACGGATAATATGGTAATTATTGTTCATCCCTACTTTTTTCCATGCAAATTTTCAAATTGCGCTTACCGTTCTGAATATAACTTTTCACTTGGCCAAGGTCGTATCCCGTTTGTTCGGCAACATCTTTATAACACTTTTGCTCCATATAAAATAAGGTGATGCATCGCCGCTGTTCGTCACTGAGTGTTTCCAAACACGACTCCATCAACACGAGCCGCTCTTCCGGAATTTGCTCCCCTTCATCTTGTTGATGCAGAAAAACATCACTTTCCACAACATGTTCTTCGATATCGACCGTGGTAACCCGATTAGCTTTGCGCAACTCCATGAGGCAATGATTACGGGCCAATGTATATAACCAACTTTTGAAGTTATTTACTTCGTGAACGCGCAATTTCGAAATCAACGATTCGAAAATCTGCATGACTGCATCCTCACTTTTCGCTTCGTCTTTATAATATTTAAGGCACAGTCCGTAAATTAACGGCATATAAGGTTCATACAGCTTACCCAATAGCTGCAGGTCTCCCGTTTTCCGGTATTCTGCCAAAAGATGTTGTTCGTTAAACACGAATGTCTTATTTATGAAACCACGATACCGGCCTACTTCCAAACTTAGACAAATTGTCTGTTATCCCCAAAAATTGGATGCACAATAAGCATGGTTTCCATAAACAAAAAAGCCGGAACGGTATTTACCGCCCCAGCTTGCCATCATGTGTTTGTGAATTATTGGTTAAAAACACCAGCCATTTGCTTCTATTAGTATTTTTGCTACCCGTTGCCGGGCTTCCTTGATATTATAGGGTTCAGTTTTCGTAAAGCGGCGCAACCCCACCAACATCATTTTCAGTTCGTCACCTTCGGCAAATGAAAGAAGAGCTTCCTTACCCGCCAGGTAAACCTTGTCGACCGTAGTATACAGGTAAATCCGCGCCATATCCAAGGATCCCTGCATACGAATTGCGTCCTGTTTGCTGGCTAGCTTTTCCGCACGCAATAGGACAGATTCAGCGAGGTAGACATAGCCGATGATATCGGCTATGTTCATCAATATTTCTTGTTCCTTTTGCAGGGTCGTCATCAACTTCTGAACGGCTGCTCCCGCCACCAGTAACCCGACTTTCTTCAGGTTTGCAATCAACTTCCTTTCATATGCAAATGGTGTCTCGTCTATCTCGCCGAAATCCGGAATCACCATCAATTCCCCTGCCACAGCTTGTGCCGGTCCCATCAGATCAAGTTCGCCTTTGAGTGCGCGTTTGAGCAGCATGTCAACAATTAGCAGCCTGTTCACCTCGTTGGTACCCTCGAAAATACGGTTGATACGCGAGTCGCGGTAAGCACGTTCCATCGGTGCATCGGCCGAGTAGCCCATTCCTCCGTAGATCTGCACTCCTTCATCGACGACATAATCCAGCATTTCCGACCCCCAAACTTTCAAGATGGCACATTCGATGGCAAACTGCTCGGTCGCTTTCAGCTTCGCCTTGGTGGCATCCATTCCGCCCGCCACAAGGGCTTCGTACGCGTCATCAATATTTTGTCCAGCGCGATAAGCCGCACTTTCTACGGCAAAGTTTCGTGCGGCCATTTCAGCCAACTTGTAGCGTATGGCACCGAATTTGGAAATCGCCAGTCCGAACTGCACACGTTCATTGGCATAGTTGACAGCCTGGTTGATTACACGGCGCGAAGAGCCGATGGTAGCCGCACCTAATTTGATACGCCCCACATTCAGGATGTTCACCGCAATCTTAAATCCGTTCTCGCGTTCGGAAAGCATATTCTCGACAGGCACAGGGCAATCGTTGAAAAACACCTGCCGCGTAGAGGACCCTTTGATACCCAGTTTATGTTCTTCGGGATTCATGGTAATGCCACCGAATCCCCGTTCTATGATAAAAGCCGTGTGATTCTTGTCGTCATCGATCTTCGCGAACACGATAAACACGTCGGCAAAACCTCCGTTAGTGATCCACATTTTCTGACCGTTGATGAGGTAGTGCGTACCTTCAACGTTCAGTTTCGCGCTCGTCCGTCCCGAGTTCGCATCCGATCCAGCATTGGGTTCGGTCAGGCAATAGGCAGCCTTCCACTCGCCCGTCGCCAGCTTGGGGATGTATTTATCCTTTTGTGCATCGTTGCCATAATACAAAATGGGCAACGTGCCGATGCCGGTGTGCGCCGAAAGTGCCACCGCGAATGAATAACCAGCACCGATGACATCGGCCACCAGCATGGAGGTGTTAAAATTTTTACCAAAGCCTCCATATTGCTCAGGCACTGAAACTCCCAGCAACCCCAGTTCGCCCGCTTTATCAAGCAGGTTTTGCATCAGCCCCTCCTCCTGCGCATCAATGCGGTCCAGGTTCGGAAAGACCTCCGCTTCCAGAAAATCTTGGCAGGTTTGCCGGATCATTACCTGTTCCTCGTCAAACTCTTCCGGAATAAACACCTCCTCAAAAGACGTTTCCCGAATGACAAACTCACCGCCCTTTATTGCCGATTTCTTAATCGTTTCCATCATACTCGGTTATTCGGTTATAAAATTTCAAAAATCCCTGCAGCCCCCTGCCCGGTTCCCACACACATAGTTACCATGCCATACCGTTGGTTCCGTCGCTTTAGCTCATGAAACAATTGCACCGACAATTTTGCCCCGGTACAACCCAGCGGATGGCCCAACGCAATCGCGCCGCCGTTTACGTTCACTATATCGGGATTGATACCCAGTTCGCGAATAACCGTCAACGATTGTGAGGCAAATGCTTCATTTAACTCGATGAGGTCAATATCGTTCAATTTCATCCCTGCTCGTTTCAAGGCTTTGGGAATGGCTTCGATCGGTCCGATCCCCATGATGCGCGGCGGTACTCCGGCCACACCATAGTTAACCAAACGGGCAATGGGCGGCACATTCAACTCCTTCAGCTTCCGTTCGGAAACAACCAATACGAATGCGGCTCCATCCGACGTCTGCGAGGAATTGCCTGCAGTAACCGAGCCGCCGGCAGCAAAGACTGGTTTCAGTTTAGCTAATGCTTCCAAACTGGTATCTGGCCGGGGGCCTTCATCGGTATCCACGACATATTCACGGGTCTTTATTTTCTTGCCCGCATCGAGATAGTTTTCCCTAACCGTAATAGGCAATATGCCCGCTGTAAGATGACCATTTTTGGTTGCCGCCACGGCCTTCTGATGGGATTTCAGTGAAAATGCATCCTGATCCTCCCGACTGACGTTGTATTCTTTCGCCACTGCTTCCGCCGTCAAGCCCATATTCCAATACCAATCGGGATGTCGTTTGGCCACATCCGGGTTGGGCACCAGTTTCCAACCGCCCATGGGCATTCCCGACATCACTTCCACCCCACCCGCAACAATGACATCCGCCATACCGGCTTTAATCTTGGCTACCGCCGTAGCGATTGTCTCCAAACCAGACGCACAGTACCGATTTACCGTCACTCCGGGCACTTTCTCGGTATCCAACCCCATCAGTGAAATAAGCCGACCGATATTCAGTCCCTGCTCCGCCTCGGGTGTTGCATTGCCTACAATCACATCATCAATTTGTTCCCTGTCAAGGTTCGGTACGGAAGCCACAAGGTGCCTGATCACGTCCGACGCCAAATCATCCGCCCGGGTGAAACGAAAAACGCCTCGCGGAGCTTTACCTACTGCCGTTCTATATCCTGCAATTATATACGCTTCCATGATATTAATTTCGTAAGGGTTTACCCGTAGTTAACATGTGTTGGATTCGTTCCAATGTCTTACGCTCACCGCACAGCGAGAGGAATGCTTCCCGTTCCAAATCAAGCAGGTACTGCTCGGAGACCTCCGTGGGCGACGATAAATCTCCGCCGCATAGCACCCAGCCGAGTTTTTCGGAAATCTTTTGGTCGTGTTCGGAGATGTAATTTCCCGATCGCATGGAATTAGCCCCCACATAGACGATGCCCAGTCCCTGCTTGCCGAGCACTTTGATATCGGTACGCGGAACGGGCTGTGTATACCCCGCTTCGGCTAGTTCGATAGCCTTCGCCTTCGCATCCGCCAGCAGACGGCTTCGGTTCATACTGACCGCGTACTTACCTGCCTGTAAATAGCCCAATTCGAAGGACTCCACTGCCGAGGTAGATACTTTGGCCTGTCCGATGGTGAGGAAACGGTCGCGCAGCACCTGCTGCTCAATTTGCCCTTCTTTCATTTCATCCGATGCCCGCAGTGCAAACTCTTTCGAGCCACCACCACCGGGGATCACGCCAACACCGAACTCAACCAACCCCATATAGGTCTCGGCATGGAGCTGCACAAAATCGGCATGCATGGAAAACTCACACCCTCCGCCCAAGGTCAGCGCAAACGGCGCTGCCACCACCGGAATGGATGAATACCGCAGCCGCATGGACGTATTTTGGAATGTCTTCACCGCCCTATTCAGCTCGTCGTAATCCTGCTCCACCGCCATCATGAAGATCATGCCGATATTGGCCCCAGCCGAAAAGTTGGCGCCGTCATTGGCAATGACCAAGCCGCGGAAATCGGTTTCTGCCAAATCGATCGCTTTATGCAACCCTTGGATAACATCGCCCCCAATGGTATTCATCTTCGTATGAAACTCTGCATTAAGGATGCCATCACCCAGATCGGTCACCGTAATACCGCTGTTTTTCCAAACGGTCTTCTGTCCACGTATGTTACTCAGGATAATGAAAGCCTCCGCGCCGGGGATTGGTTTGTACGATTTACTGCGGATGTCGTAGTAATGCCGGATGCCATTTTCCACCCGGTAGAAAGAATCATTCCCTGCATCGAGCATCTCGCGGACCCACTCAGCCACTTCACCGCTGTAACCGGGTATCCGCTTCTCCTCAGCCTTGATTTTATCCAGCGTCCCCTTTACACCCAATGCATCCCATACCTCAAACGGACCCAGTTCCCAACCGAAGCCTGCGCGCATGGCATCATCAATACGGAAAAACTCGTCCGTGATTTCCGGTACGCGTCGCGACACATATTCAAACAAGGGATAATGCATGGCACGAAAAAATGCCCCCGCTTTATCTGTCCCCTCCTCATATACCTTCATCCGTTTGCGGATGTCCTCAACCGGCTTGGTGGCTTCCAGTGTCGCTGACTTCACCTTTTCCTGCTTCCGGTATTCCAATGTTTTCAGGTCGAGTGCCAGAATCTCGCTATTGCCTTTATCGTCCTTTATCTTTTTATAGAACCCCTGCCCGCTCTTTTCGCCCAGCCATTTTTTATCGACCATCTGCCGGATATAGGATGGCAATTGAAATACGCCCGCCGCTTCATCTTCTTTGGCGTTTTCTGCCAACCCGTTGGCCACATTAACCAGGGTATCCAGCCCTACAACATCCGCGGTGCGGAACGTGGCCGACTTGGGATGCCCCATTGCCGGGCCGGTGAATTTATCGACTTCTTCGACCGTCAGACCGAGCTGGTCGACCAAATGAGTTAAGGCCAACATGGAATACACCCCTACGCGATTGCCTATGAAAGCCGGGGTGTCCTTACAGAGCACCGTGGTTTTGCCAAGAAATTTATCACCATAATGCAGCAGGAAATCCACAACCTCCGGTTTGGTATCGGGCGTAGGGATAATTTCAAGTAACCGGAGATAACGGGGCGGATTAAAGAAGTGTGTGCCACAGAAATGCGCTTTGAAGTCATCGCTTCGCCCCGCTGCCATTAAGTGAATGGGAATACCCGAGGTGTTTGAGGTGACCAGCGTTCCTGCCTTGCGATGCTGCTCTACTTGGTCAAATACCTGTTTTTTGATATCCAACCGCTCCACCACCACTTCGATTACCCAATCGGCGGATGCGATGGCCGCCATATCATCTTCGAAATTACCTGTGGTAATCAACCTCAACGTATGTTTACTGAACACAGGTGATGGATTGGTTTTGACAGCCGCTTCGAGCGATTGGTTGACAATTCGATTACGTACGGACTTGCTTTCAAGCGTCAGGCTCTTGGCCTCTTCCTGTGGCGTCAGTTCCCTGGGAACGATATCAAGCAGCAATACCTCAACGCCGATGTTCGCAAAATGGCAGGCGATGCGCGAGCCCATTACCCCGGAGCCCAATACGGCTACTTTCGTGATACGCCTTTTATCTAGTGTCTCATGTCTCATGTCTAAAGTCTCAAATCCGTCATTCCGGTTTATATTGTATAGCCAATTGATTGATGCGCTTCAGCGTATCAACGAGGATCAGCCGTTCATCGCTTCCGATATGTTCGTCCAGGTAGGCATTGAACTTGCGTACAACGTCTTTCGCCAACTCCCGCTTCTCCATGCCCAGCTCTGTGAGATAAACCTTTACCGAGCGCTTGTCAGCATCGTTCGTTTCCCTGTAAATCAGCTTCAACCCCTCCAGATTGTTCAGGATACGCGAAAGGCTTGTTGTCTTTACACCCAGCAAATTGGCAATCTGGGATACCGGAGTCCCTTCCTTGTGGATGTTGATGAGTACATAGCCCGTAGCTTGCGTAATTCCAAAGCGGGCTGCGATCTGATTGTATTTGTTGGCGGCAGACTGCCACGCGGCCTTTAAATAATAATCAATGGTATTGTCGTCGCTCATAACCGGTCGCCACCTTATATTACATATATTTATTATGCATGCATAGCAAATTTAGGAGGAATAATTTTGTAAAACAAATTTTTTGTTGAAATATAGGGTTCCGTTTCAATCTTTATTTAGCGTTCCATCGCTTAAAGTCTTTTTTCGGCGCGCCGCACAGGCCACAGGTATAAGCTTTCGGCAACTCAGTAAAATCCAGGCCGGGCAGTACTGCCGCCAGCGCATCGCCATAAGCTGGGTCATAGATACTTAGGCAATGTGTACACTGGAATTGTTGATGCATAGGCTCTCCATCCGAAACCTCAGGCAAATGAAGGCCCGTCTGGTCTACCAGCAGGTCACCATCTCCCGCTTTCGAATCATAAAAGTCATCACAAAGCTTCTTGAGGATTTTAGGCAGTACGTTCTTAGCTACCCGCCGCTTATAAGGAATCAGCACACGGGAATTAGCATTGAAGTCTTTCGTGTGCAACACGTCATAGCATGAAGCCCCTCCTTCACCGACGATCTCCTTTAAAATAATCGACCCCCAAATACCACTGTTCGATCCCATTTTGATGCCGAAACACAACCGATAGGTACGAAGGTTCAACCGGTCAAAATACCGGACTATCGAACGCTTCAGCCTGAGAGCAGGTTCGCACCAGTCCTCAACCTGCCAATTCAACTCGTTCGATGCATGGCGCAGGTTGACACGATGCTTGTCCAAAATATAATCCCATTCCTCCCGGTCCTCCTGCCGGATGTCCTTGATGATTAATGATCGCCAGGGTGTGGTATAGAGCTGGCCGATCCGCGACGCCCGGCATGCGTCGCAAACAGCAAGCAGGAAGGAAACGGTGTACGTTTCGTCTGGCCGATAAATGCCTAGCCAATATTTTTCATCATACCGGTTGAACCCTTCGTAATACGGCAGGCGGAACTCTGACTCGGTCAACGGCTGAACCGGGTCCTGATAGTGGAACTGCACCGATTCCTTTACCTTCGACTCGAGACCTGCCCCTAAGGCCACATCACCGGCCCTCGGCAAACCATCTCCGTTGAGGATCAACATTTCCAGCTGCCGGCAGATCTCACCGATATCCATGGAGTAAACCAGTGAAGACCATTCGAATACCTGATTGGTTTTTGGCCACCGGATGAAGACGTGCCAGAAGTTACCTACATCGGACGATACAAAATTCAGATTGCCTGTATAATAAGGTACCAGCGATTGATTCGCATCCACCATATTAACCTTCAGTTTTGGCACGAAATCAAATGACGCCAAGATATCTTTGTAGATACCCTCCCTTAACCACCGGGATTGGTTAAAGATGCCATCCGACACATAAGAACTGACGATATTGGGATAATAATCTGTATTTACTTCATGCAGCAGTTCCAGATTAAAGAGATCATATGTCAGCTCTTCGAGCTGCTCGGAGGTCGCAGCGAAAAGGATTTGTTGACGGGCCCCTATCTTTATGGTTCGAATCCCTACCGATTCGATTGCCATTAAGAAGGCTTTGAGGTCACCAATCGACACAAACCCACCCGGTAGATTGACTTTGACACGTTGCAATGCCTCTTGAATTTGCTTAGCCATTGACCACTTTCCTCTTTTTTGTTTCTGCTAAAAACCCCGTTAAAATCGCTCCCACCTGTGGCCGGCAAGAACCACAACCACTACCGGCACCGCTGGCCTCGCAAAGTGTATTCAATTCGGTACATCCCGACTGGATAAGGTTAGTCAGGTTTCCTTCGCCTACCTGGTTACAGCTGCAAACGAGCTTTCCGATCACGGGTTCCTTCGTTGAGCCACTGCGCAACAACTGCAAACGTTTTTCGCTAAGTTCCGTTTTGTTTGTAATCAAGTCTTTAAACTCCAAAAATTCATTCTTGTCGCCGATCAAAATGGCTCCCACGAGGCGATCGTGGTGAATAATGCATTTCTTGTAATACCGTTGGGCCTTGTCAATGAAAACAATTTCTTCATACGTATCATCCGGGCAATCAACGAGGCCAATGCTACAGAGGTCGAATCCTTGTATCTTGATAATATTCATAAACACACTCCCCTGATAAACGCTTCCTACATCGCCATTGTGGTACCGGGCCACTACTGCGCCCTGCTCCTCCGCTGCAGCCGTAATGCCATATAACACGCCCTCAAACTCGGCAATCTCGCCGATGGCATAAATGGAGGGATCACTGGTCTGCAACCGGTTGTTTACCACTACGCCACGTTGACATTGGAGGCCAGCGGCCTTCGCCAGCTCCATGTTAGGGGTAGTTCCTATCGCCACAATAACGGCATCGCACTTAATCTGCCGCCCGCTCTTTAATTCGACCTTATTGACCTTATTCCGACCGTAGTAGAGCTGAACCTCATCATTATAGTACACGTCGCAACCCTGCTCTACCATCTCCTCATGGAGCATTTGACTTCCCAGGACATCCAATTGCCGGTTCAGGAAGCGCGAAACACGCTGCACAACGGTGATTTTCATTCCCATTTCGCGTAGACTCGCTGCCATCTCCAACCCCAGCAGGCCACCGCCGATAATAACGACCGATGCGTCTTTGCGAAGAAACTTCCGGAGATTATCAGCGTCAGACCGGCGACGCATACTGAAAATGCCCGGCATCGTGGGAATATCCCTGGGCATTGAGGGGCGGCTACCGGTACCCAAAATCAACACATCATACGGTGTCTTTATCCCCCTCGAATCTTCCACGCACTTCGTTGAGCGGTCAATGCGGGTTACAGTGACACCCCGGATGTGGTTAATCCGGTAAACATGGTGCTCCTCCTCATCCTGCATTTTCACTAACTCGCCCCATTGCTGGTCGCCACTCACATAGTGCGGCAGCATTACCCGGTTGTAAAACGGAAGGTCTTCGTTACTGAATACGGTTATTTCGTCGGTCTGATTGATTTCGCGGAAGGCCTTCACAAACCCGAAGGCGCCCGCACCGGCACCAACGATTACAACCCGTTCGCACTTCTTCTGGTAAGGCACCACCCGTACAGCGCAAAACTTAAAATCAGGTTCTTTGGAAACGGGGTCGATCAACGGATTGGTCAGGTTGTTTGCCCGATTGAGATCCGATCCCCATTGTTTCCCCCAGTGCATGGGTAAAAATACGCAACCGGGTTTTATGACGTTGCTGATGGTGGCTTTAACCCGTACATTGCCACGGCGTGAGGTGATTTCTACCAATTGCCGCTCCTTGATACCCAGACGTTCAGCGTCGTTGGGGTGAATCTCAAGTAGCGGCTCGCTGATGTGCTGCTTTAATTTGCTTACTTTCCCCGTTTTGGTCATGGTGTGCCATTGGTCGCGAATGCGGCCCGTCGTCAAAATGAATGGGAAGTCTGCATCGGGTTGCTCGCTTGCCATTTCGGTATCGGGACTGTGAATAATGGCTTTTTTCGTCGGCGTATAAAACCGGTGGTCTTCGAATAAGCGAGGCGTGCCTGCGTTGCGCCGTTTCCGGTAAGGCCATTGGATGGTTCGGTGGCTATCTATCAGTGCGTAATCCAGCCCGTTGACCTGAATCGACGTACTCGCTGTCAGCCGGGTATGCTCGCGGTATATGGCCTCGGGGGTGGCGTAATCAAATCCGCTATACCCCATCTTTTGTGCAAAACGGCAGATGATCTCGGCATCGGGGAGTGCTTCTCCCGGCGGATCGATGATTTTGTGCAGGTGGCTGATCCGCCGTTCGGAATTGGTCATTGTCCCTTCCTTCTCCGCCCAACCTGCGGCAGGTAAGATCACATCGGCGTAATCCAGTGTCTGCGGCTTATTGCTGATTTCCTGCACAACGACAAATTTGGCATTTTTCAATGCCTGTTCGACTTTGCGGGCATCGGGGAGGCTCGTGAGCGGATTGGTGCATAAAATCCATATGGCTTTCAGCTTCCCATCCGCCAGGGCATCGAACATTTCGGTGGCCGTTAGTCCCGGTTTATCGGACAGAACGGTACCACCCCAAAAATCAGCGACCTCCCGCCGATGGGCTTCATTCTTCAGGTCGCGATGTGCCGGCAGTAAATTGGCCAAACCACCTACTTCCCGCCCCCCCATGGCATTCGGCTGACCGGTTAATGAGAAAGGACCCGATCCCGGCTTCCCTATTCTTCCGGTGATGAGGTTAAGGTCGATCAGCGATAAGTTCTTGTCTACCCCCTTCACACTCTGGTTGAGTCCCATCGTCCACAAGGTCAAAAGTGACTTAGACGCTCCGATAAAGGAAGCAGCTTGGCGGATCTCTCCCTCAGGCACGCGGCAAATCCACGCGGCTTCCGCTACGGTACGTTCGAATACCCGCGCTTTATACGCCGCAAACCCTTCCGTATGGTTTTCGATAAAGTCGACATCGATGTCGCCATTTTCAATCAGCAACCGACCGATCGCATAGTTCAACACCATGTCGGTCCCGGGCTGTATCTGCAAATGGATGTCGGCAATGGACGCGGAATCTGTTTTACGCGGATCTACGACAATAATCCTGGTCTTGGGATTTTCGGCTTTGTGCGCTTCCACCCGTCGCCAGAGAATCGGATGGCACCAAGCTGGATTGCCCCCTTCAATCAACAGGCAATCGGCCAGCTCAATATCATCGTAACAAATCGGCACCGAATCCTCACCCAAGCTCATCTTGTATGCAGCTACCGCACTGCTCATACACAGGCGCGAATTCGTATCGATATTATTGCTTCCGATAAAGCCTTTCATGAGTTTATTGACCACGTAATACTCTTCGGTGAGGCACTGCCCCGATGCATAAAATGCCACGGAGTCCGGCCCATATGTTGAAATCAACGTGCGGAACACGGCCGCGGTACGGGTAAGCACATCATCCCAGCTCACGCGCTGCAACGGCATATTGCGATGATAACGCATTTGCGGATAGTGCAACCGGTCGGACCGGTCATTGACCGTGTACTGTAAATTCATGCCTTTGCTGCACAATTTACCACGGTTTACCGGATGATCCCCGTCACCGGTCACCGTAACCAGGTCATGCGTATCCAACTGGACCTTTACCCCACAACCGACGCCACAATAACAGCAAGTACTGGTTACTTCATTTTTTTTCATAAATTATCGTTCAAGCACCAATTCGGGGGATACAACATCGGCTACCGGCTTTGCCTGGAATTTGGTGACAACCACCATTAGCCCGATGAAGACCACGCCGATTCCGATATACTGGAAGGCATCCGCATACGTTAAGTGCTCAGATTTAAACAGGAACCCCACCAGCATCGCACCGATGTTCCCTCCGGCACCAACCACACCGCTGACCACGCCGATGTTGTCTTTATTGATAAAAGGCACGATTCCGTATGTACAGCCGTTGGCCATTTTCAGAAACAGTGCAAAAATCAATAGGAAAATAACCGCAACCAGCAACGAGCCGGACGCCGCGAACAGCGTAATGCCGAAGCCTTCCAACACCAAAAGCAACCCCAATAATGTCCCTTTCCCTTTCAGACCGAACCGTCTCCCTACCTTGTCACTGACGATGCCCCCGAGGGCCCGCGCAAAAAGGTTCATACCGCCGAATATGCTGGCCATGGCGCCAGCCATTAGGATACCCGTGCCAAATCGATCGATAAAAAACGTGGCGGCCACGTTGTCCACCGTAATCTCAATGCCAAAACACGCCGCATAGGCCAGGGTCAGCACCCATACCCGGTAATCGCGCAACACCACGATCAACGACCCTTTTTCTTTTTTCTGTCGCACCGCGGCATCCGTCATCTCCAAATCCTTGAAATTTCCGGCAGGTGTATCCGTGGTGTATCGGTAGTATACAAAGGCCATGATAAGCAGGAGGACACCGGGTACCACCATTGCCAGCCGCCATGAATCCGCTTCGCTTGCCAGCCCCATTGCCGCAAAACCAGCGGCAATCAACGGCATTACCAGGTTGGTAACACCCCCGCCCAGATTTCCCCATCCACCGGTTACCGCATTGGCCGTACCAACAATATTGGGCGCAAACATCATCGACGTATGGAACTGGGTGATGACAAAAGAGGCGCCTACAATCCCAATAAAGAACCGGAATAGCAAAAACGATTCGTAGCTCGTGCTCAAACCGATGAGCATCATCGGAATAGCACCCACTACCAATAAGACCGTATAGGTAAGACGTGGCCCCAACGTATCGCACAGCTTACCGATTAGCAGACGGGCAATGATCGTGGCCGAAACGGAGGCGATGATAATATTCCCAACTTCACTTTTTGTCAACCCCAATTGGTCGCGTATAATCGGCATCAGCGGTGCGACCCCAAACCATCCGAAAAAACAAAAAAAGAAGGTTATCCAGGTGATATGGAAAGTCCGCATCTGAATGCCTTTGAACGAGAAAATGTTAAGTTTGGAGAGTGGCTGCTGATTTTTAACCATTGCTAGTTGATATATTGTCTTTCTGTTTATTAATTAATGCTACACGACGTTGCGCTTTACCAAAAAGGATGTTACCGCTTCGTTTAAGGCAACCACCTCACCGATAATGATAATCGCCGGACTGCACATATTAGCCTCCCGGCTGCATCTCACCAAATCACGCACCGCGCAGGTTACCCTCCGGCCATCCGGTTTCGTTGCATCCTGCACAATGGCCGCAGGCGTATCGCCTTTCCCATACATAACATAAGTCCTCGCGATTTCCGACAGCTTCCGCATACCCATGTATATAACCACCGTCGAATTGCTTTGCACGGCCAGCGACAAATCAGATGCAATACTTCCGTCGCGCTTCATCCCGGTTAACACCCATACTCCTTCACTGGTACCGCGATGGGTAAGGGGAATATCCCACATGCCGACGCCCTGCATACTCGTCACGCCCGGTACATAAGCAATGCGAACCCCCACCTGTTTAGCCACGGCCCATTCTTCAAACCCCCTACCATATATATACGGATCGCCACCCTTCAATCGCACTACAGCCGCGTAGCGCGTGCAGTAATATGCGATCAACTCATTGATATCGGCTTGTGACACATATTCACCGAATGGCTTCTTGCCTACGTACCGTTTTATGCAATGTTTAGGCAAAATATCCAGCAAATCCCTATTCACTAGGTTATCAAACAGCACCACATCTGCTTTGGACAGCACTTTATATGCTTTTAGGGTAAGTAATTCGGGATCTCCCGGACCAGAACCAACAATATAGAACGTATTTTGATTATTCAACATTAAAATCAATGTATTTTGACAAAAATCACAAACAAAAATACATATTATTGTTAAATAAATAATGAAATTTATTGATTTTTGAAAAAAAATACTAATTTAGCAGTCATAAATAATGTATATTTTTGTCTTTTAACAGAAAAGAAATATAAAAATGAAGCAAAAAACAATAATTATTATTGGAAATGGCATGGTTAGCCATAAATTTTGTGAAAAAATAAGAAAAAAAGACAAAGTTTCTAAGATAGTAGTATTCGGAGAGGAACCGATTAGGGCTTATGACCGTGTTCACCTTACCAGCTACTTCAGCGACAAGACATTAAACCAACTTTACCTAGCTGAACAACAATGGTATGCCGAAAATGATATCGAATTGCACCTAAATAATCCGGTTACGGCTATAAACCGGAATAAAAAATCGGTTATTTCGTCAAAAGGACTCCAACTCGATTACGATTTCCTGGTATTGGCTACCGGATCGGCCGCTTTTGTACCGCCTATACCGGGGGTAGACAAAGAAGGTGTCTTTTTGTACCGCACCATACAGGATCTTGATCTGATCAAAGCGTATGCAATCCATGCGAAGAAAGGGGCTGTCATCGGCGGAGGGCTCCTGGGTCTGGAAGCAGCGAAAGCCCTCGTAGACCTAGGCATCGAGGAGTCAACGGTCATTGAATTTGCACCCCGCCTGATGCCCCGGCAAATAGACGACAGCGCAAGCCGTACGCTGCAAACCAAACTGGACAACCTGCGACTTACATGCCTATTACAGAAATCAACAAGCCAGGTACTCGGCGACGACCATATAACTGGGCTATCTTTTTCGGACAATACCCAAATCGACGTAGATATCCTGATCATATCGGCTGGCATCAAACCCCGCGATGAGCTGGCAACAGCCTGCGGCCTGGCCACTGGCCCGCGTGGCGGTATCATCGTTGATGAAACGATGCGTACCTCAGACCCGGCGATACTGGCCATCGGTGAATGTGCCTTGTCAAACGATATGATCTACGGTTTGGTCGCTCCCGGATATGAGATGGCAGAAGTAGCCGCCTGCACAATTTGCGGCGAAGAAAAGTCGTTCAACGGGTTCGACATGAGCACCAAGCTAAAGCTGATGGGGGTAGATGTAGCCAGTTTCGGAGACCCGTTCATCGCCGAGCCCCATGCGCGGACCATCCTGCTGGACGACGCGCATAAAGGGGTATATAAGCGACTGAACATCAGTGCCGATGGCAAGCGGTTGCTCGGCGGGATACTCGTAGGCGAAGCCAGTAGCTACAACATGCTGCTGCAGACGGTCAACAACAACATGCCCATTCCCGCAGACCCGGAGGTGCTCCTCCTTGGTGAAAAAAACAACAGCAAACCAGCCGGCTCCGGGTTGGAATCCCTGCCCGATTCTGCACTGATCTGTAGCTGCGAAGGCATCACAAAAGCCCAGATATGCGATGCCGTGACCAACCAGGGCTGCGATGATTTTGCCGGCGTGAGCAAGTGCACCAAAGCAGGCACCGGCTGCGCAGGCTGCGTACCCATGGTAAAGGACCTGATCGCCCACACCATGAAACAACAAGGCAAATACATACGTGCAACCATCTGCGAGCATTTCAATTACAGCAGGCAAGAGCTCTATGATCTGGTGAAAATACATCAGCTGAAAAGCTACGACGAGGTCCTGGATAGCGTGGGAAAAGGCGACGGATGCGAAACCTGTAAACCAATAGTTGCCTCCATCCTGGCCAGTCTATGGAACGAGATGATTCTGGGCCGGGGTAACGATGTGGTGCAAGACAGCAACGACCGTTTTCTGGCCAACATCCAACGCGGGGGAACCTACTCCGTGGTACCACGTGTGCCCGGTGGAGAAATCCATCCTGATAAGTTGATTGTCATCGGGCAAGTGGCAAAAAGGTACGGGCTGTACACCAAAATCACGGGCGGCCAACGCATCGACCTGTTCGGCGCACACCTGAACGACCTGCCCGCAATCTGGGAAGAACTGATTGCGGCTGGATTCGAGAGCGGCCATGCCTACGGCAAGGCGCTACGCACCGTGAAAAGCTGTGTAGGAAGTACCTGGTGCCGCTTCGGATTGCACGATAGCGTCAGTTTCGCGATCCAGATCGAAGAGCGCTACCGGGGATTGCGGTCACCGCACAAACTTAAATCTGCCGTTAGCGGCTGTGTCCGCGAGTGTGCCGAAGCACAAAGCAAAGACTTCGGGATCATCGCCACTGAGAAAGGATGGAACTTATACGTCTGCGGCAATGGCGGCAGCAAACCACAGCACGCGCTGTTGCTGGCCAGCGATATTGATTCGGCTACCTGCATTCAGTATATCGACCGGTTCCTCCTATTTTATATACGGACGGCCGACCCACTCACACGGACAGCGACGTGGCTGAACAAGATGGAGGGCGGCATCGACTACCTGCGTAACGTCGTCGTTAACGATAGCCTCGGCATGGCCGAAACCTGGGAAAAGGAAATGCAGGAGTTGGTGGATGCGTATGAATGTGAGTGGAAAGTCGCGGTTAGAGATCCGGAAATACGCAAGCGCTTTGTCCATTTTGTCAACGCACCCGGGGAAAAAGATAACACCGTGCGCTTTGAAACCTTGCGCGGACAGAAAAAGGCTGCCGATTGGAATACGTTAGCAACGCATTAAAAAAACAAATTTAATTCACTATTTAACATACATTTATGGAAACGTTAGCAACATCAACATCTTGGAAGTTAGCCTGCCGTGTGGAAGACACGATAGCGAATGGCGGGGTTTGCCTGAAGCTGGAAGACCAACAGATTGCCTTGTTCTATTTCAAACGGCGAAATGAATGGTATGCAACGCAAAATGAGTGCCCCCACAAACGGCAAATGATCCTGAGCCGCGGCATGATCGGATCGCTTGGCGACCAACCGAAAGTGGCCTGTCCGTTTCACAAAAAAACGTTCGCACTGGATACCGGAGAATGTATCTCGGGTGATGAATGCGCCATCAAGACTTATCGGGTGAAAATCGAAGATGGCTTGGTTTATATTGCGTTGAACAACTAAGATCGGGTTCGGGAGTTATCGCCAAAAACTTGTACCTTTACTCTAAAAAAGAAAGATGGCGAATATAAACATCCCAAGGCTCGACCTGCATGATTATACCCACGGATCGGCGGAGCAGCGCCATCAATTTTCACAGGCCATCGGCAAGGCGTTCAATGAGACGGGGTTTGTCACCATTGCCAACCACGGCATGGACAAGGCATTGATCGATGAATTGTACCAAGTCGTTCAGGCTTTTTTCGCCCTGCCTGAAAACACGAAATCGAAATACGAAATCCCCGGTCTTGCTGGGCAGCGCGGTTATACATCGAAAGGGAAAGAAAAAGCGAAAGATGCGAAGGTTCCGGACCTGAAAGAGTTTTGGCAGCGTGGGCAGGGGGATAACCCCGTTGTGGATGAATTGCCCCGCTTCGACCAAGTTACGGGTGAAGTGTTCCGGCGGCTGGAAACCGCGGGGTGTGCATTGCTCAAAGCGATCGCCGTATATCTGGGCTTGCAAGAGGACTATTTCGAACCCAAGGTCGTACAGGGCAACTCCATCCTTCGGGCCATCCATTACTTTCCCATCGAAGATCCGGACAGCCTACCTGACGATGCCGTGCGCGCGGGTGCGCATGAAGACATTAACCTAATCACCTTGCTTATCGGTGCCAGTGCAGATGGGCTGGAAGTGCTCACCCGCGAAGGCACGTGGTATCCGGTGAAAGCCCATGGTGAAGATATTGTGGTCAACGTAGGCGATATGCTGCAGCGACTTACCAACAACAAATTGAAATCGACGACACACCGGGTAGTCAACCCACCCCGTGAACTGATGAAGACCTCCCGGTTCTCCGTACCGTTCTTTCTCCATCCGAAGGCCGATATGAGTTTAGCGGCACTGGAGTCTTGCGTTGATGTCGAACATCCGAAAGCATATACGGATGTCACAGCCGGCGAATACCTGGATGAACGGCTAAGGGAAATCGGGTTAAAGACGTAGTTCGTTTATACACTATAGCGAAATAAAACAGAATAAAATTTTATTTTCGCTATATGGATTTACAGAAGTTATGGCATAAGTTTAATATAAAGTCCGAGCAGGAGGACTACGACGTTATCCACGATACCGTAGAAAAAGGTATTTTTTTCAAAGGTACGAATCTTTGGATTCTCATATTTGCCATCCTCATTGCTTGCGTAGGGCTTAACGTCAATTCAACGGCCGTCATCATCGGTGCCATGTTAATCTCGCCCTTGATGGGACCTATACTCGGCGTCGGGTATAGTTTGGCAACCTATGATTTTCGGCTGCTGCGGAAATCGCTTGTGAATTTTGGATTCGCCGTCGCTTCGGGTCTGATTGCATCTACCCTGTATTTTCTGGTCACTCCATTGGATGAAGCACATTCAGAGTTACTGGCCAGAACACAACCCAACATTTACGATGTAATCATCGCCCTAGCAGGCGGTTTGGCAGGTATTGTGGCACTCTCCAGTAAACAGAAAGGGAATGTGATTCCAGGTGTCGCGATTGCGACGGCACTGATGCCGCCACTCTGTACTGCCGGATATGGATTGGCTTCAGGTACCTGGAATTATTTCTTTGGCGCATTTTACCTGTTCACTATCAATACTGTATTTATTGCCGTAGCCACCTTGGTGATCGTTCGCCTGCTAAAATATCCTATCTGGCAGGGCGTGGATGAGAACATGAAAAAAACCGCCAACCGCTGGGTCAGCGTTATCGCGACAGTTACTATTCTACCCAGCATCTATTTTGGCTACATATTAGTTAAACAAGAGCGGTTTACAAGAAATGCGCAATCATTCATCCGCAACGAGACCCATATCGAAGGCGATTACCTACTGAAGTCGGACATAGATCCATCGAAGCGATTGATAAAGCTCATCTATGGCGGCCGATTGATAGCCGAAGAAGCCAAACAGGCGGTAATTAACAAGGCTAAGCACTATGACCTGACCGGTGTGGAAATCAATATTCAACAGGGTTTTTCATTGGAGGACGAGGAAACCGGCGAAAACCGCCTGGCTATAAACACACAACAGGCAGAGATTAATCGCCTACGCGCCGATCTCGGAAGGACCTTACAACTGCAGGATAGCCTTAACCAGCGAAAACATTTGGGCAAGCAACTCCTACAGGAACTAAAACCACTTTATCCAGAAATCACCTCATGTGGTGCGGCCGATCAGGTGCTGTACGACGATTCACTGCGAGCACACAATTATTTCACCCTGTTTTTGGGCTCGTCGGATAGAAGGAAGACCCTTTCAAATCAAGAAAAATTGGCGGAATGGTTTCAATCCAGGCTGAATACCGACTCCGTCAAAATCTACGTAGAATAGTATCTTGTAATTGCCTTATCAGAATTAATGGCTTTTCACTTCATTGGTAAGCTGGAAAATCATGGTGATGAGCTCCTGCTTGAAGTGAGCAGCATTGTATTCTCCTTTCTCAATGAGCCGCAGCTTGCGTTCCCATACCCCGGTCAGTTCAGGGCTCTTCAATAACTCATTCTGGATCGTATCGATCAGGCCGATGCCGGTTTGCGTAGCCACCAGCTTCCGTTTCTGCTTTTCGATGTATTTCCGTTTGAAGAGTGTCTCGATGATATTGGCCCGCGTGGAAGGACGTCCGATGCCGTTTTCTTTTAGCAGGTCTCGCACTTCTTCATCATCCACTTGCTTGCCTGCGGTTTCCATAGCTCGCAGCAGCGTAGCCTCGGTATAGGCTTTTGGTGCTTTGGTACGTCCCTTGTGGATGAACGGCTCATGGGGTCCGCTTTCGCCCACCTCGAATACGGGTATTTCCTGCTCTTCCGGATTTTCGCCGGGCGCCTTCTTTTCTTTTTTGTCTTTTGGGTACAATATCCGCCATCCGGGTTCAAGGATTTGCTTGCCGGTAACGCGGAATGGCACCGTACCTACCTTGCCCTCCACGCTGGTATTGGACACCTTGCATTCCGGATAGAAAGCTGCCAGGAAACGTCGCGCCACCAAGTCGTAGATGCGCTTTTCATCCAGCGGAAGTGCCTCAGGCGACACATCCGTAGGGATAATGGCGTGGTGATCGGTCACTTTGTTGTCGTCAAATATTACTTTGGTCTTCGGTATGGGATGTTCGAGCAGCGGAGCGACCAATGCGGCATAATGCTTCATACTAGCTAAAATACCCGGTATCTGTGGAAAAAGGTCTTCCGATAGGTAGGTAGTATCCACACGCGGGTAGGTGACGAATTTTTTTTCATACAGTGCCTGGACGTGCTTCAGTGTATCGTCGGCAGAGAAGGCGTATTTCTTATTGGCATCCACCTGCAATGACGTGAGATCGTACAGACGGGGATTGCGCTCCCTGCCTTCCTTGGTTTCAGCTGCGGTAATTTCAAAGGGGTGTTCCTTCAAATAGGCAAACCCTTTCTCTGCGCGCTCGGCCGTTTTCAGCCGATCAATGGAGGCGACAAACACCGTTTCACGGTAGGTGGTTTTAAGCTCCCAGTAATCTTCGGGTTTGAAAGCATCGATTTCCTTCTGGCGTTGCACCAGCATGGCCAGGGTGGGCGTTTGGACACGGCCGATGGAAAGCACTGACTTATCAGTGGCATACTTGGTGGTAAACAAACGCGTGGCGTTGATACCGAGCAGCCAATCACCGATTGCGCGGGCGCTGCCTGCGGAGTAAAGATTGTCATAGTCCGCAGCCGGTTTCAACTTGCTAAAGCCTTCGCGAATAGCGGATTCGGTGAGCGACGATATCCAGAGCCGTTTCACGGGTGCCCTGCATTTAGCCTTTAATAGTACCCATCGCTGGATGAGCTCCCCCTCCTGCCCTGCATCACCACAGTTGATTACCTCTTCACAATCGGCCACAAGGCGTTCGATCACGCCGAATTGCTTTTCTACGCCCTTGTTTGCAATCAGCTTGATTCCAAATGACGGGGGGATGATCGGCAAGTAGCCCAGTTGCCAGGATTTCCAACCTGGGTTGTAATCGTGGGGTTCTTTCAGTGTACAGAAGTGCCCGAATGTCCAGGTTACGCGGTAGCCTTGGCCTTCGTAGTAGCCGTCCATATGCGCTGTAGCCCCAATCACCTGAGCAATGTCTTTCGCTACGCTGGGTTTTTCTGCAATACAAACCTTAAATTTAGCCATAAGCGTCCGTTGGCCGACAAATCTCGGCATTATCATTCACTTGCCGAAACTGCAACGGCCGTCCAAATCAAGTGGATGTAAAGGTTCCGGCTTACAAGGTTGCTAAAATAGCTTCCAGCTCAGCCTGCACAGACTGCCCCTTATCTGCATTGTACCAGTTCTGTAGAGCTATTTTCTGCGTTTCGAAATCTGCATCGTCGGTTTTCAGCTTGTCAAACAACAGCTGGCACTCGGCAGGTCGGGGTCCCCAGGTTGCTAGGTCATTGCCTCCCGCGTCCCGGATAATGAGCTTCGGAATCGATTTGCTTCCGTTGGTAAGGTATTCGTTAATGCGGAACGGCGCTGAATCGCGCAATTCATACGTTACCGAAATCAAGGGGTTTTGCTGTGCGATCAACTGGATAAAGGGCACCGAATGCGCGGCATCTCCGCACCAAGGCTCGGTGATTATAATCCATTGTTGCGGGGTCGAAATACGACGAACGGCATCTAACACAGTCCCATAGAGTATCCCTTTCTTCAGCCACCGATTCATCCGCGACCAATTGAGCTTGGTATAGTCGAGGTATGCGGGGTTATCATAAGGAGCTTGGGCGCTCTGTGCATGTAGTATGTCTTCAAATAAGCGTAAATACCGGGGAAAATCCATTTTCAATATATTTTTTCACAGTTGCGCAAAAATACATCGACCATCCGCTATTTGGGTCGCCCGAATGTCAAATAAAAGTGAATGCTGTATCTTTGTATCCTATGAATTTGCAGCTATACCCTATCGCCCCAAAGCTACGGCCTTACGTAAAGCTGATATGTACGATGGATTGCGATAACGAGGCAGATACCCATCATATACGTGTACTGCCGGACACCTGCGTAGAGGTTTTTATAAACTATACCGACACACCCGTGGCTATTATTGGCAATGAACTGCACAAGCGCAGCATCGTAACCTTTAGGATGAGTAGGCCAATGGATGTGCAGATGCGTAAAGGATCGGGCTGCCTGGCTATTTGTTTTTTTCCAGGCATGGCCTATAAATTCTTTCACCTGCCAATGAATATGTTGTCCGATACAACGACCGCATTGGAAGATATATGGACAGACTTGGCCGCAACAATAGAAGACAAACTGGCCAACGTTCAAAATAACAATGTGCGTGCAGCTATCGCACAGCAGCACCTGACGACGTTTTTAGCCGCTGGCCAGTACGATCAGCAGGTAGCTAATTGCCTCCAACAGGTCGAGCTTTTGGAAAAGCTACCAACCGTAAAACAACTTGTTGATAGCACCGGATTGAGCCAACGTCAGCTTTCACGTAGATTTCAACACGTTGTCGGTCTGTCACCCAAAGAGTACTTACGGGTTTACAGGTTTATACGGTCACTCCGGTATTTAAAAAACTACCCCGCCTCTTCGCTTACAGAAATAGCCTATAAAAGCAGGTATTACGACCAAGCTCACTTCATTCGCGACTATAAAGATTATACAGGCCACACACCCGGCGAGGTGGTACTGTCTCAACGTATTTTATACGGATGTCCGTTTTGTACAATCAACTCGGGTCCATATTCCATACCTTTGCGTAAAACAAAAGTAAATGCGAAAAGTAATTTTAGGATTGGCCGTAACACTGGATGGTTACATTGAGGGCCCCAACGGCGAGTATGACTGGTGTTTTACCGATCAGGATTATGGGCTGAATGAGTTTTTCTCCCGTATAGACGCTGTTTTCATGGGACGGAAGAGTTACGAGACTGCACAGGCATATGCCGAAGCCAATAATGGGCAATTGGCACCCAGCATGCCGCCCGTAAAAACGTATGTTTTCTCCCAAACATTGAAAAAAACAGCAGATGATGCGGTTCTCATATCGGAGGATGCGATGGCTGAAGCACGTAAAATCAAGCAACAACCCGGCAAAGACATTTGGCTGTACGGCGGGGCATCGCTGACCGATGCCTTGATGAACGAGGGACTGGTGGATGAGCTCTGGATGTCTGTGCACCCGCTATTGCTGGGAAGTGGCAAACCGCTCTTTCGCCCACACACTAACCGCACGCAACTAACCCTCCTTGAGAGCAAAACGTACGAAACGGGGCTTGTATCGCTGAGGTATACCGTTTTGTAAAACCTTTCAGCCCTTTCCATATTTCGAACCCTGTCACCTGTTGGCATTGGTTCGTTCATCATTTTTTAAGAAAATACGATTACTTCTTGATCTAGGTTAATTTTCTTTTGAAGAATCCTATTTAATTTTGTTAGCTTAACTGAGCAAAAAGTGAGACGATTCAGACTAGTTGAAACGTTGTCGTCAGTATTTAATAACTAAAAACCACAATATGGAAACGCACGAATATACGAACGGAGAAATCACCATCCTTTGGAAACCCAAGAAATGTATCCACGCGGGTGTTTGTGTCAGAACCTTACCCCAGGTCTATAATCCAAAGGGCCGGCCTTGGATCAAACCAGAAAAGGCAACAAGCGAGCAATTAATGGATCAGGTTAGTCAATGTCCTTCTGGCGCGCTGAGCTTAAAGAAATAATGAAATTTAAATCAATCAATGATGGAAACAACAGAGGTAGTATTAGGCGGCAGGCACAGAGGAGAAATTGAACTCTTTTCCGATGGGAATAAAGCCGGAAAAATGGACATATCGATTTCGGGTAATAGGTTAACCGTTTATCATACGGAAGTGAACACCGCATATGAAGGGCGTGGCTTCGCAAAGTTACTGTTGGATAAACTTGTGTCCTATGCCCGGGAAAAAGGACTCATGATTGTTCCGCTCTGTCCGTATGTGCATGCGCAGTTCAAGCGCCATCCGCAAGCTTATACGGATGTGTGGGCTAAATAGGAAGCAACATGTCGGAAATCATCAACAACACGCAGAATTTGCGATTTGAAATCCATTTAGGAACCGAAGTTGCCTATCTGGAATACCGGTTCTATAAGAAGGATATTGCATTTATGCATACTTTCGTCCCGGAGGCGTTTAAGGGGAAGGGGATTGCTAGCCAACTGGCCCAGTATGCGTTTGCATATGCTAAAAGAGAAAAGAAACCGGTTATGGTTTATTGTCCCTTTGTGAGCAAATACGTTAAAGCACATCCAGCAGTAAAAGAGCAGCTAGATAAGGAATACCATAAAGGGTAAAACCCACGGCAGCTATTTTTAACGTTCTAAATTGAAAAAGTGCTCCGCACACCCTTTGTCAATCCAGCCACCACCAACTCATAGCTATGATCGATGAGCTTTGTGAGTTCGTGGTCACTCAATTCGCCGTTGCAAATCACTTCGTTCCAATGGCGTTTATTCATGTGATAGGCCCCCCGCACCGAATGCGGGTATTGGTCGCGCAAAGCAAGCGCACGTTCCGGATCGCACTTCGCGCTGAATGACAGCGGGTGACTATCCAATCCAGTGAGTAGAAACATCTTATTAGCCACCTTAAACACCAAGGCATCCGGCCCGAAGGGGCAACTCTCCGTAACGGCAGGCTTACTGAGGCAATAGTCTCGTAGTTGTTCGATATGCATCATACAAAGGTAAAAGTCAAAAGGTAAAAGTCAAAAGCTGAAGTCTACTACCTGAACAGGCTCTGATATCTGATGTCTCACAGCTACTATCTCACACCTAATAATGACACATTGTCATGCCTATATCATCTGTAACAGCCCCTTTTTCCTCATCTGCCTATAATTGGCATCAAACCTGCAATTGGCACAAGGCTTGTGTAAAGAATAAAAAGCAATTGATTTAATCATCAACGTAGAAAAGGAAATATAGATATGGCAAAAATTATTGGAATTGACTTAGGAACTACCAACTCTTGCGTAGCTGTGATGGAGGGGAATGAGCCGGTAGTCATCACCAACAACGAAGGAAAACGCACCACGCCTTCGATTGTGGCATTCGTAGAGAATGGCGAGCGTAAAGTGGGTGACCCAGCGAAGCGCCAAGCCATTACCAATCCGAAAAAGACCGTTTACTCCATCAAGCGGTTTATGGGAACCAACTACGACGAAGCTTCAAAGGAAGCGAAACGGGTACCTTATACGGTTGTAAAAGGCGACAATAATACACCTCGTGTGGAAATTGACGACCGCAAATACACACCACAGGAAATTTCTGCAATGATTTTGCAGAAAATGAAAAAAACTGCCGAAGATTTTCTCGGCCAAGAAGTAACGGAAGCCGTTATTACGGTACCTGCCTACTTCAACGATGCGCAACGTCAGGCTACAAAAGAGGCCGGAGAGATTGCGGGATTGAACGTAAAACGTATCATCAACGAACCTACCGCTGCTGCCTTGGCGTACGGATTGGACAAATCTAATAAGGATATGAAAATCGCAGTATTTGACTGCGGTGGCGGTACGCATGACGTATCGATATTGGAGTTGGGTGACGGCGTATTTGAAGTAAAATCTACCGACGGCGATACACACTTAGGAGGAGATGACTTCGACCAGGTTATTATCGATTGGTTGAATGATGAATTTAAAAACGATAATAACGGCTTTGACTTAAGCAAAGATCCGATGGCGCTGCAACGGTTGAAAGAAGCCGCTGAAAAAGCTAAAATCGAACTTTCCAGCTCATCATCCACCGAAATCAATCTGCCATACATTACAGCAGATCAAACCGGCCCTAAACACTTGGTCCGTACCTTGAGCCGAGCTAAATTTGAGCAATTGGCAGATAGCCTGATTAAGCGCACCATTGATCCTTGTAAGTCGGCGTTAAAAAATGCTGGCTATTCACCAGCTGATATTGATGAAATTATTTTGGTGGGCGGTTCTACCCGTATTCCTGCCATTCAGGAAGCCGTTAAGAAATTCTTTGGCAAAGAGCCTTCAAAAGGTGTGAACCCCGATGAAGTGGTTGCTTTGGGAGCCGCGATTCAAGGTGGCGTTCTTACCGGCGAAGTGAAAGACGTGTTGTTGCTTGACGTAACTCCGCTTTCGTTGGGTATCGAAACAATGGGCGGTGTCATGACCAAGCTTATTGAATCGAATACAACGATTCCGACCAAAAAATCGGAAGTATTCTCCACAGCTTCAGACAATCAGCCTTCGGTGGAAATCCACATCTTGCAGGGCGAACGTCCTATGGCTTCTCAAAACCGTACAATTGGACGATTCCACTTGGACGGTATTCCGCCCGCTCCGCGTGGGGTTCCGCAAATTGAAGTCACGTTTGACATCGACGCCAACGGCATCCTGCATGTTTCGGCTAAGGATAAAGCGACCGGTAAGGAACAAAAAATCCGTATTGAAGCATCTTCCGGCTTGACCGACGATGAAATCAAGAAGATGAAGCAGGAAGCGGAAGCCAATGCTGAAGCCGACAAGAAAGCAAAAGAAGAAATCGATAAGCTGAATGCAGCTGATGCCTTGATTTTCTCTACCGAGAAGCAGTTGAACGAATACGGCGATAAGATCGGTGCCGACAAAAAAGCGCCTATTGAAGATGGTTTGAAGAAATTAAAGGATGCGTATGCAGCCAAAGATTTCACTGCCATCGACGCCGCGCAAGCAGAATTGCAAAACGCTTGGAATGCAGCTTCTGAAGATATGTACAAAGCGTCTCAGGAAGCATCTGCCAGTGGCCAACCCGCAGCGGATGATGCAGGTCAACCGACTGGCAATTCCGGCGACGATGTAACCGACGTGGAATACGAAGAAGTAAAGGATAACGATAAGAAATAACTTAGAGTCGGAACTCCGAATAGCGTAAAACTAAAGCCCCGCTGAATTAAGTTCCGCGGGGCTTTTTATTAATTAAACAATAGCTCTTTAAAACAATTTCTCCGGATATACTCCGTCGTTCACCAATTGGGCGATGCTCTCCTGCACTATGGGTTTATCGTCGGGATACGTCACACCGAACCATTTCTGAGAAGTGGGCAGCACTTTGAACGTAGCCTTCCCTTGTTTGATGAGTTCATCTGCTACCTTGGGGATCAAAAATTCCGATTTCGGATTGGCTTCGTTTGCAGGCACAAACGCTTTGAACAGCTCTTCGCTTACCCCAAAAATAGCCGGCGTAAAGCCCCAGAAATTCATCGATACCCGGCTGCTTCTGGGCAATTCGGTCTCCACACCATCTTCTTCAAAGAAAATACGTTTTTCGCCATCCACCTCCTTAAAGTAAACCTTCAACCGTTCGTTGATTTCGGTCATGTTGCCCTCGTCATCCACGTTACATACGCCCCGCGATACTGAGCCATGTTCAGATAATGTTTTATCTATCTGATAGCCCATTAACGAAAATTTATCGTCAGTAACTTCCTCGGTCAAGAACTTTGCCATCTTCTCAAACGCCTCGTAGCCATAAAAATCATCCGCGTTGATCACACAAAACGGTTCGTTGATCTGATTGCGTGCCGATAGTACGGCGTGGGCCGTACCCCAGGGCTTAGAGCGCTCAATCTCCTTATCGATACCAAAGGATGTCAAATCATAGCTTTGGTACACATAATCCGTTTCGATTTTACCCGCCAGTTTCGGCTCGAAAATCTCTTTGAATTTGTCCGCAAATTCTTCCCGGATAATAAAGCTTACTTTTCCAAATCCGGCCCTAATCGCATCGTAGATGGAATAGTCGATAATCGTTTCGCCATTCGGCCCGAACGGATCAATCTGCTTCATGCTTCCATAGCGGCTAGCCATCCCGGCTGCAAGAATCAACAAAGTGGGTTTACTCATTACTGAAAATTATAGTTATCAAAATTAACATTCCTGAAACAGCCAAACTTAGCTAAATTCAACCTATTCTTCGCTGCAAATATGCAATTTCCATACCAGCTCAGCGCCTTCTGCGAAACATTGCCGTCAATAATCCGTTGGCGAGTTTGGCGAGCAACTTGGTTCCTTCACGCGCGAGTGTAGTCGTTGCTGCTTTCTGCGCGGCCTCCAATGGAGTTTGCCGTGTACTGCGTCGCGACTTACCACTCGCTCTTGTTTTCGCTTCAACTTCACGGGCTTCCTTAGCCGCATGGGCCTGTACTTTCTCGTCCAGAATTTCAGAGGCGCTCCTCCGCTCCACTGCTTGATGATATTTAGCATAAAAGGGCGAGGCGCTCACCAGCTGATTATAGGTCTGCGCATCGACGGGCCCCATCACGGCGCGAGGTGGTATGAGGTGAGTAGCCACCACCTCCGTGGGGATTCCTTTATCATTAAGCACCGTGATGAGCGCTTGCCCGGTGCCCAACGAGGTAAGTACCCGGTCGATTTCATAAAATTCGGAGCGCGGATAGGTTTTCACCGTTTTACGCAATGCCTCGGCATCGTTGGGTGTAAACGCCCTTAATGCGTGCTGCACGCGGTTGCCCAGCTGTCCCAATACACTTTCGGGGATATCAGTAGGGGCTTGTGTGCAAAAGAAAATGCCTACCCCCTTGGAACGGATCAGCCGCACGATTTGCTCTACTTGCGTAAGAAACGCTTTCGGCGCATCCTTGAACAACAGATGGGCCTCCTCAAAGAAAAACACCAGCTTCGGCTTATCGAGGTCACCCACCTCAGGCAGACTTTTGAACAGTTGTGCCAGCAGGCTCAGCAGGAACGTGGAGAATAAAACAGGTTGGTCTTGGATATCCGAAATATTCAACAGACTGATCACCCCCTTCCCGTCCACACGTCCAAACAGGTCGTTGATATCGAATTCCCTTTCGCCGAAAATATCTGACACATCCTGCTGCTCCAGTGCCACCAGTTTACGCAATATGGTTCCCGAAGTGCTGCCGCTGATGCGGCCGTAGCTATCCTTGATCTCTTCGGCTCCAGGGCCATCCGTAAGATAGGTGAGCAGCTTCTTTAGATCCGTGAAGTCGACCAGTGGCAACTTGGTATCTTCTGCATATTTGAATACTGCAGCCAGCACACCGGTCTGCGTATCATTCAATTCAAGGATCCGCCCTAGCATCACGGGACCGAAATCTTCTACCGTAAGCCGCATGGGGTTACCCACCTTGCCGCTCAGTGAAAACAGCTCAACGGGAAAGCCGGAAGGCTCAAAGGGCCACTCCAATGCTTCACCCCTTTCGACCAGGGCTGAATTGGATTCGCCCGGCTGATGCAGTCCGGAAAGGTCGCCCTTCACGTCCAACAGGAAGACCGGCACCCCTGCATCCGAAAGCTGTTCAGCGATCAATTGTAAAGTGCGGGTTTTTCCCGTTCCCGTGGCCCCGGCAATTAAGCCGTGCCGATTCATCATCTTCAGGGCGAGGTTTACTTTGGCTGGGGCGACTATTTCCCCATCAAGCAGTCCTGCACCAAGGAAAATAAAAGCCCCCTTGGGGTTGTAGGAGGCGACTATTTTTTCGATAAAAATGGATTGGTTTCCCATAACCTATGTTAGCAAAACAGGGGTGAAGCTACACACTTCGGAATATAATTCCAAACCAAAGATTTGCACATCAATTTCTCAAAACATGTTCCATTGCTTGTTTTACACTGCCATGTTCTAATAAAATCAGTTTTGCCTCATTATAGTCAGCAATTCCGGTCTTTTCCATCAGCATCCGTACCGCTCGGTCGGTGATCTTGTCATTAATCAACGCAACATTGACCATGCTGTTATCTTCCACCCTGCCCAATTGGATCATCGTGGTGGTACTGATCATGTCAAAAATCATCTTCTGTGCCGTACCACACTTCATACGTGTGCTGCCGGTGATAAATTCCGGACCGGTAACAACTTCCACAGGGAACGTCGAGGCCGCAGCAATGGGCGAATCTGGATTGCTGACAATACAACCCGTGGTAATACCATGCTCCTTGCATTGTTGCAGGGCCGCCAATACAAAGGGCGTGGTACCGCTTGCCGAGATACCTACGACGATGTCGCCGGAAGTAACATCCGCTACCTGCAACTTTTCCCAGGCCTCTTTTGTATCGTCTTCCCTCTCTTCCAATGCATCCGCCAATCGATCGATTCCGCCGGCCAAAATCACGTTGAAGACCGCTTTAGGAACCCCGTAGGTGGTTGGAAGCTCAATGACGTCCAATACGGAAAGCCTGCCACCACTACCCGCGCCTACGTAAAACAGCCGCCCTCCGGCGCTGACTTTCCCCACAATCGCTTTGATCAGCTGGCCAATCTGCGGCAGGGCCTGCTGTATCTGAATAGCAACCGACTGATCTTCTCGATTGATCAGATCGATAAGTTCATCGACTGATTTCTTTTCCAGATGCCTGTACACAGACGGGCTTTCCGTAATTCTCAAATCCATGTATTCCCCTTTTTTTATGCTTTCGCAATTTGCTTCGCGTACTTTTGGATTTTCCGTATCGCCTCAGCGATCTGTTCCATGTTTTCTCGCGTTCCGAGCAACATGGTCTGGAAAAACCACAACGACTGTTCACCGGTTAATGTGTCATTCTGCGGACATTGATTACGTTCCAACCATTCTTTCATGGCTTTCTCACCATACATACGTAGGTAGTGCGAATTTGAGGCTAGCCCGGTCACATACGCATCGCGGTTCATCTGCCCATATCCCCGGTCACAGGGAATTCCCTCCGCATTTAGGGCGTCCACAAATTTACCGCGGCTCAGGCCGTGAAAATGTTCTTTCAGGTAGCGGAACATATACAGGTGGTAGGCGCTCCGTGTCGTACCTGGATACCATTTTGCCGGTTCTATACCCGGGATATCGGCCAATAGCTCGGTCAGGTAGTTCGCGTTTTCCGTTCTCGTTTCCACCTGCCGCTGCAAGCGCGTCATCTGTGCCAATAACAGACTACCCTGAAACTCAGTAAGCCTCAGGTTTGTGGCGCGCGTACCCAAACCGGTACCGTAAGACGTACCGGTGCCACCCTGCCCCTGATTGTGGAAGGTATAACATGTACGTGCGAAACCCGCATCGTTGGTCAGGACGGCCCCACCTTCTGCACAATTCAGGTTTTTGGATGACTGGAAGCTGAATGCGCCAGCCAGTCCGAAGTTGCCCACCTTTTTGCCCTTCCATTCCGCAAGGTGAGCCTGGCAGGCATCTTCGATGATTGGAATACCTGTCTTTTCGCCCAGTCGCATAAGCGCATCAATATCTGCTGGCGTACCGCCGATATGCACTGGCATGATAGCTTTCGTCTCGGCTGTTACCGCAGCTTCTGCCTTTTTAACATCCATCTGGAATGTTTCGATATCTGTATCCACCAAGATCGGCAATGCATAGTTGAGCACCACTACATTGTAGGTAGCAATGAAGGTATATACCGGAATTACCACTTCATCCCCCGGACCGATACCCAATGCACCCAGGATCGTCGTTAGTGCTGCCGTACCACTGGACACCCCGAGGCAATGGCTGGCTCCATTGAGGTCGGCGTATGTCTTTTCGAACTCCGCCAGTATCGGGCCGTCTAAGCGTCCCCACTTACCGCTTTTTAGCACAGACATCAAGGCCTGCTCTTCCGTCGTATCAAAGACGGGCCAAGATGCAAAACCCGCCGTATAGGCTTTGTTGCCACCGAGAATAGCAGGTTTGCCATCTTGAAGACGGGCAAATGACCATTGAGGAAGGCCTCCAAACGCTGCACCTGCTCCAGCCATGGCGGCAATCCCAATGAAGCCCCGGCGATTGAACTTGTTCTTCATAACATTTATTATTTACTTAAATGGGTGTATTACTTACAGGGTATTTGGATGCGCGAATTATGCATGATTAAAAACAATATAAACGCATAATTCATGCAAATATAAATTTAAACACAACTTATCCAAACAAAAATGCGCTTTTAAAAAGCAGCGGATAACTTTTGCGCAAAAAACAAGCAAACAATAGCACGCCATTTGCATCGACGGATCGTATGCATTATGTTTGCCCGTAAGTTGCGTATTAAAGCAAGGGTCATCTTACATGAGAAAAGACAAACGTCAGGCTTTTATTTTACGGGAAGTAAATCTACACAATAAAGTTCTTGCGGTGGATCTAAGTGAGCAGCTCAACGTTTCGGATGACACCATTCGCCGCGACATTAAAGAAATGGCTACGGAAGGTAAAATCATCCGGATACATGGGGGCGCTGTCAGTAAATCCTTTGTTACGCCTTTCAATGCAGACCATATTGTATACGCAGTAGCTGCCAAAGCGCATATTGCGCGAAAAACCTTATCGTTGATCAAAAACAGCATGGTTATCCTTACAGAAGGGGGCACTACCATGCTTGAGCTCGCGAAGGCTATTCCCACCACACTGAAAGCTACTTTCATTACCATTAGTCCGCAAGTCGCGATCACACTTGCCCAGCACGAAAGCCTTGACGTGATCGGCATCGGAGGGAAACTGACAAAAAACGCGAACCTCCACATCGGTGCGAGCGTTGTCAATCAACTTGCAGGTTTAAAAGCAGATCTGTGCATCTTGGGGGCCAATGCATTTTCATCCGAAGAAGGGCTGACAGATCTGGATTGGGAAGTGGTACAGGTAAAGAAAGCACTCATCCGATCGGCAAAGAAAGTAGCGGTCATCAGCATTTCCGAGAAGCTGAATACGGTTAAATGGCTGAATATCTGCCCAGCTAATCAGGTGGATTACCTGATCACGGAGCTGGACCCGACAGATCAACTCCTGAGTCCCTTTACACAGAAAAACATTAAAATTCTTTAACAATGCCCTCAGCGAGCGGTTGTGGGACCTAGTACGGTCAACTTCCCACGTTCGTCAATTCGCATTTCGTCGATGAACACCAGCCGTTCATCGCCGGTCTTCTGCGTACGCCCGTGATATACACACAACATCCGGCCATCCGGCAGGAAAACCACACTGTTATGGCCGGTTCCGGTCACGTCACCCTCTTTTGCCGTATTTTTTTCCAATACTGGGTTAGTTGAAGACTTGGTATATGGACCCAACGGATTTTTTGCCGTAGCATACCCCACGGCATAATTCTCTCCTGCAAAGTGATTGGCCGAATACATCATGTAATAAGTATCGTCATGCTTGAACGTAAACGAACCCTCCGTCCACCGACGGTTCACCTCGCGACTGGTCACCGAGCGGCTTTCCCATTCGGCTTGCGCATCAGCTAACTTGACCGGTGGCCGCAGCAATAGCACCGGCTCACCGATTGTGCCCGAAAAATCCGGTTTCAATTCTATCCCGTATACCCAGCTTTCCTCGATTTCATCAAACCAACCTTGTTGCTTTGCCCAATCGGCCACCTCGCTCTTTACGGCGTGCTTATAGCAGCAACGGGAATAGTAGAGAAAGATACGACCGTCTTCCGCAAAGTAAACATTCGCATCGATGATCGGGTATCCGGGATCGAAGACCGGACGGCTTTGCAGGTCGATAAATGGACCTGTGGGCTTGTCGGCCACCGCAACGCCAATACGAAAGTTTTCCAGTTCCTTACCGGGATTGTGTTTCCATTGCGCGCTGTAGAATAGATAAAACTTGCCATTATGCGCGTATACTTCCGGCGCCCAGTATGCTCCGCCCCACGCTGCAGTAGAATCACTCCAGCCATTTTGATTACTGGCATGATAAACCTGGCCTTCGTTCTTCCAGTTAGCCAGATCGGTAGAGGAATAGGCCGCAAAACCGTTCTTGGCGCCTCCCCCCGTGCCATATAGATAATAGCGTTCCGTTGCATCGTCATAGATGACATACGGATCGCCGAAGGCGATATTCAGTGGATTGTTGAACGATTTGGCTATTTCTTGTGCGCCGGTTACAACCGGTAAAATAAAGGTAAAAAGAACAACTATCGCAGTAGGCAAGTTCATGGTTTTATTTCGTTGTCGTTGTCAATTCGTTAACGTAATGGAGGAGGATGTGGAAAGCCGGCGCCGCCATGGCTCCATGGTCAAAACCATCCAATTCGTATAAATGGACATTTTGGTGTCCTACCACCTTCATCATCCGGTAAAAGTAGGCGTTTTCCTCGTATCTACCGAGCATTTCCATTTCGCGATCGCCCGTGATCAGTACCAGCGGGGGAGCATCGTTACGCACATGGTACAGCGGAGCCAATTCATCCACAATGGGCTGCGTATCTTTTATCCCACGTTCTGCCCGTACTGTCATGTGCGTGATGGCATGGCCACTGAAATCGATAACTCCTGCCAATTTATCTGCATCCTCGCCATACTGCTGTAGCCAGGACGTATCAAGTCCGACCATTGCGACCAGATACCCGCCAGCCGAATGGCCGGAAATGAAAATTTTACTTGGATCGCCACCATATTCTCCGATATGCTTGAACGTCCACGCAATGGCTGCGGCAGCGTCATCAATATACGCCGGTGCCTTTACTTTCGGGCTTAGCCGGTAATTGACCGCCACCACTGCAATTCCTTTTTCCTTCAATTCCTGCGGGATAAACTTTTCCCCGCCAGTGATCCCTCCGCCATGGAACCAAACCACCGTAGGGTAGTCTTTCTTATTTTCGGGATAATAGACATCCAATACACAACGTTCAACTGCATAGGCGTCGTCGCTATTTTCCGATCTATACCTCATGTTCTCAATGAGTTGATAGGTTAGGGAATTGGCAGTTTGCTGTGCATGTGCAGCAGACATGAATGCGATTAGGCACAAGCCTACCACCAAGCGGTAACGTATTTTTTTCTTTTTGACCATATCAATCTTCTTCGCCCTATTAATGCTGGAGTTGCTAAAGTACACAATGCCGATGAAACCCGGAAACGCGTTGGGTGCATCCACAAAAGCAACCTAGTGACGCGGACTCTGCGGACGCGCAGGCATCGGTACGGGATGCCGTGCCAGAATGACTTGAAGCGTCTTCCGTACTTCCGGTCGTTCGTTAGCGATATTTCTCACCTCCATCGGCCCATCTTGATAATCGTACAGCTCGTATTGCGGGGTCTCTGTGGCATTACCGATTTTCTGCCATTCCACCAGCCGGTAGCGATCGGTTCGGATCGCCCTTCCCAAACGACCTCCCCGCGGGAAGCAATGGTAAGCATGATCCCGGATCCTGGCTTCCGGATCCTTGAGTACAGGCGCCATGCTCAGGCCATCAAACGGCTGCGGCACCTGCGGAACAGGCAAACCGGCGAGTTCAACCAACGTAGGGTAGATATCCACCGTTTCAGTAAGCTGCGCCGTATGGGTACCTGGCTGTCCGACGCCGGGTGCGGAGATGATCAACGGTATATGATTCGCCAGCTCATAATTGACGTGCTTGGTCCACATGCCCATCTCACCGAGCAGGTAACCGTGGTCGCCCCAAAGCACCACAATGGTGTTGTCATCGAGCCCCAAAACTGCCAATTCATCCAGCACCTTGCCAATTTGGGCGTCCACATAGCTTACGCCCGCATAATAGCCATGTATTAATTTACGAGTGAGGCTGTCTGTAAAAGGTTCCTCCGTGACCTTTTCCGGAATTGGAGCATACTGGTCAATCTCCGTACCGTATTTCACTGCATAGGGAGGTGCTCCCTCCGGCCGCACCGTACGACCCGGTAGAGGTAACCGATCTTCGTCATACAGATCCCAGTACTTTTGAGGTACTGAGAACGGAAGATGTGGCCTGGCAAACCCGACCGCAAGGAAAAAGGGCTGATCAGGCTGCGATTTCAAGTCCCGTAGCCGCTCAACCGCCCGCTGCGCGACACGGCCATCGGCATACGCATCGTCGGCAACATCAGGCGATTCCCAAGCAAGACCACGAGGTAATACCTGGGCAAGCTGGTTCGAAAATAATGCTTCCTCACGTGTGAATCCCTCCTTCTTGCTTTCGGGGTCTACATACTCAATCACCAGTTCCTTATGATGTGGTACGCTCCAAGAGTCTTGATCGGCATAGGTGTTGTGACCAATATGGAACACTTTGCCCATGGATTCGGTACGATAACCATGTTGCTTAAAATACTGAGGCAAAGTTACTGCATCGGGATAATAGTCGCGGAAATTTTGTCCAAACCCATAAATTCCAGATGAAGAAGACCGACTACCCAACAGCAGATTGAACCGCGATGGTGCACATACCGCCTGGTTGGCATAAGCCCTATCAAAACGCATCCCCTTGGAAGCAAACCGGTCGATATGCGGCGTCAGCGCAGTCGCGTCTCCGTAAGTGCCTAATGCGGGCCGCAAGTCATCCACCAAGATCAGCAATACGTTCGGTTTATCAGGCTTGCTTGCCATGGCACAGGAAATACCCGCCAATAGCGCAAAACCAACCGCACCTAGTGCGGTTAGCTTCTTAAATCCTGCATTCCTTCTTTTCATATTTGCTATATTCATGTTTATTGCCGCGGCTAACTTACCAAACACGTTCATCGCCATCATTTTTAGAACACATACGGAGCCACAGGTCCTTTTGCTTTACCACGATTTTTATTCGGAGCGTTTAAATCCTCTGGCCCGGTTTCATAATCTCCCTGTACCTCCCGCGTTGTTTTCATTTGTGCCCGGAAACGCTCCAGGATATCACTATACTTAGGATCAGCTGCGAGATTCACCTGCTCCCAAGGGTCAGCACCGATGTCGTAAAGTTCTTCTTCCGGACGATGATGGTATCGCCACAGCACAGCGGCAGCATGCGGATCACGGAACGACTCAATGCGCCAGGATGGCCAGTATTCCCGCCCGCCATCGTGATCTGTCGCCCTATCCATGTGGGTTGTATAGGGTATTTCCGGTGCAAGATTTAAAATGTATTTATACCGGTCAGTGCGTAACATGCGCATGGGTGCACGGTTCATCAAGCGATCTCCCGTATGGGAAGCAAAAACTGTGTCGCGGTGCTTTACCCCTGGGTCTTTCAATACGGGCAGAAAGCTTTTGCCATCAACGCCCTCGGGCGGCATACCATTGGCAATCTCCACCATCGTTGGCAAAATGTCCACTTGAGATACCAGCGCATCCGTCCGGCTCCCTGCTTTGACGTATCCGGGCCACCTTACCATAAAAGGGACTTGGATACCGTAATCGTATAATCCCCATTTTCCGAATGCCCACTGTGGCCCCTGGTCAGCGGTAAACATCAAGATGGAATTAGCTGTCATTCCATGCTTATCCAACAGGTTCATCAATGTACCTAAATTCGTATCCATTTTGGTCACGTCGGTATAGTACCTCGCCCTGGCTTTTCGGGTTTCTTCGGTATCAATGTGAATCGGTGGAATATCTACCTCATCGGGCCTATAAATCGGCTTCTCAGGCCAAATCACATGCGGACTGTGGTCTGCCACGATTAATACAAACGGCTTGTCCGGCTTCTGTGTTCCGAGCCACTTGTCCACCGGCGCCAAAATCAAATCGTAATGTAACCCTGGGGTGTTTTCAAAGCCCGGTTCGGGCGCGTTGGTTCCGGCGATGCGCTCAAAAGGAAACACTTCCTGCGGGCCGACATGGAGTTTGCCGGCAATGGCCACCCGATAACCCAACGCTGATAGCCGCTGCACCATGGAAGACATACCTTCCCCGACCCCCGAATGATTGCCGTGTGCACCATGCCTCATCGGATACATGGCAGTAAATAGCGAACTGCGGGAAGGCCCACACGTTGGGGAAGCGGCGAAGGCCTTGTCGAATACCAAGGATTCGCGGCTCAATTTATCCAGGTTGGGTGTATGGACAACGCGGTTTCCATACGGCCCGATATCCCGGACTGCCAAGTCATCGCCGATGAATATCATCATATTGGGGAGCGAAGCCCTCTCTTGCCCATAAACAACCGACAACCAGCATATAAACCACACAAAAAGAGCCATAGGATTAGGGGATTATGGGAGTTAATATCACATCATCGATCCAGCATTCATCTCCTTCCTTAAGCGCCCCCACTTCAACAGACAATCGATAAAACCCATCCTGTGGAATCGGGTTGCTTTCTTCTGCGTTGGAAGTGGATTCGCCGGTCGCCATCCACCGTTGGTCGAGCAAGCGTGTGCCAAGGTCATTGGCTTTATAGATACAAACCGGAAACGACAGCGAATTATTGGCTTTGCACGTTAGGCCGATCCGAAACCGCTCTCCCTGCTTTGCATAAAAGCGCCAACTTAACACCAAATCTGCGGGGGTCGCACCATCTTCATTCAGCTTGATATATGCGGCATTTTTCCCCGTGAGCTGCCCGGTCGTGTCGATGGAAACCATCCCGATTGCCGGGTGAACCCCCTGTATTTTCCACCCACCCAGATTGGCATCGAAGCTGCCATTGATCATACGGGTATAGTCGCGCTGACGCTCTCCATAATCCCGGGTATCCATCGGCAATGCACCGATATCTCGCGCCCAATCCTCCCATGCATCATAGAGAGTATCCAGCAACTTCTGATGATCGGCAGCCACGTTAGTTGCCTCAACCGGATCCCTTTCCATATCGTAAAGCTCCAAGGCATCGCGGCTGAAGGCTTGCCCGATCGGGGTTTTAGCAACCATTTTCCACCTGCCGTCGCGCACCGCGATGTTGGCTTCATGTTCCCAAAAAATCTTTCTTTGGTCGGCACTCGCGCCGCGGAATTGGGGAAGCAGACTGCGGCCCTGCATCGGCAGTATTTCATGACCGTTGTAGGTGTCTGGATAAGTAGCTTCCGCGAGGTCTACACAGGTAGCCATGATATCTATAAGATGTCCATAGTCTCTGGCAAACCCGTTGTGAAGCGTCTTTTCAATCCCTTTGGGCCAATGTGCAACCATGGGTGTGGCAATCCCGCCCTCGTGGGTGTAATGTTTATATTCCCGGAAGGGGGTACTGCTCAAATTTGCCCAATTGATCCGATAGCTCTCAAACGTATTCGCATCGGTACCATTCACGGTCTTGTGTTTCCCGCTGCTTATAAATTCAGCGCAGGCACCGTTATCACTTACGAACAAAATAACGGTCTGCTCATACAGCCCCTGTCGCTTCAGCTCATCGACAATCCGCCCGATCCCTTGATCCATGATATCGATCTGTGCAGCGTAGATGGCCATGCGTTCCGCCATTTCTGCTTGCTTTTCTCCACTGAGATGGTCCCATGCGGGGACAGTGGTATCGCGCGGAGACAGCACTGTCTCCGGACCGAACAACCCTATTTTCTGTTGCCGATGGAACCGGGCAACCCGCAGTGCATCCCATCCTTGCCGATAGCGCTGTCGGTATTTTTCGATTTCGGGTTCCAACGCGTGCAGCGGCCAGTGGGGAGCGGTGTAGGCCACATACATAAAAAACGGAGTTTCTGCAGACGTGGCAACATGTTTCCGGATATAGGAAACGCTGGTATCACTGATCGCCTCGGTAAGGTAAAAACCATCGGGTGCGGGATACGGCGTATTACCACTGTAAACTGTGGGTGTGAAATAGTTGGCTCCCCCGGGTATGATACCGAAATATCGGTCAAAGCCACGTTGCAACGGCCAGGTGTCCACGACCTGTCCCTCGATATGCCGCTCATTGGTAAGGTGCCATTTGCCCGTCATGTATGTGCGATAACCGGCCGACCGGAGCACTTCCGCAATCGTAACGCTCTTCGTATTCAGTTCTCCCTGGTATGCAGCGGTACCCATGTCTGCTGCAGCCATCCATCCCATACCCGCTTGGTGAGGGTACAGCCCCGTCATCAAGGCAGCCCGCGAGGGGCAGCAACGGGCGGCATTATAAAACTGCTTGTACCGCAGGCCACCGCTTGCCAGCCCATCCAGCGCAGGCGTCTCGATCTCTCCACCATAGCACCCCAGATCCGAAAATCCCAAGTCATCCGCCATGATCAATACAATGTTAGGACGATGTTTTGTTTGTGCAAAACCAACGGAAAACATCCCGAAGAATGCAACGATCCATCCAGCCCAAATAATTCGCAATAGCTTTATAATCAACATCAGCGTTTGAGGTTAGTTAACAATTACGCCTACCGCTGCATGAGCGCATCAATCAACCGGTGGATTCGCCCGGCCGGCGGTCAGTTCCGGCAGATACGTCCTCCAAGTAATGAGTTTATTCCTCAGATCCTTGACGACGTCTGGCTGTGCCTCGGCAAGATCAGTCGTTTCATAGCTATCCTGCTCCATGTCGTACAGTTCAGGGTTATTCTTATGGTAATCGATGAGCAGCTTCCACTTTCCCGACCGGATGGCCAGATTGGGACTCCGGTCTTTCCCCCGCGGATAATTAAAAGCATAGTCATTTCTGCCATATTCCCAATACATATCCTTATTCCGCGAAGCGGATGTACCCAACCATACGGCTGCTCGGTCTTCACCATCGCCTTTGTAATTGGCTGGCAGTTCAGCCGAGGCAATACCAGCCAATGTCGGAAATAAATCGGTTGAGTTCAGCACAGAGATACTATCGGTACCACCTGCACGCACCCGGCCGGGCCAACGGACAATAAACGGCATGCGTATTCCACCCTCGTACAGGGAGAGTTTAGTACCCCGCAACCCACCTGCACGGCTACCCCGAAAGCTGGGTAATGGCCCATTATCGCTCGTGAAAATCACAAGGGTATTTTCAGCCACGCCCAGTTCTTCCAGTCCATCAAACAGGCGCCCGAGCTGCTTGTCAAATTCCGCTAAAACGAGCTTGAAAGTAGCTTCTTCCGCAGGGTCCATCGGAAATTCCACTTGTTGCCGCTGGTTTTCCTCCGGCACCCATGGCGTATGCATATCATCCGGCCACAGGTTCACAAAGCAGGGCGTACCCCGATGACGCCGCAAAAAATCGAGCGTCTTATCCACGAAATAAGCCGTGCGATTCCAACGCTTTACACTGTCTACATCCGACCAAATCCAATCCGTTGCGGTCAGTGCCGGATCGGGCTCCGGACTTTCGTACGTACTGGCATGCTCGTCAAACCCGTATTTTTTAAATTTCGGGGCATTTTTTATATCCCTTCCGCCTCCCATGTGCCATTTTCCGAAATGCCCCGTTGCATAACCCGCATCTTTCAGTACCCTGGCCAGGGACGGTGCATGTACGTTGAGGTAGTTGGCCTGTTCAGCTAACTCATTGCTCCGCCTGTTGTTGAGGAATGTGGTAAAATTCCATTCCGCAGGAAACATGCCGGTCAGAATACTCGTGCGTGAGGGGCTACAAATCGGCGAAGCGCTGTAGTATTGGGTAAACCGGGTGCCTTCCTGGGCAAAGCGATCCAGCCGTGGTGTGGGCACAAAATTGCCACCGAATGCACCAATATCACTGAAACCCATGTCATCGGTCAAGATGACAATAATGTTGGGTTGCTCCTGAGCCCAAGCCGAACTTTGTATTAGCAACCCAACCAATAAGAGACCGAAACCAATTGTGTTCGTACTTTTCATACCACAAGAAACGTATTTAACCCCAATAGTCAAAATGGGATTAACGCAATTTCACTACCTGCGAATAGATCGCTTGATCTTTGCCAACCGGCCTCACGCCTACCCGCGCAAATAAAGGTGCACCTGCATTGAAATCTCCATTACCCGATAAATCCACCGACTGGGTGACCGCGGTACCCACTTCAGGATCACTCAGATCTTCCCGAACAATGTATACCACATCATCCACGAACGCCGTTTTACTTACTAATATCATGGCATAATCAACAGCGCCGTCTTCTACCACTTGATCAATCTGGAAAGAAGCGCTCAGCGCATTTCCATTTAACGCTAATGAGACATCAGACAACGTAAAATAAGGCGTGACTTCAATATCCACGTTGGTCGTACCCCGCAGATCAACCACGGTCGTATCCCGGTCGTTTACCCAGGGTCCATTGTTATCCCGGGTCACCAATTTATATTCGCCGTCAAACAATGTAGCTTCAAAGGTACCGTCCTGCGCTACGTAAACCGGAATGGGATTCCGTAATTCGTACCCATCCTGATAAAGTTGCAACTGCACGGCTTCTCCGGTCCCCCTTACGCCAAGCGCTTCCCCGTTGTAGGTAACCCGCCCGAAAAGCTTCGACTGGGGTTCATCGTAGTTATCGAATCCGCAACCACCGGCCATCAGCGCCAGTGGCAGCAATACAATCCATATCTTCTTCATAATCATTCGATCGTTAAGTTTTTCTTACTGGAACGGATTTAACACGATCCGCGGGTTGGCATTCTGCCAGGCGAGATCAATAAAATTATAATAATTACGCAGCTGGAAAAAACGTGGAAACGGAGAGTTGCTGAATGGTCGTCTATCAAACACATATTTACCATCATTGGGCGTGCCCGGCGCCACGACGAGGTAAGGGAATAAGGCATATTGGGTAGCCGTGGGGTTATTTTGTACACCATTCCAAACTAGATGGGCACGCCGCCAGCGCTTCAAATCCCAATACCGGTGATCCTCAAAGGCAAATTCCACGCGCCGTTCCCGGATAATATCGTCGAGCGTCATCGATTCCAGCGGCTGGATGCCTGCCCGTTCACGGATCTGATTCAGGTAATCCAGCGCGACTGACTGCTGTCCCAACTCCAATGCGGCTTCCGAAGCAATCATCAGCGCCTCGGCAAATCGCAATCTTGGAAACCACATTTCACTGTTCCGCCCCCGGGTGGAAGCACCCTGTGCCTCGTCCAAGAATTTCCGGAAGAAGAATCCGGTTTTATTAATGAACTGTTCATTGGAATTATTCGGCCCATTGGTGGATGTGATCAACCGGCCCTCGTCATCCTCGTCTCCCGGCTGGCTTGTCCGGGTTTGCCACGATCCGTTGTTCCAGATTTTCTGGCCTGCTTGGAGGATGACCGGTTCTCCCTTAAAAAATGCCCCCGGTACAATGACAGAGCCGCCCAAACGTGCATCCTTATTCGCAAATGCGTCTTCAAGGTTGTCGTAAAAAATATAGTCACCACCGGCATCCCGGATGTGTATGGTTCCGTCGCGGTCATCGGTATATTCAAAAGCCTCCACGAGGTTCAAAATCGGGCCCGCATACGCCCGGTCAATGTCTTCGGCATGGGAGCCCGGAATATTAACCCTTGTAAATCCGGTCTGTTGCCCGGCTCCTGGATAGATGTGATCCCGTGCCCAGATTACTTCGCTGTTACTCACTTTGACACTGAGGGCCTCATAGAAGTTACGTTCCAGGTTGCCCGGTTGGGTCATGTTCAGCTGATAGGGGCTGTTGTTAATGATGTCCTCGGCGGTAGTCAGCGCCGTTTGGTAATATCCTTCCGTCAATTCCGCCGGAATACCAACTTCGCCGCCGGCTGTCCGGATGGGGCTGGGCATTTTGTTATTGTAATTGGCCAACGATCCGGCATAAATGGCAGCACGTGCTTTCAACATCAATGCAGCCCATCGATTTGCACGTGCGGCATTGATGGTCGGCTGATCGGATAAAAACTCCGCAATCGCATCACATTCGGAAATGATGTAATCGTATAAACCCGCTTCGGTAGACCGGGGATATTGCAGGGCAGTCACATCCATTCCCACCTCATAATCAAAAACTTCGTCGCCTACAATGGGCATCCCTCCCATTCCGCGGCACATGTTGAAATAGACCCAGGCACGCAAAAACCGGGCTTCGCCCTCGTAAGCGAGTTTATCTCCTTCTTCGAGGGCGCTGCTAGCACGTAATCCTTCCAAAAATTGGTTAATGTTCCGGATTAATTCATAGTCATAGACCCGCCACAATGTATTGCTATAGTCCTGAATGTTATCCGGTCCGCCGTCGGATTTACCCGCCTCATCCAATATGGTGTATTGATACGAATCATTAATGTGCTGTCCCCACATCACCCGGCCATAAAAATTGGCCAGTACCGATTGGATCAGCGCTGGATCCGCAAACACCTGTTCATCATCAAAAATCCGATCCGGTTCCCGGTCAAGGAAATCGGAACAGCTGTTGAATGCGGTCATCAGACACGCAAGCAACACCGTTTTAACTGTCGTTATGATTGACTTTTTCATCTTATTCTTTCTTTACACCGCTGCCTTATAAGCTTAGGTTAATACCAAAATTATAGATCGTCATCGTGGGATATCCCAGCCCGTTTGTTGCATCACCCTCGGGGTCAACACCTTCAATATTGGCTAGCGTAAACAGATTCTGGCCTGAGAAGTACACCCGTACTCCTGTGATGGACAGCGGTTCGAGGATGCGAGTGGGAAGTGAATAGCCGAATTCGAGGTTCCGGAGTTTCAGGTACCGTACGTTGTGCTTCCAAAAAGTACTGTTCCAGTAATTACTATGCGCGCTGTTACCGATCAATGGCATCGGATATTTGCCAGGAATGAGGTCGCTGTTAGGGTCGAAGATATCTCTTAGTCGCCAGCTATCGTCAAAATAAGATTGCGGATTATTGCCCCCATCGTGGAAAGGATTACGCTGTTCCCACTCCTGGTAAAAGGTAAACATGCCGCCTCCTGTAAAATCAAACGCCAGGTTGAATCCTTTCCATGCAAACGAAAAATTGAGTCCGAAATTCAGAACGGGAGTCTCATTCTGCCGATACCCGATCGGCCGTTCGTCCAATCCATTGATCACTTTGTCGCCATTCTGATCGACATATTTAACATCTCCGGGGCGGAGCGTCCGATTGCCTTGCCGATCGTTATCAACCGGCCAATTCTGAATTTCTTCCCAACTCTGGAATTGCCCATCGGCTTCAAGTCCCCAATTCAGGTAGCCGAACCGGCGTACCAATGAATTCCGGTATTCGTCCCACGAGTTGCTGAAACGCGGACGATAACGATCCCAGTCGTAAAACCGAGAGTAGGTGATGTTGCCGCCCACCGAATAGTTCAGTTCGCCCGCTCGGTCGGCCCAACGGACCATACCGTCATAACCTTGATGCATATCCGAATTCAGGTTTTCATTGGGTAAGCCAAATCCAACTTCACTCGGAATCAATACATCGTATCGGGCCGCAGGCAATCCGGTACGTTCGCGACGGAAATAGTCCAAGGTCACGGTCAACCGATTATTCAGAAATGCCGCGTCCAAGCCGACATCAAACATTTTTGCGCGGATCCAAGACAGGGTTCTGACCGGTAAGCCTCGGGGCCGCGTACCCAGCACATATTTCCCATCGATCACGGCACCGCCCTGTTTATAATTGTATCCCCCCAAATAGTCAAACGCAGAATAAATAGGTACATCATTGATCGTTCCCAAATCATCATCACCGACCAACCCATACGAGGCGCGGACCTTAAAATCATTTGCGATTGTTCCCAGCTTTCCATCTTTCCAGAAATTCTCTTCGGATATACGCCAGCCGATCGACCCACCGGGGAAGAAGCCCCACCGGTCGCCCGGAGGAAATTTCCACGACCCATCGTATCTACCCATAAATTCCAGCAGGTATTTATTGGCGAAGTCGTAATTTGCCTTAAAAATATAACCCAACCGGGCTTCCGGCCGATCCCCCAGATCGTCATACGTATCCATCGACTCGAAATCAATCAACGGCAGATTGTTCGAGACGGGGATGGAATGCACCCATGTGGTCGGTTCATTGATCAGCATCGTTTCCATACCACCGATGACCGCTACGTTGTGGTTTCCGAACACCTTGCTGTAATTGAGCTGCACGTTGGAGTTCATGCGCTCTTCGTGCCCCATCCGCCGCTCACGCCAGGGATTGTTGTTCTGAAAAATAACCGGATAGGTATCCGTGGCTTCGTCATAGCCGTACAATTGATACGTGTATTCGTGATTGTCCAGACGCTGACCGGCGTAGTAATACCCCACCAATGCCTTCGCCTTCAGCCCGTCGATAATAGTATATTCCGCATCGAAGTTAAGTTGCCCCACACGCCAGGTTTCTTGAAATTTTCCGGAGAGGTCGTAATTCAGCCAGGCGAAATTTGTACCCGGGTCATTAGATGTCAACGTCGGATAGGCGGGGTTGTCGTTGGCAAATGGCCGCACGGTAGGCAGGTTACGAAACGTTGCAAAACGGGGCAGCCACAAATCGTCTCCTCCCGGAACACCGGGATTCTGTGTCTTCTCGTAGCGTGCATTAAAACTCCCGCCGACCTTGAACCGTTCGGAAATCTGGGAAGTGATGTTCATCTGTACGTTTGTTCGTTGGAACCCGCCGTAGTTTACGATTACGTCATTTTGATTCAGGTGACCTACGCTGAAATAGTAATTGATGTTTTCAGAGCCTCCAGATACGTTGGCATTCAGATAGGTCTGCGGAGAAGTCTCCCAGATGTATTCATACCAGTCGAAAGGCACATAACCCTTTTCGGTGCCCTGCCGCCATTTGTCTAAATCTTCGGCTGAAAACCGATAACTGTCTACGCCTTGAACGGTCTCTGCCTGGATGTATTTCTCGACGTAGGTAACGGCATTCGCTGGTTTCGGGAAAGTGGACAAATCCTGAAAGCCATAATTGGCCGTCACGTTGATGGTATTTTTAGTGTTCCGTTGTCCCCGCTTGGTGTTCACCACCACAACCCCATTTGCTGCGCGTACCCCGTAGATGGATGCCGACGCGTCTTTCAGTACCGAAATAGACTCAATGTCATTAAAATCTAAGTTGTTAAATTGCCCGGCATCCATCTGGACACCGTCCACTACATACAGCGGCGTGCCCATGTTACGGATCTTGAGTGCAGTCTCAGCACCCGGCCTACCGTCTGTTTGCCGTGAGTTCAATCCGGCTACCTTACCGACCAATGCTCCGGACGCGGTTGAGGAAACCGACCGGCTGATATCTTCCGAACTGATCGAAGAGATCGCACTGGTTAATGATTCTTTTTTCTGCTGTAATCCGAAACCGGTCACCACGACTTCCTGCAAGGATTCGGAGCTGACTGTCAGGTCTACGGATACCGTGCTGGCGTTCGCTTCTATATGGACCACGGCTTGGTCATAACCGATAAAAGAGACCAACAGCGAGTCATTTCCTGACGCCACCTCAATGGAAAATGTACCATCTTGCGCACTTGAAGTGGTACGCTGTGTACCAAACGCCTTGATGGTAGCGCCGTCGATAGGAGTCTTCCCTACCGCATCCCGCACCACCCCATTAACGGAGCGAGTTTGGGCCATTGCTATGGATAGTCCCACACACCACAGCAACGTCATTAGTAACGCTTTGTTCATATTTGTTTTGTTTTAATTGTGTACAACCGCTTTTTGACGCCGGTAATTACGTCAGCAATGTTAACCCGAAGCCTGGAGCATTCGGTGGAATCAGCCTGCCCTCCTTAATTTGGTATCCGCTAAGATCTACGTCGTCGCTGGTACTGGTAACCCCCTCGATCGTGACCGTATTTCCAAGCCCTCCTGCTAGATGCGCGGTGTAAAATGACTTAAGGAGCGAACCCCAGGCATGGGGCGATGCCTGCACGCCGTACCGGATCAACGAAGGCATGAGTTTGCGCCAATTGGTAAATCCCAATCCCTCGATATCCGTAATATGCACATCCATCAGCTTCTGCTGCATAAGTGTGTCAAGCAATGCCGGATCCGGATCGGCTTCACCCTCCGCGAGCAGGCTGCTCACATTGGCTGCACGCATCCAATCCCGAAGTTTACGATAGTCTGCTACGGTCTCATGGAAAGGCTCTTCGATCCAAAACAGCGGGGTATCGCCGATTCCCTTGAGGTAGGCGATAAATTCATCCACCGTAAAACCGTTGTTTCCATCCACGAGGATCTCGCAATCGGGAAATGCCTTCGCTACGGCTTTTGTTACCTCAATATCCCGAGCCAAGCCTTCTTTTTGCGACATCCACCGGTTACCCCGGCCAATTTTCAACTTAAACTGCCTGTACCCGTACTCGTAGTCGTAGCGGCATTCGTTAAGCACTTTGTCGATGCCGCCCGGCGCATGTGCCGGCTCCAGGTCATCGAAATAAATCATGCCGCTGTAATACTTGGTAGTATAGGGTGTATCCCTACCCAGCAGTGCATATACGGGCTTATTGAGTACCACCCCGGCGAGGTCGTGCAGTGCCATATCGAAAGGCAAATACCGGTCGTCCGAAATGCCGACCGCCAGGCTGAATACATCGGATAATTTCTTTCCCACCAGCTCGGGAACGAGGCGCTGTGCGTCGTTGCGGCCACCACGTAGCGATGCCCACCCGGCGGCTCCTTTATCTGTGGTTAGGACACAGGCATCCAAACGCGGCCCGAAACCATGCACATCCAGTCTCGCATTCTTTCCTACGAAACGAGGGTACTGCATCCGTATCGCCCGAAAGCTGATGGACTGGATGGTATGATAAGCAAGTTCATCCTGCATACGGACGTGCGTCTCCGGCTGCAACCACGCAGCAAGGGACGGCTTAGATACCAGACCGAGTGCCAAGCCTGCATGTAGCGCACGGATAAATTCTCGTCGTTTAATCATTTGGTTTGTTTTAATTAGTTTGTTTAATTGGTTTGTGTACTTACTAGATCTGCCTCATCCAGAAAGGGGCGCTGCCCGCCCGCAAAACGTTTTCTTCAAAAATTCAAAGCCTTCACCAGCCAGTTCGTCGGCGCTGGCCGCCAGAGGTCGCCAGATACTGGCTGCCCGAGCCAATTCTTTGGATGGGGCGCCGAATGTTTCAATCACCAGACTTCCCTGATAGCCGATCGTCTGTAAGGCATCTCGGATTCCCAGCCAATCGAGGTGGCCGGTGCCGGGTGTGCCCCGATCATTTTCGTTGGCCTGGATATGCACCAGCCGGTCGCCCAGTTTGAGAATGCTCGCTGGAATATCTTTCTCTTCGATATTGCTGTGAAACGTATCCAACAGAATCTTCAACCGGTCATTCTTAACCTCATCGACCAAAGCAATCGCCTGGTCGATCGTATTGATCATGTCAGTTTCAAAACGATTTAGCGGTTCCAACGCCAAAGTGACCCCCAACACTTCCGCACGCCGCACCGCCAGGTGAAGATTTTCCAGACACCATTCCCGTTCTTGGCGTTTCTGCGCTTCGGAAACCAGCCGGGTCTTGCCCACCGCAGCGTACAGCGGCCCACCGAAAACCGGACTTTCCAGTTCATTCGCTATTTCAAGGCAATCGATGATATAGGAAAGCCCATTCGCCCGGATTTCAGGCCGTTCGCTGGAAATATCCCGGTCCATCCCGAATGCACCGCTCACGGTTACTTTCAGGCCCAGGTTGCGGCAGGTCTTCAGCAAAGCCTCCCAGTCGATCAATTCCCGGTCTTCCACGGCAATCTCAATAACATCGTAGCCAATGTCTTTGGCTTTTTGCAGGATATCAAAAGATGCCGAGGAAAACGGCGAAACCCAAACAAACGTGCTTATTCCTATATCCATCGTTACTATTTCATTTACTTATTCGAAACTTGGAATTTCAATCCGGACGCCACCTTTCATGGCCGACTCGTGAGCGCAGATGCCCGCACAGGTATAATTGGCCGCAAGTGCTGCGTCCACCGCCGAATCCCGCCCTTCCACAATGGCCGCCACAAATTCCTGCACCAGGTGTGGGTGCGAGCCACCATGCCCTGCCCCTTGCAGGAAAGACACGTGATTCGGATCGTCTATTTTCTCACGCTTTGTAAAGTCGGCGATTTCCGGTATCAACAGCTCATCGGTATCCGGTACATCCATCCGTTGTGCATTTTCACCACCGTCAAAGATGACATGTTCTTCATCCTGCAGCTGCTCCCACTCAAAAGACATCTTGGTGCCGTATACATCATAACTTTCACGGTATTGGCGCACCACATCAAACAGCGAACGGGTTGCCTCGGCTACCACATCCGAATCCTTCAATTTGAATGTTGCGGTCTCTACCGCATAGGGTGCATTGTAACGGCTGGCCAAATCGTCCGACAGCCTGCCGGAACCATGGCAAACAACCGACTCGGCAATCGTATTATTAATGCGCAGCAACGGCGATATCGCATGGGTACCGTTCAGCATTGGCGGGTATCCTTTCCAATACTCGGCCCACCCTTCCATGCTCATATCCTGAATATGTGAGCCGCGCACGAACTGGATTTTTCCCAGCTGCCCACTTTCCGCCAGCTTCAGCCCGTAGAGGAACTCCCGGGTATACAGCGCCGTCTCCATCATCATGTACACCTTGCCGGCGCGGCGCTTGGCTTCCACAATTGCCTGGCAGTCTTCCACCGTCATGGCCATGGGGATGGTACAAGCCGTGTGTTTATTCGCATTCAGCGAGGCCAGGGTCATCCGGGCATGTTCCGGTACAGGTGTGACGATATGGATGGCATCCACATCGTCCCGTTTTACCACTTCTTCAAAGTCCGTAAAAACAAGATCCTCATCCAGATTGAATTTATCCTTCAATTCATTGAGCGTGTTTTCGTTGCGTGTACAAATGCCGACAGCTTTGATGTTCGGGTGCTTCTGATAGATGGGAATGAATTCTTTCCCGAATCCCATACCGACGATGACGACTGTAATTTTTGACATGTTCTGATTCTTATTTAGCTAATTATAGTTCCCAGTTAGTTCGAAATCCAGTTAATCGCGTTGATTAACAATTTTTTATATGCCTCGTGGTGATGGCTTCGCTCATCATGACCTGTAGTAATCCCGGCAATTTTTGCCTTCCGGTGCTTCACGGTAAATACTCCGGGATAAACGGCGTCGGTTTCTTTGGATTGACCGATGACCAATACCTCAATTCCTTTCGCAGCGGGGTCGGGCACGAACCGATACAGCTCATCGACAAACTCAAATTTGTCGGAAACCCCTTGCGTGATTGGATGTCCGGAATTAACCACAAAGTTTTTTATTTCCTGAAGCTTTTCGTGGCTCTTGCTGCCACCTCCCACATAATTTAGGTTGTAAGCCGGCCAATCTTCCCAATTATACCATACGGCGGCATGCAACAGCAGCAGTCCCTGTCCTTTCTCGATAAATTTGGTAATCGCTGCTTGCCCCTCGGCATTGATCGGTTGATTGTTGGTTAGAATCAAAAGATCCGTTTGTTTTAGATAGACCGGTATGGAATCGGTCTGCTCCGTATACGTCACACTGTATGCACCGGTTGATTCAATCGTTTTTTTATCTTCTTGTCCGTACCAACGGGCAAAATCATGGGATCCGCCACCGCCCACCATCAGGATACGAAGGGGCTTGGTCTGGGCCAAGGCAATTCCGGTGGTCATCAACATCAGGGCAACCCCTGTTAATAGCTTCATCGTGTTATTCATCATCATATGGTTAGTTCATTGTTTTCATTTTACCACTCGCATAATACCATTCATCCCCCGCCAGTGCCCCGGGAACGTGCATAGGTAAGGATAATCGCCGGGCTGGGTCGGTGCCGTAAATTCCAGTGTAAAGCTCTCTCCCGGATTCACCAGTGGCGTATGGTGCAATACTTCGGGAATCGATGGGATGTATTGCTTTTCATAGGCCTCCGACGACCGGAGCATGTCATCTGCTGCCTTGCCTACGATTTCCAGCGTTCCCGGCTGTGCAATCAGCAGATTATGCTGCATGCCGTCCGGGTTTTCAAACACCAGCGTGATTCGTTTGCCAGCCGGAACAGTGACCAACTTTTTATCGTATTGCATGATGTCTTTTACCGCTTTCAGCTCAATGCGCGCCGACGGCGTACTGCTTGCAGAATCATCGGCTCCCGTCTGCACGTGACTGGCATGCGACGGCAAACGGTTTGCCTTGCTCAGTCTTACGGTGATATTATCGAAGCCACCGGTAAATCTCGACGGTCCGCCATAATCTGTAAATGCAGATTCATCGTCGAAATCTTCACTTGATCGGAGATGCAACGTCAGGGGTTCGGCGAAGAGATGCATGATCTTCGCTTTGCCCTGGCTGGCCCCATTTAGCGATAATTCGATTGCCGCATCGGCCGTCACCTTTGCATCAACCACGAAACTGTTGGGTGCATTTCCCCGCGAAGCAACCGTCGTAGTTTGGCCATGCTGATACACCTCAAAAAACAACCGGTTGTTTTTCATGAACAGTGCATAACCCGCGTCTTTATCGCCCTGGCCTACGATCAAACCGTTATATGGTTCATTGTCTCTCCTCCTCACCTCGGTTTGGATATGGATTTCTTTATTCGATACGTCGGGCGAAAACTGGAAGCGGCTTCGGCGACCGAGTACATACTGTTCGTCGGCCAGCGATTCGAGGATACGCTTGGCAAAATTGCCTGCGGACTGTGCCCCTGTCACATTGAAGAATTCATCTTCATGGCGCGTGATGGCCCCAAACAACGCTTGCGACAACCATGGGTCCTGTTCGTTGACCGAGTCGTCGGTCGCCTTCAGCAAGGCTTCAGCAATTTCCGTCGACACCGGATATTCGGCTAGCTTCACGAACGCTGCCAACCGCGTGTTCAGGCCGGTATCTGCCAGGATACCGCTGCCTAATATTGCGTCCCGGGCTTGATCAGTTACCGGCAATACCTGCACCGCTGCCTTACGTACACCGGCGGTGGGATGATTCAACGATTTTACCACAGCGTCAAATGCCTTTTGGTTTGATCCAATGACATTGAGTCCCTGCAATGTCCAAAGGGCATGGATAGCGGGGGCATTCAGTCCGATCTTATCCTTTTTCTGGTCGAGTGCGATATCGATCAGATCCGCTACCACATCCTCCTGCTGCCGCTCTACCAAGAGGCGTTGGGCATGCATCCGCCAAAATTTATTATTGCTCTTCAGCGCCTTCAGGAGGCCGTTCGCATCATCCTTCGACAGCTTGTGGGGTGTTTTGTGTTTCGCATCTTTATAGATCAGTCGATATACCCGTCCGTGTTTCTTGTCACGCAGGTCGCTATCAAAAGCATTGCCGGGGCCGTGCGGTTGCTCAATGAAGGGCAACACCTTATCAGACGGAGCCTGCGCCGGCACGAACACATTGTGCTGGATAATGAAGTTATACCAGTCGAGTACCCAAACGGCGCCATCGGGACCGACTTCCGCATGGATGGGTCCATACCATTCATCCGAACTGGCCACCAAGTTCCACCCATCGCGCTCCTTGAAGCCCGCGCCATCGGGTTCGATGATCGCCTTGTGTACCAAGCGTACGGTGGGTTCGGTGACAAAGGCTACCTTGTTCCAATATTCTTGCGGATACTCCCTTGCCGTGTACAATTGGTGGCCCGCAGCAGCCGTAAATCCACCAACGACATCCACCTGCCGGAGATTGGGTTGCATGGCATGAACATCGTAGTGCCCGTCTATTTTCTGGATGGCGCTGAGCTGCGATTGACGTTCACGCTCGATTAGCTTACGGGCAAACAACTGTTCTGGCATCGAATAATATCCACTGTGCGTATTGTTTGCTGTAGAGATAAAGACATTGTTATCTTCACTCATGCCAAGCCCCCACGTGTTATTGCTGGTTGTCGCCAGGAATTCAAAATCCGTTCCGTCAGGCTTAAAATGATATACACCTTGGCCGAAAGCCATCCGTTGACCCTCAATGCGACCATTGAAACCCGAATATCCCACAACTCCCCAAATTTTATTATCAAACCCGTATTGCAGGTTCGACGGACCGGAATGTGTATCGCCCTTGCCCCATCCGGTTATCAACGTATCCCGCTGATCGGCAACATCGTCACCATCGGTATCTTTCAGAAAAAGAAAATTGGGTGCCATGGCTACAATGATGCCGTCGTTGGCAAACGTAAGGCTCGTGGCGATGTTTAAACTATCTGCAAATACCGTAAACTTATCCGCTACGCCGTCACCATCTGTATCTTCACAGATTTTGATCCGGTCATTTGCCGCACCTTCGATCTCCACAAAATTATTTGGATAATCAATCGTTTCGATTACCCAAAGTCGTCCTTTTTCATCCCAATTCATGGCAATGGGATTAACGATATCAGGCTCCGATGCAAACAGCTTCAATTCGAAACCGATGGGAACCTGCATGAGTTTCATCGATTCTTCAGGAGATAGCGGATCCTGCATCTTGGGCACGAAATGACGTGCCGTGAAATCAGCGATGGTATCTTCGTAGATACTGACGTTCGGGATATCCAGTTGTGCCACTAGTCCCATCACTTTATCGCCGATCGCCCATTGCACGCCTTCGCTGACTAGCCTCAGAAAATCCAGACGCTTCCACGTCGACTCATCGCTGCCATACGTGGCATGGAAAATGCGGCCACTCCCTTTCACTACTCGCAGTGCCGAGTCTGCTGTTTCGACCCCCGATACGCCATTGGCCGTCGGCGGTTCATTGATGGCTTCTACATACCATGCTGGGGCATTTGCTGCATCCGCTCCAAGAACAACCAATCCGTTTCCGTCATCTACAAAATTCTCTACGGCGTCCGCTTGATCGGTAGAAAGTGAATCTAACCTGGAAAACAGGATAACGCCGTCGTATTGTGCCAGGTCATCTTCGTTTAAATCGTCCCGATCAGACGTATACGTAAGGTTAATCCCGTTTTTAAAGAGTTCAATAGCCAACCATGATGCGTATTTTGCCGATTCAGCCGATGCATCGGTATTTCCCCAAAAAAGAACTTCCGCCCTTCTGGGAAAGTCGCTTGCACAACGGACAAGCGACAGGCAACAGATGCTAATGATGACGCAGGATAATCGGCTCATAATATAGAATTTTACAATTGTTCATTACAAAGGTAGGTTGGAAAGTGTTCGAAAAACCGTGCTATATTATCACTTTATAGTCAAATTATATCATTATATATTACATTTGCAATCATATAAAGATAAATTATGAAGAAAGGCCATGTAATACCCAAAGCGCTCATCCCTGAAAACCGTTCTTTTGTCATACGGAAACAAATTGAGCCCTACTTCGATCCGACCTTCCATTTGCATCCCGAATTCCAGATTTCCTATGTCATGGAAGGCGAAGGAAACCGTTTCGTGGGCGACAGCATAAAACCCTTCAAGGCAAACGACTTAGTCCTGATCGGTCCGAACCTTCCTCATGTTTGGCGCAGCCACAACGCTTATTTTGAAAAAGACAGCCAGCTAAGCACAACAGTAGTAGTCATTTATTTCCATGACTACTTCTTGGGTGAAACTGTCCATGAGCGAGAAGAACTTGAAAGCATCCGGCACTTGTTTCAACGTTCGCAGTGCGGTATCGAGATTACCGGTAATACGCAGAAACAGGTAGGCGAACTGATGGTGGAATTACTGGAACTGAACGGCATCGACAGCATCATCCAGCTATTGAAAATACTGAATACCATCGCGCTTTCAAACGAATGCCACCTGATTACGGATACGCATTCCAAATCCTATAATACGGAAGCCGAAACTGACCGCATGAATAAGGTATACGAGTTTATCATGAACAACTTTCACCGCAAAATCCAATTGGAAGAAGTAGCCTCCATCGCCAGCATGACCTGTACGTCTTTCAGCAGGTACTTCAAATCACGTGTCAACCAATCGTTTTCAGATTTCCTGAAAGAAATACGCATTGAATATGCCTGTAAACTCCTGAAAGAAGATAAAATGAACATCAATCGCATTGGTTACGAATGTGGCTTCCAATCACTGACCAATTTCAATAAACAGTTTAAGATGATTATCGGAAAACAACCGCACCAATATCGCAACGAATACCAGAAAATGGCGGTGGAATCTTATCACCACTATTCTTGAAACACCGGCGCACCCTGCACCTTTGTACTTGGCGTACCCCCCGAAATCGCCGGCCAGCCGTCCTGCCACGTAATCCTGTCAAGCATCAACATTCGCCGGCTGGCGCCGCTCGGGGCCTTACCACGCATTTTGTCTATGCCGTGATAGATGAACCAGTCCGTTCCCTCGTCGTCGGCAATCAGTCGCGCATTGTGTCCGGGCCCTACGAACTTATCGTTGCCTTTGAGTAACAGCGTTCCCTTACCCCGTTCCGAAATATCGTCGCCATTTTGGTCCAAGTAAGGTCCTTTCAAGTTTTCAGCCCGCGCCACCAGCACGTGGTATCGGCTGTTAGCACCCTCACAGCAGCTCCCCTTCGAGCCAAAGAAATAATAATATTCATCCCGTCTATGGATCATTACAGCCTCAAAATCGCCAGCCGCGATTTTGAATTTCCGGCTCAAATCCGGTACAGACAGGCCGTCATCTGACAGGGGTACACCATAGGTGCCTTGCGTGGGAGCATTACTGAAACTACCCCAAAAGATGTATTTTTCACCTGCTTCTTCAAAATAAAACGGATCGATCGAATTGGGAACATCCACTTCTTCGCTCGTAAACAGTTTACCGTGATCAATAAATGGCCCCGTAGGTTTCTCCGCCACCGCCACGCCTATACCCGGATTGGGATCGCCCCAAGTGGAGTACGCATAATAGAGGTAATACCTTCCATTTATCACGTTCACATCAGGTGCCCAAAGCCCCCCATTATCCTTCCACGTGGGCTTGCTGGAAAACGCTTGTCCTACCACCTTCCAATCTACCAGATTGGTTGACTGCAAAATCGGCATCAGTCGGCTACCCTGTCCATCACCCCAGTTGTCCTGTGTGCCGTATGCGTAAAAATAGCCCGATTGTGGATCGCGGATGACTGTCGGATCGGCAAGGATCGGCTCGAAAACAGGATTCACATAGGTGCTTTGCGCATCGGCTGGCGGTTGCTGCTCATCTGGATGTGGGTTGTCCGGCGATTTAACACAGCCTATCAATGCGAAAAAAACTGCGAAAATTGGATTTCCAACTATAGTTAGTATCATTCTCAACGATTTTAAATTCTACTGTCAATCTGCAACTAGTTGCCTTACAGGTTTAATGACCTCGTTACCTTTCACTCGAAATTTGTAAAGGCCTGCTTCCGCATCCCACTGCTTAGTTATGGGAACGATCCGTGTCCTCCGTGGACCTACTTGCTGCTGATCAAAGTGAACGTGGTATACATAATACAAGTGACCGTCTAACCCTTCAAACAAATCTCCATGCCCAGAACCGTTTTCACCCACAATAGAACGATGAAGGATCGGGCTGTCTTTTTGCTTGACCCAAGGCCCGTATGGAGAATCGGCTACTGCGTAGCCAACCGCGTAATCGATATTGCGAAAGTGGTTGGCCGAATAAAACAGGTAATATTTATCGGCTAATTTGATAACAGTGGGGCCTTCCATGATCGGTGCCGACTCATAAGCAGGCGTGGCTTCCCAAGGTTCCGTTTGGTCAAAGCATTTGCGTAATGTTTCGGGCTTGATCTTGCCTTTTTCCAAATCAAATTCAGCCACCCATAGGTAATTACCTCCACCGAATCGAACGTGATATAGATAATAGGTACCATCATCATCTTTGAAAATGTAGGAGTCAATGTTTTTCTCAGTGCCGTCAATCGGTGCGATTTCCTTTTGAGTATAGGGCCCCAATATAGCTGTTGATTGCGCCAATACCGTTTGCTCATCGGCCGTATATGTCAAATAATAGGTGCCCTCTGCCTTGAACAGTTGCGGCGCCCAGAAGCCCCGGGTACCGAAGGCGCGATCGCCTTCGGTGAGGATCTTATATACCGGATCTTCTGCTCCCGCGGGCGGAGTCCAGGTTTTCAGATCGCTCGATACCAAAATCGAAAAACCGGACGCCTCTTTTCCAGTTCCTCCTGTTCCGGTCAGGTAATATTGACCGTTTTCGATATAGATCGTCGGATCTGCAAAAAACAGCTCCTGCTTTTCCTGCGCGGCTAATTGCACAGACGAGATTAACAGTATCGTGATTAAGATAACAGCATAAGAAAGGCAGATTTTCATTTTTGATTAGTTAACGATTAATTTCGGTGTGATATAATTCTCGTCGATGACCATAACCTGTTCACCATCTAGCTCTTCGAATGACACGGAACTAATGTTCATGTATCGGGGATGAATCGACGAAGTACTGCGGTGCGAATGAAAGACAATACGTAATTTCCCTTCTTTGTCCGTAAACATTGCACTATGGCCTACACCTACCAATTCGCCCGGTTTTTGCAGGATCGGATTACCGACATGCTTGGTCCAAGGACCGGTTACTTGGTCGGCCGTTGCATAACCTATCCCGTAAAATGGACTTTCATAGCTATTGGCCGAATACGTCATATAGTATTTATCCTTATGTCGCATCACATAGGGTCCTTCGTTTACCCGTGGCCATACCTCTTCCCACTCTTGAGAAACGTGGATACACTTCTTCATGGTTTCCATCCGTACGGTCATCAAGTCGTCCTCCAATTCAGCAACCCATATATTCAACCCGTCATTGAATCGGTCGAAAAACAAGTAGGGTTTCCCTTCTCGATCGATAAACAGTGAGTTATCAATGCATTTTTCTCCTTCGATCATTGGTTTTTTCTGAATCTGTTTAAAGGGACCTAACGGATGATCACTCGTTGCGACACAAATGTGTTCATCTGCTGAATAATACATATAGAATGTACCATCCACAACGTATACCTCAGGTGCCCAAAACCAACGATCACCCCATGAATTCTGCTTACTTAAAGCCAATCGATTGCCGGGTACCCGCTCCCATGACAACAGATCTTGCGAGACAAATACGCCGATACCATCTTCCTCAGAAGTGCCGTATGCATAATAGGTACCTTCGTGCAGGAGAATGAATGGATCGCCCAAAAAGACGTAGGTCTCCACAAAGCCTGGCTTTTCCGGCGATTCAGGCTGCACTCCCGAATCGCTGGAAGAGCAGGCCAATATACTGAAAGCAATGCTTAGGATAACAAAAAGAAAATATTTCATAGCTATTGTGATGCGCTTACTTTTGTAAGGTACTTAATTCGTCTTTTACGATTCCAAACCGGTTTACTAAAGTATCGTATTCTTCTTTTGAAATCGTAATCATACAACCATGACGCACGGACTCCGGCAAGCTGTATTTATCCCAATCGGCGTGGAACGTATATCCCGACGCTTGGTACCAGGGACCATTCAAATGATCGGCAATGGATAACCCATAGGAAACACCGGGATATTGTTCATAATATAGATACCAAATTTGATTATCGGGTGAGGGAATCAACATGGGCGCTTCCCTGAAATTAGGACTGACCGGCGGTGACGGCTCAGAATAAGGACCTGTGAGCAAAGGCGATCGTGAAATACGAATCGTTTTCCCAGTAGGCCAATACAACGTCGGATACGTTTCGTCCTTAATGACGGCATAATAATGCCCCCCTATTTTCCGGATGAATACATCGATCGTACCCATATCCCAATCAAATAATTTAACAGGATGATCTGAAAATGTTTTTAGATCTTTTGACAACACATAAAGTGTTCGCTGGCTTGCCCAATACCGTTCGGGGTCTTCTTTGGTCCCTTCCTTGTGCGGGGTATGCCATGTAAGGATATACTGTTGGGTGGACGCATCAAAATAAAGCTTCGGAGCACCTATTCGTTGCAATGCATGTGCATAGTCAGGAGTGCTTCGCAGATCAGGTGTATACGTATGGTGTTTTTCCCATTTTATGAGATCCTGAGAAACCCAGATATCAATAGCTGGCGAAGCATCGTTCGTATTCCCAACCAGGTAGTACCGGCCGTCATGGCCTTTACAGATGTCGGGATGACCACGATAGTCATCGAACACTCTTTTTTTTTCATTTAAGGCATACCAGTGCAGGCCATCCACACTGACCGAATAATATAACCGGCCATAATCCTGATGGGTCATGTGAGCAAATAGATAAGCTTGGTTCACCGCGTCTTCTACACGGTGAACCTGACCCGGTGGATTCGGTTGTTGCCCCATGCTTTTCACGGAGGCCGTTACAACCGATGCCAAAACCAAAATAGTCTTTATGATAATTCCGTTAAATCTATGCATTACCTTAATAATTCGGATTCTGTGTCAACTTGCCATCACTGTTATCTACTTCAATCTGCGGAATAGGTAACCGTTTATGCTTATCGACGATGAAGTTATTGAAATCGGCATCCCTTGATTTCAACTCGTCAATCCCTGTTTGCGTATCCAGCAATCCCCAACGCTTCAAATCCGCCCAACGCCACCCTTCAAAACACAACTCTAATGCTCGTTCCATCTGCAGCCGTTTCAAAAACGCTTCCTTTGAGTTTAAAGCACTTGCAAACACGCTGTTCTGTAACGTTGGCAGGTTGGTAGACGGGCGACGACGAACTTTGTCGACATACACGGCCGCCTCTTCCGGCGAACCACCTGTTTCCACGATACATTCCGCATACATCAATAACACATCTGCATATCGGATAAGCCGGTAATTGTTGGGTGCAAAGTAATCTTCCCGATCACGATAGTACCCAGTCGAATATTTCCGGATGAATAGGTGATCGCCCCAAGCGCCATCATCCCACTGCCTGCCGTAAATCAACGGGTTTTCGTCGGGGAAATCCGCCGGACTGCTTTTGTAATACAGGTTATGGTATAAGCGGATGTCGTTATCGCCATCGAGGTTCTTTTCGCGTTTATATTCGCCGACCAGCCAAGCGCGTGCTTTACCATCCTGCCAACCGATTCCACCGGGCGCATAAAACTGGGTGCGCTGGAAGCCGGTAGCCATTGAGGCATCGTTGCCTGTACCGCCCTTATTTTCGTCGTTAAACTGGATCTCGAATACGCTTTCTTTGTTATTTTCATTGTAATGGGTAAAGTTGTCCATGTAGTCATCCATTAGCCCATACAGCGAGTTCTCACGGTCTATTAGCCATTGCAATTCCGACTTGGCTTCTGCAAATTTATGTTGTTGCATGTACGCTTTAGCCAGTAACGCTTTGGCCGCACCCGCCGTTGCCCGGCCCCTGTTCTCTGCATCCCATGCATCGGGCAACTTGGCAGCAGCACTGGTTAAATCTGCTTCCACCTGTGCCCAAAGTTCGGCTGCTGGCACTTCTTCGGGTTTATAACTCCCGTCCTTGGGTTCCAATACCAACGCACCCTTTTCCCAAAGTGTTGCGATTTGGAAATACCATAGCGCTCGCAGAAATTCTGCTTGTCCGATTACGCGATCTTTGTCGGTGGAGTTTTCAAACGGGATTTCCGGGACATACGTAAGCACTTGGTTGGCGCGGTATATACTCACGTAAAAATCTTCCCAATGCACATTATTTCCTTCCCAGAAATTATAATTCACGTAGTTGAACCGCGTCCAATCGGCCAGTTCATTCCACGGACTGGTGCTCCAACCTTCGTCAGATGTCAGATCATACCTGAACGATAGCCAGCGCATCCACGTACCTTCCTTATAAAACCGGCTATATGCGGCATTCAACCCTTTCTGTGCATCGTCTTCTGTTTTCCAGAACGTACCCGTCGTGGGTTCATTGGGATTTTCGATATTCAGTAAATCGTGGCTACAACTTGTATAAATCAAGGCAGCGAGTAGCCCACATAGTATGATATTAATTCTTTTCATCATCGTCAATTTAAAACAGGTTAGTCACTAGAAACTTAACTGCAGGCCTGCCATCACCGTCCGCGGGTTGGGGAATGCCATGTTGTCGGTACCCCGGTCCCACACGCTGGTGTTGATAAAATCCGGGTCTAGCCCTTTGTACTTGGTCAGTGTCAGCAAGTTGTTTCCGCTTATGAATATCCGCAGGCCACCGAGGTTCAGGCGAGCCAATGTTGCCTTGTCAAATGTGTAGCCCAATTGAACATTGCGTAACCGCAGGTAAGAACCGTCTTCCAGCCATAGGTCGCTATCTCCCCTGGTATTGCGCACATCGCCGTAGATAATACGCGGGAAATCGCTGTTTGGATTTTCCTGATAAGGTTCATGTCCCTTTTCGAAGCGGATATAGTTTGAATTGTCGGAAAAAAAGCGCCCCTGCCGTATACCGCCGTTAAGCACATCGTTGCCAAACTGGCCATTCCAAAACATGGAAAAGTCGAAGTTCTTCCAATTCACGCCGGCGTTTACCGATACCAAGGCATCGGCCCACGGATCGCCCACGATCTGTCTGTCGTTGGTCGTAATCTGTCCGTTATCGTCGGTATCAATGTACTTCAGATCGCCCAATTGCGGCCTTTTGCCTTCAATGGTGATCGGAACTCCCTGGGTGTTTACATATGCATCGATATCGGCTTGTGAACGAAAAAGTCCATCGGTTTTGAGTAAGTAGTATTCACCCAGCGAGCGGCCGATTTCGCTGCGCGTCTGGCCGGTATAAAACACTTCGTTGCCATAGCCCAGTTCAAGAATGGTATTCTTCTGTGTCGTAAAGTTTGCACCTACGGTGTAGCTGACATTCCCAACTTTATCCCGCCAGGTAGCCGAAAGCTCCACACCCGTATTCCGGAGACTTGCCGCATTAGCCAACGGAGCACCGCCTTGATTACCAGTGGTCATCGAAATCTGCATACCGGTCAGGATATCAACGGTCTTCGAATTGTAGTATTCGGCCACTAATGCCAAGCGATTCGACAATACGGTGGCGTCTATTCCGATATTGGTCTGCTCATTCTTTTCCCACCGCAGGTTTTCGTTGACAATCTTCACTTGGGTGGCACCATTCACGATCTGTTGATTATCGCCGAAAATAGTAATAATATTGGGATTGATGGTTCCCAGGTAATTCCAGTCGCCATCGATGGCGGCATTACCCAATTGGCCGTAGTTGGCCCGTAGTTTCAGGTCATTGATCCACGGGACGTTGAAAAACCGCTCGCCGCTGATCCGCCAGGCGCCGGATACCGAATAGAAATTATCCCATCGATTTGTGGGGCTTAGCTTGGACGAACCATCCCGTCTGAATGTGAACGTGGCATAGTACCTATCGTCGAAGTTATAATTTGCACGTCCCAAATAAGAGAGTAAGACAGACTCGCCAATGCTGTTCCAGTTGGTTTGATTGCTTTGGCCCGCGTTGAGCACCGTGAAATATTCCCCGCCCAAAAATGGAAACTTCAGCCGTTGAGCACCAACATCTTCAAAATAATAATGCTGATAGGTTAGTCCCGCTACAGCATCAACATGATGTTTGCCAAAATCCTCATTGAAATCGAGTGTGTGTTCAATAAGCTCTGTGGTCCGCTTTATCCGGTTTTTCTGTCCGGTAGGATCGCGGTACTCTTGATTCATTGTCCAGTTACCTTCTTTTCGAAAATACCGGTATTCATCGAACGTGTAATCTATGCCGGCATTGAGTTTGTACTTGAGGTAATCGGTAATCCGTACTTCCCCCCAAAATGTACCCCGCAACCGATAAATCTTCGTATTGGTATCTTCCAGCTCTTCCCGGGCGATTGGATTGGTACCGAAAGTCCGTGCATTGGCTTCGCTGCCATAGCCAAACCCGCCCAGATTATCGGGATCATAGACAGGGATCGTCGGCACCATCCGGACAATGTCTATATATGAGCTCGTCTGCAGCGGATCGCGGTCAGTCTGAGCAAAATTGAACGTTTGACCGAACGAGAACCTTCCCTTCGTACCCGCTGTATTTACACGGAAGGTGTAACGGTCAAACGAGTTGCCATACATCATTCCCTCGTTGTTATAATAACCGCCGGAAACGAAGTAGTTCCCCGCCTTTCCGCCACCCGACAATGAAACGTTGTAATCCTGCACGAGCGCTGTCTTCATGGTTTCCTTTTGCCAATCGGTATCAAAGTTGCGGTGATCCTGCAGCGTCCCACTCCAGGTGCCATCTTTTATCCCCTCACGATAGGCCATGTCATTATACTTCTTGAATTCCTCAGCGTTCATCAAGTCATATTTAGGCGACCAATCAAACGATTCGCGCACGGAAAAATCAACTATGGCAGGGCCTTCCTTCCCCTTTTTTGTCGTCACGATAATCACGCCGTTCGCAGCCCGAGATCCGTAGATCGCCGCCGCCGAGGCATCTTTCAGTATCTGGATAGATTCCACGTCATTGGGATTGAAATCAGCACCGCCCGATGTAATCATGCCATCGATGACCCACAAAGGATCGTTATTCTGGAGCGTTCCAATCCCCCGAATCTCGATCGTCGCATCACTCCCCGCATTACCGGTATTCCGTATATTCACGCCTGTAGCGAGTCCTTGAATGGACTGCCCGATCGTGCTTGCCCCCACCTTGGCCATCTCCCGCGTATCAATAACAGATACCGCTCCGGTCAAGTCCTTTTTCTTTACGCTGCCATAGCCAATGACAACCACCTCCTCCAGTTCTTCCAAACTGGCCTGCATGGTGACATTCAACTGTTGCCCTGCAGTGGCCGTAATCTCCTGCGATTCATACCCCACCAGGGAGAAAACCAGCACCGCATTGCTGGCGGGTATCGAGATGGAAAAACGACCATCGTCCGCTGTTGAAGTCGCCACGTCACTGTCTTTCACCTTCACCGTGATGTCTTCCAACGGGTTCCCATCGATGTCGGCAACACGCCCCGTCACGGCTGACTGCTGAGACGCGACAATGACGGCCGCCCCATGCGCCATGGATGCCCGCGAGTTTACCCCGTAGGCGCTTGTTGATGTACCGAAACAAGCGATCAGAAAAGCCATCGCCTTGAAATGCTTCAGCACATAAGTCATGTTTGTTACGTGTGTATTCATATCATAACTATTAATTGGTTAACTATGCGTTCAGCAACTACCTATTTGTTAGAAGTTGTTTAATCAACTGGACCTCTTCCTGCTTGTACGGAGTACCGTCTCTCCTGAAAATATCGTGGAACCACAACGGCGGCTCAGCAGTGTACGTTTTCGTCCAGCTATCCCACGGGTAGATGGTCTGCGTCTTGCCGTCTACAAATCCCCAGTTAATCATGGCTACGTTGTATTTCTTGGCTATAGGCAGAAATCCGGCGAATGTGCTACCGTTCGGCCGCGCCATGTACTCTGTGCATAAAAGCGGCTTGCCATAGCGTTGGAGTTGCTGAATACGCTTTTCGAAATCCTCGGGCGTATCGTAGTTGTGGAAACTGATCACATCCGATTGCTCAATCTGCAGCCGCTCGATCGGTTTCAACGTACTGTCTGACGACCAGTCGCCGGCCCAGACACCCGAGGTCAACGGCTGTGACGGATCTGCCGACCGCGCCCATTCGAATACTTGCTCCAACAGGGGCAATACATACGACACCTTATCCTTGATTTCCACGGCTTCGTATGAGGGGCCTGTCATGTTATCCGGCTCGTTCCACACGTCCCAGCCCAAAATCCGTTCGTCATTGGCGAAATGTGAAACAATGCCTTTCACATAGCGTTCCAAACGGGGATACTGCGCAGAATCTTTTAATGCATGCTGCCCGGGACTCTGCACCCATCCCGAATTGTGTACGTGTGGCTTGGGGGCACGCTGCTTCCCAGATACTGGAAATGGATCCCAGCAGGAATCAAAAAAAACAAACAATGGCCGGATACCGTGTTTGTCTGCCAATCGCAAGAAATGGTCTATGCGATCGATAAATCTTGCTGAATCCTGTTGGTAAGCCAGATCATGCAGGTACACCCTAGCCGTGTTCATTCCGAGCCCTTCAGCCCAACCCAATTCCTTGTCAATGGTTTCGGGATCAAAGGTCTCTTCCTGCCACATTTCCAATTGATTAATTGCAGTAGCAGGTGTATAGTTAGGGCCCACCAGCCAACCCTGCCGGGCATACCACGTGTTGGCTTCTTCGGCCGTCCAGATACCGCGTTTTGAATCGCTGTCAACGCGTTCTTTTGGATTATTACAGCCTGAAAATAAACAGGCAGATACTACTAGAAAAAATAAAGATGTTCTGAAAAATCCCATTGTAATTGGTCTCATCATTGGTTATCATTTAGGCATCTTGCCCTCCTCAATTACAAAGGACGTTATTACAGGCGCTGGATGTGATACCAATTTGTTTCAATTTTTCCTTATTTTGTCTCACTAAATTGTTTACCCTAACTGTTTCCCTGCTTAGTACTAAAGTCTGCCGCGACCCGAAGGATAATAAATATCTAGAACTTGCAGTAGCCGCCAACGCATCTTGTATCGTTACCGGCGATCAAGATTTACTTGTTTTAAATCCTTTCCGAAATATTCCAATTTTAACTTCCGCTGATTTTCTAGCACAATTTTAAGCATCAATAGCAAACGAAAGATCGTATGCAATGTAGCGTGGCGAGGATATTGCAAATTTACCGCTATCTTTGACCGATACCCCAAAAGGTCTTTTGATGTGAGATTGATTTTGCTAAAATACCTTCTGTGTACGCTGGTATCCTTAAGTTATGCCTACGGCCAGCCCTACTATTTCACCCACTATCAGGTGGAAAATGGACTGTCGAACAATGCCGTGCTGTGCAGCGCACAAGATCAAATGGGGTTTATGTGGTTTGGTACCAAAGATGGCCTCAACCGCTTTGACGGCTATTCCTTCAAGGTATTCCACAGCGACCCCGATAACCCAAACGGCTTGGGCAGTAATTTCATCCGCGCTTTGTTTGTGGACGAAATGGGGCGTGTCTGGGCGGGCACTGATCAGGGAATTTACATCTTCGATCCAACGTCTGAAACGTTCTCGCTGTTTCACCCCACCATTACCAATGAAATACTGGGGATTGAGGGCGATCAGGAGGGCAACATCTGGTTTATCGATAACCTCTCGTTGTATCGATATACGACAGCCACGGATCGTTTAACAAGGATAACCGACGATTCACTGCGCGTCATCAGTTCGCTTGGCGTAACGGAAGCCGGTGAAGTTTGGATGGGTACCGCGCATGGCGACCTCATTCATTACCACCCCGCCCAAGGAATAAAAGGTCGGTATTCGTTGTTCGATCATTCACCGCACGTAGTTTCTCAATGGATTGAAGAAGTGTATTGCAGCAACGACGGGTTTCTCCTTGTGGGTACTTCCAAACAGGGCGTAAAGGTATTTGATACCGGCACCGGCACGTACCAAGATCTGTTGACGCACGATGCATACGGAACGGATATCTTCGTGCGAGATATTCTAGAAAACGAAAACGATGAATACTGGCTAGCTACCGAATCCGGCATTTTCATCTATCAGTACCACAGCGGGCAATGGAGCAACCTGCGGAAACAACGGGGCAATCCCTGGGCCCTTTCAGACAATGCAGTGTATACACTTTGCAAGGACCGTGAGCATAGCATTTGGGCAGGCACCTACTTTGGCGGTGTCAACCACTATGCGACTGCCAATACATTTTTTGAAAAGTTTTTTCCACAGGGCGACGCAACAAATACGCTTTCGGGCAATGCAGTCAGGGAAATTTGTGCGGGTCCGTCCGGAAGTTTGTGGATTGGAACCGAAGACGCCGGACTGAATAAGATGAACCCGTCTACGGGCGAAATTACCAGTTACCACCCTACCGGTAATCCGCACAGCCTCGCCTATTCAAACATTCACGGGCTGCTGGTCACGGGCGACACGCTCTGGGTCGGGACCTTTGAACATGGACTGGACTTACTGGATATCCGTACCGGAAAGGTTATCCGGCATTACGATGCCGAAAACCGAGATGGGGCATTACGTAATAACTTTATATTCAACTGCTATCAAACCCGAAACGGCCGGATATTGCTGGCAACGGGGCAAGGTCTGTATGAATATGTAAAAGCGGAAAAGAATTTCCGTCTGCTTGATGGATTTCCAGAATACATTTTTTACACCACGCTTTTTGAAGATAGCCAGGGAACCATATGGGCCGGTACGTGGCGGGATGGACTGTATTATGCTAACCCAGAAACGGGCCAACGGGGCATGTTTATCCACGATGCCCGCGACCCAAATAGCATTGGCAGCAATCGCGTAAACCGGATATTTGAAGATAGCAGGGGGATTCTTTGGATAGCCACCGAAGGCGGCTTATGCCGTCTGAGTACAACTGGCGGTACGTTCAAGCGATACGGCACGATTCATGGATTACCCAGTAACCTGATATTGGCGATTCTTGAAGATGCGGACAACAAGCTTTGGGTAACTACCTCCAAAGGACTGGTTCGCTTCGATTTCACGACGGAGGAGATCAAGGTATTTACCCAGGCTAATGGCTTGCTGAGCGACCAGTTCAATTACAATTCCGCATACCGGGCTCCCGATGGCACGCTCTATTTCGGCAGCGTAAAAGGGTTGGTGAGATTCAATCCGGCCAACTACCGTGAAAGCACCTTCCAACCTCCTGTATACATCACGGGATTTCAAGTATATAACCACGAACTAGAAATCAATAAAAAGGACTCACCCCTTCATCAATCGATCACGTTTACGGATGATATTGAACTCAACTATAATCAATCGTCTTTCAGTATAGATTTCGCGGCCTTGAGCTTTGTATCGCCCGCCATGACCGAATACGCGTATAAGATGGAAGGACTGGACAATGAATGGACACATATCCGGGCCAACCGGAAGGCATATTTCACCAAACTGCCTCCCGGCGATTATGTATTCCGGGTAAATGCGGCGGACAGCCGGGGTGATTTTAACGGCCGGGAAACCAATCTTCACATCACCATCCTACCCCCGTTTTGGGCCAGCCTTCCGGCATATCTCGTATATGTGTTGATTGCCCTTGCAGCCACGTGGTACGTCATCAGAAGTTACCACCTGCGGGTCAAAGAGAAAAACAGACGAAAGCTAGAACTGCTGAGACATCGCAAGGAAGAAGAATTATACCGGGCAAAGATCGACTTTTTCACCAACGTAACCCATGAGATCCGGACTCCGCTCACGCTTATTAAGGCGCCGCTGGAGAAAGTAATGAAAAAAGCCGACGAGCTGCCAACTGTGAAGCGGCATCTGCAAACCATGGAACGAAATACCGAGCGCCTGCTGGTGCTGACCGACCAGTTGCTCGATTTCAGAAAAACCGAAGTAACGGGTTACCAATTGAACTTTGCTCCCATTTCTATCAACGACCTGCTCCGGGAAAACTGCCGCAACTTCAAGTTAGTAGCCAGCCAAAAGAATATCCGACTTACCCTTGACCTACCTGCTATTTCCTGCGTAGCCCTCGTGGATAAGGAGGCCGTCACCCAGATCATCAGTAACCTGCTGATCAACGGACTTAAGTATGCCAAACGTAGAATTCACATTTCACTGCCGGAGCCGATGCCTTCCGACAACCTATATACGATCGTCGTCAAAAACGATGGTTACCTGATTCCTCCCGAAATGAGGGAAAAGATTTTTGAAACCTTCGTCAGACTCAAAGCAACCGACAGTCAACAAGGTTCGGGATTGGGCCTTGCCCTAGCCCGTTCATTAGCCCAATTGCATAATGGCAGCCTTCGGCTGGGAGCGTCTGATGACGATATGAATGTTTTTATACTGACGTTGCCCTTTAAGCAACCTCCAAAAGAAACGTAACATGGAACGGATCCCTCAACAAACGAAACGTCCGACCCTATTGGTGGTGGATGACCACGTGGAAATCCTGGATTTTATCGCGGACGACCTAAGTGACGATTACGATGTATTGCGCGCGGAAGACGGCTATCAAGCGATAGAAGCATTAGCGGACCATTCGGTTCACCTCGTCGTCAGCGACGTCATGATGCCCGGAATGGATGGCTATGAGCTTTGCAGTCGCATCAAGTCCGATGTCCAGTACAGCCACATTCCCGTGATCCTTCTGACCGCTAAAAATACACTTCAATCAAAAATACAGGGCCTTGAGCAGGGTGCGGATGCGTATATTGAAAAGCCCTTCTCGCCCGAGCACTTGCATGCCCAGATCAACAGCCTCCTGTCAAATCGTAACAAAGTCCGTGAATATTTTGCGAGCTCGCCACTGGCTCATATTAATACTATGGCGCATTCCAAAGCGGACGAACACTTCCTGGAGCGGTTAAACGAACTCATCCACGAATGCATGGCCGAGCCTAACTTTGACGTGGAGCACCTGGCAGATAAGATGAACATGAGCCGCCCCACCTTATACCGCAAAATCAAAGCAATATCAGACTTAACGCCCAATGATCTGATCAACGTTGCCCGCCTGAAAAAAGCCGCTGAATTGCTCGCTTTGGGCGGACATAAAATTTATGAGGTTTCGGACCTGGTGGGGTATAGTTCACAGACCCATTTCGGGCGAAATTTCCAGAAACAATTCGGCATGTCACCAAGCGAGTACGTGATAAAAAACAAAAAGTAAAAAGGGGGCGGTGCCCCCTCTCATGTTGTTAATCCACTTTGATTTGGTAGAGTTGTTGATGCCATTGATGCAATTCCGTTTCCGGCATTTTCACCACTTTACGGTCGTACGTCATCAGCCCATTGGTTTCAATTTCCACATCGGTGGTTTGGGTATACACGGCAGCCGATAGTCCCATCGGGATCAAGCGGGCCAAATCATCCACCAAGCCGCGGTAACGGCGCTTCAATTCGTCGACATTCTTGAAGCTTTGGTACCCCCAATTGTCCTTGGCCTGCCAGGTATGGCCTTCCATAGGCAACCCCAATCCACCAAATTCACCGAGCACCAATATCCGCTGGTCGCCGAATAGTTCGGGTCGCGGCATCACCGCATCCGGATAATTATGAATATCCAGGATGTGTCCGGTGGGGAAGAAATTGCCCCCGCTGGCGCTGTTTACCAACCGGGATGGATCATACCCCATGGTCCATTCGGTGATCTCTTCTGTCTTAAACTGCCCCCACGCTTCATTGAAGGGCACCCACACCACAATACTTGGAAAATTGTGCAACGCATCCACGATCGCTTTCCATTCCTTGCGATAGATGGCCTCCGATTCCTGGCTGCGGTCCTTATCGTGTTTACGTCCCGAAGTGATACCCGGCCGCATGTCCCAGTGGTTGTCGCCTAAGTCACCACTCGGCATGTCCTGCCAAACGAGTACCCCTAGTTGGTCGCAATGGTGGTACCAACGCGCGGGTTCTACCTTAATATGCTTACGGATCATGTTGAAACCCATTGCCTTGGTCTTTTCAATATCAAAACGCAAGGCCTCGTCTGTGGGAGCGGTATACAAGCCATCCGGCCACCAACCCTGATCGAGCGGCCCATACTGAAACACAAATTTATTGTTGATCAGCATCCGTTGAATACCATCGGCGTCTTTTCCCATTGATATCTTGCGCATGGCGAAATACGACGATATTTCATCGATTACCTTTCCTTTACGCAGCACGGCTACCTTTAGGTCGTACAGGAACGGATTTGTAGGCGACCACAACTGCGCATTGCTGATGTTCAACGACACATCTACACCAACCGCCGTGGTTTCTTCTGCAACCTTTTCCTGACCTTTCCATGCAGAGATCCGCAACTGATCACCTTCTCTTATTCCTTCCACCGTCGTCTGTACAGATAGATTGCCCCGGTCAATGTCTGGCGTGTGCTTGGTCGTTACAATGTAGGTTTCGGGCACGCCTTCCAACCATACTGTCTGCCAAATTCCCGTAACCGGCGTATACCAGATGCCACGAGGTTTTACCACCTGCTTACCGTTAGGTTGCGGACCTTCATCCGTGGGGTCCCACACCCCAACCACGAGCTCCTGATCAGCTCCTTTAACCAAATAGGGCGTGATATCGATGGAGAAGGGATCGTAACCGCCTTCGTGGGAACCCGCCTTCCGACCATTTACGTAAACATCACATTGCCAGTCTACTGCACCAAAATGCAAGAGCACCCGCTGCTTACGTAGCTTTTTATCAAGGGTGACCGTTCTGCGATACCACAACGAACTGTCTTTACCTACGGTACGTCCCACGCCCGAAAGTGCTGACTCGACAGCAAATGGCACCAGCAGTTGGCCCTCGTAGTTAGCCGGCGCTGCACCTAATTTACCGGGCACAATCGCGTATTCCCACAAGCCGTTCAGATTCTGCCAGCTTTCCCGCACCAATTGCGGCCGGGGGTATTCCGGAAGTGGGTTAGCGGGATCGATCTGCGCCGCCCAGGACGACTGGATCTTACCTCCCTTGGGTTGCCAAGTCTGTGACTGCTGACCGACGAGCTGCCCCGCCTGCAGGCATACAGCCAATAAAATTAACGTGTGTTTCATGTTTTTTACAACTTCCATGCAATGTCTAATGTTTTTAATTGTATCTGTGTTCATGCACTGGTCCTGGCGACGAAAATATAGATAAAAACCATTTTTTTTGTCTCAAAATTTCCACATATCGTCTCACGCTTACGTCGATTTATAATCATCCGAATGTCAGTTTATTAAAATTTCGTTACTATTCTTGTTGTATGTAACAATTTTAACAATTATTAATTACTTTAAGCATGCTTTTGCTTATTTTTGCAATAGATGATCGCATGACATATGTCAACGAAGGTAACAAGGGTACTATTTGCTAAGCTGTTTTTCGCAATTTTTTTTGCGAAGATGTTTATTTCCACGGTACCTATTTTTATTCAATTCGATCGCGATGCCTTGCTACAGGTCGTATTGCAGTTGGAAATCGAAAATAATAACGGTAAATCAGGATCTGGGGATCAGATTAAGGATATTTTCGCCAAGGGATACCTCAGACTGGCACCGAACTGTGGCCTGCAACCGCCTACCCATTTAGCCACTCAAGTAAACTTTATAGCGAATGATGCACGGCACATCCGTGCGTTCTATCCAGCTGTACCCACCCCCCCTCCAAACTGCTAATCAGATTTCCAGGTTACATATTGTGGGCATCCTTGACGTTGTCCATTGGCTCGGCCATCGCTTTATTGGGCGTTTTCAGTGAAGACTTCCGGTTGGTGGCAGGAGCTGTTGAAATCGATTAGATTCAGTTTATTAATAGTTATCCATATGTTTGGTACACGTACATCCGCATTTTTGAAGTTATCAAAGCGGAATTTAAAATATGATTTTTCGGCAAGTATTGTAGTCTTTCTCGTCGCCTTGCCATTATGTTTGGGAATAGCACTAGCTTCGGGCGCGCCACTATTCGCTGGTTTATTGACAGGGATTATCGGAGGAATTGTTATTGCTTCGTTCAGTGGTTCACAACTCAGTGTAAGCGGCCCTGCGGCCGGCCTTACTGTAATCGTCTTTGGCGCAATAGAGCAATTAGGGGCATTTGAAACGTTTTTATTGGCCGTTTTGCTTGCCGGAATAATTCAAATCGTTTTGGGCATTATCAGGGCGGGAATGATTGGCAATTATTTTCCTTCATCCGTCATCATTGGAATGCTAGCAGCAATCGGCATCATCATTATACTCAAGCAATTGCCTCACGCTGTGGGATACGACTCCAGTTTCTTTGGCGAGGAAAGCTTTGTTCAACTCGATAATGAAAACACCTTCACGGCGTTGCAAAAGGCCTTCACTGCTATAAATTACGGAGCTTCTATTATTTGTATCCTTTCATTGGCCATCCTCATCTTATGGCCGAAATTCAAGAAATTGAGCATCGTGCCTGCGCCGCTGGTCGTAGTATTCGTGGGCGTGCTGTTGAGCCAGCTCTTCCTTGGCAGCAGCTTTGAATTGGCACCGAATCACTTGGTGGTTATTCCAGTGGTTGGTTCGTTTAACGAGTTTTTGGGTTTATTCACCTTTCCCGACTTTACACAGATAGCGAATAAAGAGGTTTGGATCGCTGCGTTCACGATTGCTATCATTGCCAGTTTGGAAACCTTGCTCAGTTTAGAGGCCGTTGATAAAATTGACCCATTTAAGCGGGTCTCTCCGACCAATAGGGAGTTAATGGCGCAGGGAATCGGCAACATGACTTCCGGATTGGTGGGCGGATTGCCGTTGACAGCGGTTATTGTACGATCTTCAGCGAATGTCAATGCGGGTGGTCGTACACGTCAGAGCGCCATATTACATGGTATTTGGTTATTGCTGGCGGTAATTACCATTCCCTCGATCATTAATCTTATACCCCTCTCGTGTTTGGCAGCCATCTTGTTACATACGGGCTATAAGTTAGCAAAACCATCTGCGTTCAAACAGATGTGGCACAAGGGTCTTGATCAATTCGTGCCGTTTGTCGTAACCATTCTCGCCGTTGTTTTAACCGACTTGCTCACTGGTGTAGGTATCGGACTCGTGGTTGCCATGTTTTACATTCTTAGGAACAATCTTTCCAACGCATTTGAATATGATGTTGAAGAAAATGCGGATGGAGCGAAAATAACTTTTACCTTAGCGGAAGAAGTGACGTTTCTTAATAAAGCGGCTATACAAAAAGCACTTTACGGCCTCCCAAGACGTATCAACGAAATTATCATTGATGGTTCACAAAGCCGATTTATCGATAAGGATGTTATTGAAGTTATCAAAGATTTCGAGCAAAACGCGGTAAGCAAGGGGAAAACGATTGAACTAGTGGGCATTGTGAACAAAAAGAATGTACCCAACATCAAACGTTTTACGCAGGCAATCCTGAAAAATGACTCGTTGAAACGGAAAGCAACGATTACGAAAACAACAGAGACAATTTAATTAACAAAACAAACATAAACGATGTATAAAAAGCAATTAGAAAATCCGGTATTAAAAGCAAGCTTTGAAAAAATATTAGCTGGAAACGATGTATGGGTTCAAGAAGTTAAGGATGATACCACCGGCAAACTCCAACAATTGGCCCAAGGCCAAAGCCCTGAGCTGTTATGGATCGGCTGTGCCGATAGCCGGGTTCCGGCCAACCAAATCACCAATACGCAACCGGGAGAGGTGTTCGTTCATCGCAACATCGCCAATATGTGTGTGCATTCAGACATGAATATGCTAAGCGTGCTTGACTACGCAGTCAATGTACTGAAAGTAAAACACATCATCGTAGCAGGACATTACGGCTGCGGTGGTGTAGCCGCTGCCCTTAGCCGCAAGCAATTTGGTATCATTGACAACTGGCTCTGCCACATCAAGGACGTATACCGATTCCACAGTGACGAAATCGATGCCATTGAAGATGAGGAACAAAAAGTAAGCCGTTTGGTAGAGCTCAATGTAGCCGAACAGGTCTTTAACCTTTGCACCACATCGATTGTCCAGAATGCCTGGAAAGAAAGAAATGACCTGGCCATACATGGAATGGTCATTGATATTGCCACGGGTAAATTGATCGACCTGGATATTACGTTTACGGATAGCGTAGGTTTGGGCAAAGTATTTGCATTTAAGTAAAGAGTAAAAAGGGGCCGATTCACGGCCCCTTTTTATTGCTAACCTATTCCTGTTCCATGAACGGATATCGGTAGTCCGTGGGTGGATCAAATGTCTCTTTGATCGTCCGTGGCGATACCCACCTCAGCAGATTGATCATCGATCCAGCCTTGTCGTTTGTACCCGACCCCCTAGCGCCGCCAAAAGGTTGTTGCCCCACAACGGCTCCCGTACACTTATCATTCACATAGAAGTTACCTGCAGCATGGCGTAGGGCATGCGTTGCTTCGCTGATTGCATAGCGGTCGCGAGCAATTACGGCACCTGTCAACGCATAAATAGACGTGTTGTCAATGACCTCCAGCACCTCCTCCCATTTTTCATCTTCATAAATGTATACGGTCAATACCGGGCCGAACAGTTCCTCACACATCGTCACATAATCGGGTCGCTTCGCGCGGATTACCGTCGGATGGATATAGTAGCCTTCACTTTTATCGTATGTGCCTCCTACAAGAATTTCTGCATCCGGATCCTGTTTCGCCGCATCGATGTATTTCGCCAGTTTATCGAATGACTTCTCATCGATCACTGCGTTGATGAAATTGCTGAAATCATCCACTGGACCGATTTTGAATGACGCCACATCCTTCACGATTAAGCCCTTCAATTCCGGCCATAACGATTCGGGAATATAAACCCGGGATGCTGCAGAGCATTTCTGCCCCTGGTATTCGAATGCTCCGCGAACGATTGCCGTGGCAGCGACCTTCACGTCAGCAGAACGGTGTACCAAGATGAAGTCTTTACCGCCGGTTTCCCCTACAATCCGCGGGTAGCTACGATAACGGTGAATATTCTCGCCAATGGTCTTCCATATCTGTTGGAAAACGGCTGTGGATCCGGTAAAATGTATTCCAGCAAAATCCCGATGCTTAAAAATCACCTCTCCTACTTCCGGTCCATCGGCATAAATTAGGTTAATTACTCCGTCGGGTACACCTGCTTCACGAAATACCTTCATCAGCACATGTGCGGAATACACCTGTGTATTGGCCGGTTTCCACACCACCACGTTCCCCATCAATGCGGCCGATGTTGGTAGGTTACCAGCGATTGCCGTAAAATTGAAGGGTGTCAGTGCAAAGACGAATCCTTCCAGCGGGCGTTGCTCGACCCTATTCCAGCTTCCCCGTGGCGAGACCGGCGGCTGCTGCGCATAAATTTCGCTCATATACTTAACGTTGAATCGCAGGAAATCCACGATCTCGCAAGCCGAATCAATTTCTGCCTGAAAGGCATTCTTGGACTGCCCGAGCATTGTCGCCGCATTTAACTTATATCGATATGGACCTGCTATCAGGTCAGCAGCCTTTAGAAAGATTGCCGCCCGTTCTTCCCATGGCAAGTTTTCCCACGCCTTCTTCGCTTTCAGTGCAGCATCGATGGCTGCCTGCACGTGATGTTTATCTCCGTAGTGGTAATACCCCAGTACCTGTTTATGTGCGTGCGGTGGATGGATCGGAACTTTATGTTCTGTACGAATCTCCTTGCCCCCGATGTACATCGGGATATCCGCTTGCGCTGCAAGTGCTGCTTGCAGGGCATGTTGCAGGAGCCTGCGCTCCCTACTCCCCACAGCATACGATTGTACCGGTTCGTTTACAGGATCCGGCACATTGAAAAATCCTTTTAACATGCTAATATTCATTTGTGTGACGCAACAAAGCTACCAAAACCCGTAGGACTGTGCAATTAATTTGTGTCTCGGGCGGTGATGGCATTGTAGTCTTTGACGATGGTATGAAGAAAGTTCAGTTCATCCATCCCTTCGGGAATTTCAATATTCAGGTGGTTCTTCATCTTGTTTGCCAACTGATAAATCAAGAGGCTATTTCCCGACTTTGAATAATTGCTTAACACTTCGTGCACCAACCCAATGTCACGATCGTTCAATAAGTCGACCTCCTGAAAGTGTGGTTCGTAATTTTCGGCAGACGGTTTAAACGCAACAGCTGATAATCCTGTACGCGGCGTGGTTTTGATGAGGGTTGTATTAGCAACAATGTCGCCGATCCGTTGTTTCTTCGTGGTTACCGCCACGGATATCAGCGCTCCCAGACCACTGGTCAGTAAAAAATCCACAATCCGGAAAGTCCACCTCAACAGGTATTGCCCAAGACTCGGTTGAGCACCATCCAGGCTGATGACTTTAATTTTCATGGCGCGCTTGCCCACACTCTGCCCATTAAAAAAGAGCTCACTTATCAGATCGTAAAACACATACAACGCACCGAAAATAATCAACATAACGATAATGCCGATTTCACCCATCCCTGCGTCTGCGAGAATGGCCATAAAAATGATTCCCAGGAAATATAACAAGATAAATATAGCCATGTCGATCAGCCGGGCGGCAATCCGCTCACCAAGTCCAGCAACATCGTATTCGATATCGACATGTTGTGTGGTACTGACTTTGATCGTGTCCATCTTCCCACAAATATAGCGGATGCACGGCAAAACGCAACAACGGAAAAATTCACACAAAACTTTGCGAGAAAGAAACCTAAAACATTGGCCGATGTTTGCTATTTTTATTGCCATCCATTGACGACAAGTGATTAAACATGCGCGAAGCGTTATTTGTAAAGCAAAATGCAACGAAGTGGGAACAATTTGAAAATATGCGGTCCGCCTCGCCGGATGAATTAGCAGACCGTTTTATTTCCATCACGGATGATCTTGCCTATGCCAAGACATTCTATCCCAAATCACAGACCACGGCCTATCTCAATGGATTAGCCGCCAAGCTGCATCAATCAATCTACCGCAATAAACGCGAAAAAGGCGGGCGTTTTTTAACGTTTTGGAAACACGAATTGCCACTACTTTTCAAGCAGTACGAAAGGCAGTTGCTCTATGCATTCCTATTTTTCCTGACTTTTTGCCTTATGGGTGCCTTATCTGCGCGTTACGATGACACCTTCGTACGGCTTATTCTAGGCGACAGCTACGTAAACATGACGAATGAAAACATAAAAAATGGAGATCCCTTCGGTGTTTATAAGCAAACGAACTCATTTGAAATGTTTTTTTTCATTGCCGTCAATAATATCTGGGTGTCGTTTCTTGCCTTTGCCATGGGGATTATTTTTTCGGTGGGCACACTGTACGTACTGATCCGTAACGGCATCATGCTGGGTTCGTTTCAATACTTCTTTTTTAGCCAAGGCCTTGGTTGGGATTCCGTGTTGGTTATTTGGATTCACGGCACATTGGAAATTTCGGCTATCGTTATCGCGGGTGCCGCAGGCCTCGCGATGGGCAATAGTTTCTTGTTTCCAAAAACGTATAAACGCATGGTTGCATTCAAACAGGGAGCTAAAGATGGACTGAAAATGATCATCGGTTTGATCCCCGTTTTTCTCACAGCGGCTTTCCTCGAGGGCTTTGTCACCCGTCATACCACCATGCCCGTGTGGGTAAGCTGCTCCATCTTGGCAGGTTCGCTCGCTTTTATCAGTTGGTATGTCGTGATCTATCCGAATCGCTTATATCAATCCTCCCAATTAGCTACTTTGCGCCATGGAACCGAAAGTCGAATTTAGTCGTATACGCGATTTTGGCGAAACCATCAATGACAGCATCAATTTCGTCAAGCAAAATTTCAAAGCACTGTTTACCCCGTTGCTCTACATAAGTCTTATTTTCATTCTTGCCGCCATGGCTACCGGAATCCTTGTGCAGGTCAAGACCATTGGACTGGTAGGCGCAGAAATGGCCGGTCCCGTGAATGCGTTTGACGGCACCGCGTTTCTCGCTGGATTTGGAATTAACTATGTATTATATCTACTGTTTTATTTTATTTCCTTTACCGTTGTCCAACTGGTCACGCTGTGCTTCATCGATCTATACAGGAAAAACGGCAATGTGCCCCCTACCAAAGAAGAGGTCTGGATTGCCTGTAAAGCACACTTTTGGCGGTTCATCTTGGCATCCCTTCTACTGAGTATCATCGTAGCGATTGCGACTATGCTTTGTATTCTTCCGGGTATCTATTTATTTCCGATTGCCAGTTTGGTCTATGCGATTGTCGTCATGGATGAAGCTCCCTTTGACCAAGCGTTTACCCGGGCATTCACACTGATCAAGGACAATTGGTGGAAAACATTTGGGGTGCTGTTTATCGTTTGGCTGATCGCCTACTTCAGCATCGGTTTGGTTGCCCTACCGGGCACCCTGATGACCATGAGCGGATTCCTTTTAGGCGAATCATCCTCGCTAACGCTGACTGGTGCGATCTTGAACGTAGTTATCCAATCCTTTGGCATGCTGGTCTACTCCCTTCCTACGATTGCCTTGGCCCTTTGTTACTTCAGTCTCAGCGAAGAAAAAGAGGGTACTGGACTGATGGAACGGATCGAGAATTTAGGCACCCATGCCGACACCGGCAAGGATCTGCCGAATGAAGAATATTGAAACAAATGAGGAATTTCCGCTATATCTTTTGGTTTTTTCACTGTATTTGCGGGCTAACCAGCCTCACTTCTTATGCCGACGGTGGACCCAAAGACCGTCCCATCAATGCCGTTGCACCAGACACGACTCAGAACCCGTCTTTCGATTCATCTGCAGTAAATGTCCGCCAGTTCGATCAAGCTTCACTGGATAGCTACAAGGAGCGCACTGATTTTCAATATAATGAGCAACAAGTAGACCTTTCATGGTGGCAACGCTTCAAACAATGGCTACGGTACAAAATCGCTGAACTGATGAGCCGTGAGGGGTCTTATGCTTTATTAAAGAACATCGGTATCATCGCTGGCGTTGGCGCGCTGTTATACCTCGTGATGAAATTGTTGGGGATGGATGCAGCCGGCATATTTTCACGTAAATCCCACACGGCGAATACAAAGTCTACTGTACACACCGAGAATATCCACGATATCGATTTTACGGCAGAACTCCAGAAAACTATCGAAACCGGCAACTATCGATTGGCCGTGCGGCTCTTGTATTTGGATTGTCTTAAAAAACTGAATGATTCCGGCCTCATCCGTTGGCAGCCGGCTAAGACCAACATCGCCTATGTGAATGAACTAGACGATGCCATCCTTCAATCGGAATTTAAAAAGCTTACCCGGCAATTTGAGTACATTTGGTATGGCGATTTCAGCATTAATCACCAACATTTCATCCAATTGCATGCTGCATTCCAACAGTTTGATGAAGGTTTGAAATGAGAGATCTGAAGGTATATATCGTCGTCGCCTTACTGGCCTTGGGCATCTTTCTGTATATTCAATACCGAAAGCCGGCTCCCGTGAACTGGAGTCAGACTTATAGTAGAACGGATAAGATTCCGTATGGGACATATATCTTGCATCATGAATTGTCTACATTATTTGAGGGAGTAGCTGTCCGCTCTTATCGAAAACGGATGTATAACATCCTTGAAGAACTAGGCAACGAAGCCGATAGCTACCTTATTGTTGCTCCCGAACTGGATATCGATGAACCGGATTATCAGAAACTATTGGCGTATGTAAAAAGCGGAAATGACCTGTTTATCGCCGCCCATACATTCGGGGCCTTGATGACTGACAGCTTAAAGCTGAGAATCCAGAACCATTTTCCATGGGCCGACAGTGTTAACACGGTAAACTTCACAAATCCTGAACTCCGTTCGGAAACGGGATATCGGTTTGACAAACGCATAGCAGCGGGTTACTTTACTGAATTTGACACGTTGCAGACTACCGTATTGGCAACCAATGGCCATGGCAATGCCGTCTTTCTCCGGTATCCGATGGGCGACGGCAACCTATATATACTATCTTCACCCGACTATTTTACCAACTATGCGCTCTTATCATCGGAAGGCGTTGCCTTTGCGGGCAAGGCCCTTTCTTACCTAACCCCCCAGCAACAGATAATCTGGGACGATTTCCAAGCGATGGGAGACCGGATACAACAGTCGCCCTTGCGCGTATTCCTGTCGGATGAGCACCTGCGCCCCGCTTATCTAATAGCGTTATTCAGTCTACTTGCTTTTGTAATCTACGGCGTCAAACGTCGCCAACGGGCAATTCCCATTGTGGAACCGCTCAAAAACACGAGCATTGAATTTGCTCAGGTCGTCAGTTCGGTATATTATCAACGTCGGGACAACCTCGATTTGCTTACCAAAGAATATCGCTATTTTCTGGAACACGTGCGAACTGCTTACCGTGTGAACACCAGCAACATAGACGAAAACTTCATGCAGTACCTCAGTATGCGTTCTGGAGTGGAGAAGTCCATTCTATTAAACATCCTCCGGGGTATGAACGATTTACAACGCTACGAGACCATTGACGATGGGACTTTGCTTTCACACCATCGTTTTCTTGAACTTTTTTATCAGCAAGCTTTATGGAAGAACAACACTTCGAACAACGTATTGACCTGAGTGGATTGACCGGTGCCATCCAACAAATAAGGGAACTTCTGGCAACTGTTATTGTCGGGCAACAGCAGATGGTGGACTTACTTATCGCCGGAATCCTTGCCGACGGGCATATCCTGATTGAAGGTGTTCCGGGTGTAGCCAAGACACTCAGTGCTAAACTGATTGCTCAAAGCATTGATGCCAAGTTTTCCCGCATCCAATTCACCCCCGATCTCATGCCTTCAGATGTTTTGGGCACATCCGTATTTAATCCCAAAGAAAATGGGTTCAGCTTTAAGCCCGGCCCCATTTTCGGTCACCTAATTTTGGTCGACGAGATCAACCGATCGCCGGCAAAAACCCAGGCTGCCTTGTTTGAAGTAATGGAAGAACGGCAGGTCACCCTAGATGGCCATACCTATCCCATGGAGGAACCCTTCGTGGTACTCGCCACACAGAACCCCATTGAACAGGAAGGCACCTACCGGTTGCCGGAAGCACAATTGGACCGCTTCCTATTTAAAATAGAAGTCGGATATCCCTCATTGGAGGAAGAAATACAGATATTAGCCCATCACCACGCGCAAAAACTGGATGAACGGATAGCATCCATCAAACCGATACTCCGTACCGCGGATATCCGCAATTACCGCAAAACGGTAAAGGGTTTGCATATCGAAGATAAACTACTGGATTTTATCGCGCGCATCGTGCACGAAACACGCAACCACAAATCCATTTACTTGGGAGCGTCTCCGCGCGCATCGCTGGCAATCGCCAATAGTGCAAAAGCAATCGCAGTGATGGATGACCGTGACTTTATCACACCGGACGATGTGATACGTGTGGCTCCTGCGGTATTACGACACCGCCTCATCCTTACCCCCGAGCGGGAAATGGAAGGACTCACCACGGACGACGTGGTGTCTCAGATTATTAAGGGAATAGCTGTACCTAGATAGATCAAGCGCGCCAACAGAAAGGAGCATAATACAATGACTAAACTCGTAAGAACCGATTCCAACAGTACGGACTTCGTGGTGCTCGTGCGGCTACTCGACGCTGACCTCGCGCAGCGAGACGGGGATGAACATGCATTCTACCACCAATTCAATAAGATCGATCACATCAAATACGTCGTCGTGGCTTACGAAAACGACAAACCGATCGGCTGCGGAGCCATAAAGGAGTATGCGCCTGACACAATGGAAATCAAGCGGATGTATGCGTTGCCCGAGTTCAGGGGACAGGGAATTGCCACACGCATACTCACTGAACTGGAAACCTGGGCGGCGGAATTGGGTTATAAACGTTGTATCTTGGAAACGGGGAAAAAACAGCCCGAAGCCATCGCCCTTTACAAAAAATCTCATTACATGCCGATCGAAAACTACGGTCCGTACATCGGTGTCGAAAATAGTGTTTGTTTTGAAAAGAAAATGAATTAGCCCATGTGTCCACTGCGCTCTTTGATACCAGCATTCGTTGCCCTCACCATTACGGTTGCTGCCTACGGTCAGGAAAAATGGCCGCACGGTCGGCTGCAGGTTACGCCCGATGGCCATTACCTGCAATATGAAGATGGAAGCCCGTTTTTCTGGCTGGGAGATACGGCATGGGAACTATTCCATCGTTTGACGAAAGAAGAAATCCAACACTATCTCGATAACCGGAAGGCCAAGGGATTCAATGTTATCCAGGCCGTGATATTGGCCGAAATGGACGGTTTGCATCGCCTGAATCAATACGGGGATGTTCCGCTGATCAACCAGCATCCGGAGAAACCGAATGAATCTTATTTTCAACTGGTGGATGATGTAATCGCATCCGCGTACGAAAGAAAACTATTTATTGGGTTACTACCGACATGGGGCGACAAGGTGACGCGCATGTGGGGCGTAGGTCCGGAGATTTTTACTACCGAAAATGCTTATCGCTATGGCAATTGGCTTGGCAATCGTTACAAAGACCGGGAAAACATCATCTGGATTTTAGGAGGCGACCGTCCGGCCATCCATGATTCCGTAGATACCCGCCCCATATGGCAAGCCATGGCTAAGGGGATACTGGAAGCCACCGATGGGAAGGCACTCCTCTCCTATCACATCTCAGGTGGAGCGCATTCGACCTCACAGCAAATCCATGACGAACCGTGGCTGCACATAAACATGATGCAGTCGGGCCATGGATCGGGACACGACGTTCCTGTATGGGAATGGATCACGCGCGACCGTGCCTTGACACCGACCAAACCTACCCTGGATTCGGAACCCAACTATGAGGACCACCCTGTAAACCCGTGGCCAAATTGGGACCCTAAAAATGGCTATTTCGATGACTATGATGTTCGCAAACAGACTTACCGCTCGGTTTTTGCGGGTGCCTGTGGGGTAACCTACGGTCACCACAGTATCTGGCAGTTTTGGAGCGAACGGGAAGAAAAGATCAACCACGCCAACAGGTACTGGACCGAAGCACTCGACCGGCCGGGAGCTTTCCAGGTCGGTTACCTGCGACAGCTCATCGAATCACGCCCGTTTGTCGATCGCCTGCCCGACCAAACCATTGTTGTAGACGGACAGGGAGAAAAAGGACAGCACATACGCGCGTTTAAGGATGGTAAGGGTAGTTATTTGATGGTGTATATTCCGCTGGGAGGAACCATTGCTGTTAACACTTTGGTACTTAAAGCCGATACCTTACGCGGATGGTGGTTCAATCCCGCGACCGCGGAAACCATCGATTTGGGTACGTTAAGCCGTGGCGGCGAGCTTCAGCTGACGACGCCGACTCAAGGCTTGAATAACGATTGGGTACTGGTAATAGATGACGTAGCTGCAGGGTACCCGATCCCGGTATTTAGCACATTTTTCTCGCCAAATTCCCCAAAAGCTTCAACGCTCGCTCCACCTGTTCATTCCATAGCAGTCCGTAACTGAGCCGGATACAATGATTATATTGATTTTGCAGCGTAAACATTCTTCCCGGGGCAATACTTATTTTAAATTTCAGCGCCGTTTCATAGAGCTTTATCGTATCTATTTGCTTCGGTAGTTCCAGCCAGAGCAGAAACCCTCCTTCTGGCCGGCTTACCCGGGTCTCTTCGGGGAAATATTCGCCGATGGCCCGGAGATATTGCAGCGAATTGGTATGCAGGGTATGTCTGAGTTTACGTAGATGGCTTTCATAACGGCCGGTTTCTAAAAAACTGGCAATGGCCTCTTGGGTTAGCGTGGTGGATGAAACCGAATGATAAAGTTTAGTGCGGATCACCTGTTCTTTAAATCTTCCCGGCGCTACCCATCCAACCCGATAGCCCGGAGCCAGGGTCTTCGATACCGATCCACACCACAGCACGATGCCGCTCTCGTCATAGGTCTTGCACGACTTCGGCCGATGTTGGCCAAAATAGACGTCACCATACAGATCGTCTTCGATCAGCGGAACACCATGTGTTTCCATTAACCGTACGGCTTCCCTTTTGTGTTCATCCGGCATACAGCTCCCTAACGGGTTGCTGAAATTGCTGACGAGCAGACACGCCTTTATTTTTTTGGTTTGCAATGTTTTTTTAAGTGCTTCAAGGTCGATCCCCGTAATGGCGTGGGTAGGCAGTTCAAGCACTTGCAACCCTAAACTTCTCGCCAGCTGCAGGACGCCGAAATATACTGGACTTTCCACAACGATTTGGTCGCCCCGTTCTGTCAGCGCCATCAGGGAATACGCCAGTGCATTCATGCAGCCTGCAGTGGTTAAGAGATCGCTTTCCCGAAGGTGTCCTTCCCAACTAAACGACCACCGCGCAATTTGTTGCCGCAGCTTGCTATTGCCCTGCACCTGTTCGTAAGATGTACCGCCGGCCGGCAACAATCGCATCGCGTTGATCATCGTCTTATTGAGTTTGGCTACAGGTAACAATTCTGGAGCTGGGACACCCAAAGAAAATGTCAGGTTCGTCTCCCTCCCTAATTCGGCATAAACCTTGGCAACGAGCCCATCCGTTCCACTGGCATCCGCGTGATATACCGGATTACTGGTTTCCGGCATCGCCGGAAAAAACTTGTGTGAATAAGTAACGTAATAGCCCGATTGCGGGCGTGACTCGATCAGGCCTTTGCTCTCCAGATCATAGTATGCTTGCAATGCTGTGCTCATGCTTACGCCATGTTCCCGACAGATCATGCGGATGGAAGGCAATTTATCGCCGACTCTCAACACCTCATGCTGAATCTGATGCTCGATGTTATGGGCAATACGCTGATAGAGTAATCCGTTCTTAGACATATACTTTCTTTAAAAAACTGCTCCGGTCAAAAATAATTAAATTGTATCTGTATTGGTAGTCTCATTTTACGCATTTTTGTACAATAGATTATTTATATGATGTACAGGGTTCCATGAAAAAAATCATCCTCATCACCGGATCCAGCCGCGGTATCGGTGCAGCCACCGCGCTTCTCGCGGCCAAGGAAGGCTATGCGGTCGCGGTGAATTACTACGCTGACAAGACCGCAGCTGACGCGATTGTTTCCCGAATCGTCGAATCCGGTGGCTCGGCGGTTGCCATACAGGCCGATATTTCACAACCCGACGACATCGTCCGATTGTTTTCAGAAACGGACCGTTTGCTGGGCAGGCTGGACGCGTTGGTGAACAACGCGGGGATTCTCGAAAGGCAGATGCGGCTGATTGATATGGACGCAGCGCGACTTAGCCGGATTTTCATGGCCAACGTCATTGGTCAATTCCTTTGTGCCCAGGAAGCGATCAAACGCATGTCAACGAAGCACGGCGGAAATGGTGGTTCGATCGTCAATGTTTCTTCACTTGCTGCCCGGACAGGCTCGCCCAATGAGTACCTGGATTATGCGGCTTCAAAGGGTGCGCTGGATACTTTTACCCTTGGGCTGTCCAAAGAGGTTGCTGGCGAAGGAATCCGGGTGAACGCGGTTAGACCCGCATTTATCTACACCGACATTCATGCAGCTGGCGGTGAACCCAATCGCGTAGAACGGCTTAAAGATAGTATTCCCATGCAACGGGGCGGGTCTGCGGAAGAGGTCGCCGAGGCTATCCTGTGGCTGGTATCTGAAAAGTCTTCTTATACAACGGGATCATTCATTGAGATAAGCGGAGGAAAATGAAAACTTTTTTTGAAGAACTATTTACGTATAGCCACCACTGCAACCAGCAGTTGGCAACTGTATTGAGTGAGCAATCGGAAAAAATTGATGTAAAATCAATGGCCCTGTTCAGCCACATGTTGAACGCACATCAAATATGGAATAACCGAATTTTAGGGCAACCCATGGGATGTACCGTATGGGAAAGCCGACCAAGTGACACGTTTGTGGCAATCGACCGGCATAACTATGAACAAACGCTTACTTTGCTGGACAGATCCGGATTAACGGACAACATCACCTATAAAACCAGCGACGGAAGACCTTTTCACAATACCGTGGGAAACATCCTCTTCCATGTCGTCAATCACTCCACTTATCACCGCGGACAGCTAGCGCTGTTGTTCAGGCAAAACGGAATGGAGCCATTGGTTACGGATTATATATTCTATAAGCGATCAATGCCCGAGCAGTAACTTTGTCAACGGCTATTGGTTACTTCTTCAATCGCTCCTTGAACACTTTCTTAAACTTATCCAGCTTGGGAACAATGATATACTGGCAATATGCTTGTTCGGGATTAAGGTTGAAGTAATTCTGGTGATAATCTTCCGCGATATAAAATGCCGTATAGGGTTCAAGAGTGGTCACAATCGGCCGATCGTATACTTTTTCTTCATTTAGGCGTTGAATGTAGTATGCTGCTTTTTCTTTTTCCGTATCGTCGTGATAAAAAATCGCCGACCGATACTGCGGTCCGATATCGTTTCCCTGCCGGTTAAGCTGCGTTGGATCGTGCGCTACAAAGAATGCCTTTAGCAACTCGTCGTAGGAGATGACATCCGGTCGGTAAATTACATGGATCGCTTCTGCATGGCCGGTCTTTCCCGTGGTTACCTGTTTGTATGAGGGATTTTTTATCGTACCGCCGGTATAACCTGACAAAACCGTATCAACACCTTCCAATTGCTGAAACTGTACTTCGGTACACCAAAAACACCCTCCCGCGAATGTTGCTGTATCTACGGAACCTTGACCATCGGTACGCTCATGCATCTCCTGGGACCGTGCGACCCCTGATCCATTGGATTGCTGACACGCAGCATACAGCATCACGCCACTAAAAAACAATAAGATTCTTTTCATTTAAAAATAATTTACCGCCACCGCCTACACAAAGTTACGAGGTATGGGTTGCCTTTCGTAAACTATCTCGAAAATACACCATTTTAGGTAGTTGGTTTAGCTGTGTAAGCTCTCCAGGCTCAATACGATTTTTCCAAACTGAGACGAGTTGTCCATATTCCGAATCGCAGCTTCTGCATCCTCAAGCGGATAAACGCTGTCCACCATAGGCTTGATGCGATGATCGTTGACAAAACGTAGCATGTGACTAAAATCACGCGGCGAACCCATGGTACTTCCTAATATGGAAAGTTGCTTCCAGAAGATCTTGCGAGCATTGAGTGGCGGAATGTTTCCAGCCGTTCCCCCAAAGAATACGATCCGGCCTCCGGGGTTTGCGAGGTCAAGATGGTGCGCGAACCCATCTCCCAGCGCACTGTCTACAATTACATCGAATCCACCTGCATCTTCTCGTAATTGTTGTGACCAGTTTTCATCCGTATATAACACACCCCCCTTTGCTCCCAATGCGATTGCCTGCTCAATTTTTATCGGACTTCCCGAGGTGACGTATACTTCCGCGTCAACATGTAACGCCCATTGCAGGGCAAAAGACGCCACACCGCCCCCGATACCGACGATCAGCACTTTTTCACCAGCTACCAAGTTGGCCCGACTGAAAAGAGACCGGTATGCAGTAAGTCCGCCGAGGGGTAAAGCTGCGGCTTCCTCAAAAGAAAGATGCCGGGGTTTCTCATGCAGATTTTCAACGGGCACACGCACGTATTCTGCAAAAGTCCCATCCTGGGGCAGGCCCAGGATGGACGAAGTCTTCTGCTGAAAGCCCTCGTGCGCACCCCACTCAATCGATGGATTGATGATAACGGCTTTGCCAATCCATGCATTATCCGCATCTGCGCCCACCGCTTCAACGATACCCGCACCGTCAGACCCCAAAATAATGGGGAATTTTAGTCCAGCATATTGCCCTTGTTGTATCCACCAATCCCGGCGATTAAATGCCGCTGCTTTAACACGTATCAAGGCTTCTCGATTACCCAATTGGGGCGCAGGCACATCCTGCAACACTAACGGCTCTTTCTCTCCGTGAAGGACAATTGCTTTCATTTTATTAGACATGAGACATCGCTATCAGCTATCGGGTGTCAGCTTTCAAATTAAACTCAGGGATTTTCCGTCTTCGGGCCTATAAAGCCAAAAAAAGCGGCTCATATAAAAATATAGGCCGCTTCTTTTTATTTCTTACTTTTTATTTTTTGGCATCCGCATAGCGTTGGGCTACCGCATTCCAATCGATTACATTGAAAATTGCTTCTAAATAACCCGGACGTTTGTTTTGATACTTTAGGTAGTAGGCGTGTTCCCACACATCAATACCTAATATAGGGGTACCTTTTACTTCTGCGATATCAAATAGCGGATTGTCTTGATTGGCGGTAGATGTCACCTGCAATTTGCCTGAGCCATCCACAACGAGCCAAGCCCATCCCGAACCGAAACGGGTAGCTCCTGCTTCCTGCAGTTTCTTTTTCAACTCATCAAATGAGCCAAACGCTGCATCAATGGCTGCAGCCAGATCGCCCGAAGGCGCGCCTCCACCGTTTGATGAAAGAATCGTCCAAAATAACGAGTGATTGTAATGCCCACCACCATTATTGCGCACAGCTGCGGGGTATTTGGAAATGTTTTTGCAAATTTCTTCAATCGTCAAATTCTCCGCATCGGTACCTGCAATGGCTTTATTGAGATTGTCTACATAAGCTTGGTGATGCTTACCATGATGAATTTCCATGGTTTCCTTGTCGATATGAGGTTCTAATGCATCTGAGGCGTAAGGTAACGCCGGTAATTCAAAAGCCATAATATGTTATTTTTAATTAAAAATTAGTTATTAGTGTTGGACAAACTTAGCGAATGTTGCCCACAAAAGCAACTCTATTGATCGGATGTTGGCCGCTTAAAAGCAACCCTGTTGGCATAACTAACGATTATCCACGCAAATTTGTTTTTGAAATAAATCGTTAACGATTACTTAATACGTTTATTACGAAAAAATGACGTGATCAGTCCGGCACATTCGACTTCCAATACACCACGCATTAGTGTTGTCTTGGGATGCAGCACGTTGCTATAACCCAAGTTGGAAAAACCACGCTTTTCATCCCGTGCTCCAAACACAATACGCGTGATCTGAGTCCAATACGCTGCACCTGCGCACATGACACAAGGTTCAATGGTCACATACAAGGTACAATTGTGCAAATATTTACCTCCCACATAATTAGCCGCTGCGGTAAACGCCTGCATCTCGGCATGAGCGGTCACATCATTCAACCGCTCTGTCAGGTTGTGGCCACGCCCGATGACCCGGCCATTGGATACGATAACCGCACCAATCGGAACTTCCCCCTGCTCCAACGCTTTATGAGCTTCCTTCAGCGCTTCTTTCATGTATATTTCATCGGAAACCGCGTCACTCGCTTCTTCAAAGTTGATGTATTTCATTCGCCTTCAGACTTTCCCTGCTTCAAATCAATTTGGCTCCATTGGGAACCCTTCGTTCCACGGTACTTAGCACGATATCACCCTTTTCATCGGGAAATCCCGTGATAAGGCACTCCGACATGAAATCAGCTATTTGTTTCTTCGGAAAGTTAACCACACCAATTACTTGCTTCCCCAACAGGTCTTCCTTGCTGTAATGCTTGGTAATCTGTGCGCTGCTTTGGCGCACTCCCAGTTCTTCGCCAAAATCGACTTGCAACTTATAGGCTGGCTTTTTCGCTTTGGGAAACTCCAAAACACCGATAATAGTGCCTACATGCAATGCCACCTTTTCAAAGTCCTGCCAGGAGATTTCTTCCATCGATGTTTTCACTAAACTCGATTGCTTTCTAAATCAACCAATCCTTTTTTTAAGGTAAAGAGCACATAGTCGCGCGTACGTTTCACCCGGTTCGCTAGTCGGCTGATCAATTCGTCCTCTTTCCCCTGCTCAAAAGCAAGATCTTCATCAGAAAGATGATTGTATTTCCGCCTGAACTTCTCTTTCAATATTCGCCATTCCTCGGGAGTAATGCTGATTGTTGCCATAACTTTAGTATTTGACCACAAACTTAGTCAACTTGCCATTTATATCCAAGCCGTCTTACGACGACTCGATTTGCAAACCTGGCACGTGTTAAGTCCCGTCTATGATCTGATTTTGGAAAATTCGGCTTGAATTTTGCGGTTGACCCTCCGAACAGTTTTATTATACCGTTACATTACTTAAAAATTAAACGAATTATCGCTATGAAAAAGTACTTTATGATCGCTTTGCTTGTAACATCGACAATTTGGGGAGCAAATGCCCAATTATTGCCGAGTTTGCAATTTGGCGTAAAAGCGGGGTTAAACTTCTCCAGCTTAAAATCGGAAGAAGGGGGTTGGCTTGACGCGAGTACACGGACCGGTTATCAAGCCGGTGTTTGGGCACGCATTGGTGGTGCAGGTGTTCACTTCCAGCCCGAACTTTATGTAACAGGCAAAAGTTCTGAAGCAAAATTGGTTGAAGAAAATGAAGAAGGAAAGGTATCCTTTACGTCGCTGGATTTGCCACTGTTATTAGGCACGCGCATCGGTTTAGGCCCTGCGGGATTGCGTATCGTAGCCGGACCGGTGGTATCGTTTGTAGTGGATAAGAACATCGGTCAATCACTACAACAAGTAACTGAATTTGGTGAGTACAAAAACCAAGCATGGGCAGTAACCGGCGGACTGGGCCTTGACATCAGCAATTTTCGGGTAGACTTGCGGTATGAACATGGGCTTAGTGAGCTCAGCAAAAACGAAAGTGCCCCTCAAAAACTAAATCTTTGGACTGTCGGAGTCGGCTATAGATTGTTTTAATCCTACTCCGAAAGCTATTTTCTAAAAATCCATGCCGCTTTCCGGCATGGATTTTTTTATAGACAACCCGCAAAAAACTTAGAACAGTTCTAAATTAACTATTTTGCTTGTTTGTTTTTACCGAGTATTAAATCAATTGGTAGATTTGCTTACCAAAAGCAAAATAATCGAGGAGAATGAGCAAGTCAAAACATCTGCTTTCTTCATCACTGGGGAAAAAGCTGATAATGAGTTTAACAGGTCTGTTCTTATGTACATTCCTAATCGTCCACCTGGCCGGCAACCTGCAGTTGTTTTACGATGACCAAGGCAAAGCTTTCAACGACTATGCCCATTTCATGACCCACTTTACACCCATCCGAATCGTTTCCTATTTGTTATATGCGTCCATCGTAATACATGCGATTTATGCGCTGCTATTGACTATCCATAACCGGAAAGCCAGGCCCGTGAGCTATGCGGTATATCGCGGATCTGAAAATAGCGCATGGAGTTCACGTAACATGGGAATACTAGGCACCGTATTATTGGTTTTCATCGTTACGCACATGAGCAATTTCTGGTGGAAATACCACAACGATGGTGTCCCGTATATTGAATACCGTACCGATCTTGCTACCCAAGAAACCACGGTAACTGAGTTGATCGGAGATGAGTATACGGATTATGTCAAGTACATCGACAATGATGTGGAGGTACTCAAGGCAAAGGATTTATATAAACAGGTTCAGTTTACATTTAAAAACTGGCTCTTGGTTGCGTTTTATGTACTCGCAATGGCTGCCCTGTCATTCCACCTAATCCATGGCTTTAAAAGTGCCTTTCAAACCCTGGGATTTGACCACAGGAAATATGCTCCGGTCATTCGGTTTCTGGGGATCTGGTTATTCGGGGTCGTTATCCCGATAGCATTCGCAGCGATGCCTTTGTATTTTTATTTTTCCAGCTAAGCGATTCACGATGCCCCATCGCGGGCATATTGATATAATGGATATTACACTATGTTAGATTCAAAAGTACCAGCAGGGCCCTTGGCCGAAAAATGGTCGAAACATAAGTTCAATCTGAAACTGGTCAACCCGGCTAATAAGCGGAAATACACCATCATTGTAGTAGGCACAGGATTGGCTGGATCTTCCGCCGCCGCATCACTGGCTGAATTGGGATACAACGTCAAGGCTTTTTGTTATCAGGATAGTCCCAGGCGGGCACACTCTATTGCTGCCCAGGGAGGAATCAATGCGGCGAAGAACTATCAAAATGATGGAGATAGCGTATTCCGACTGTTTTACGATACCGTAAAGGGGGGCGATTATCGCTCCCGCGAAGCCAACGTGCACCGCTTGGCGGAAGTATCGGTAAACATCATCGACCAATGTGTGGCACAAGGGGTACCGTTCGCCCGTGAATATGGAGGACTGCTGGATAATCGTTCTTTCGGTGGTGCACAGGTATCCCGTACGTTCTACGCACGTGGGCAAACAGGGCAACAGTTACTTTTGGGCGCTTATTCCGCATTAAACCGCCAAATCAACAAAGGCACGGTAAAAATGTATAACCGGCATGAAATGCTGGATTTGGTAACCATCGACGGACACGCCCGCGGTATCATTACCCGCGATATGGTTACCGGCGCGATCGAATCACACGAAGGTCATGCGGTGTTATTATGCACAGGCGGGTATGGCAACGTATTCTTCCTATCGACCAACGCGATGGGCTGCAACGTGACAGCAGCTTGGCGCGCGCATAAGCGGGGAGCTCTCTTTGCCAATCCCTGCTATACACAGATTCACCCTACCTGTATTCCGGTGACGGGCGATCACCAATCCAAACTAACGCTAATGTCCGAGTCACTGCGAAACGATGGCCGTGTGTGGGTACCTAAAACGGTTGAATTGGCACAGAAGCTGCGCAAAGGAGAACTAAAAATAGCCGATATCAAGGAGCAGGATCGCGATTACTACCTTGAGCGTAAATATCCGTCATTCGGCAACCTCGTGCCTCGTGACGTAGCTTCGCGCAATGCCAAGGAGGTAGTAGACGAAGGACGCGGCGTTGGGGCCTCGGGTATCGCCGTATTCCTCGACTTCGAAGATGCGATTAAGCGCTTGGGCGAGGATACTGTACGTGCCAAATATGGCAATTTGTTTGATATGTACTATCAGATTACGGACGAAAATCCGTATAAACAACCCATGCGTATTTATCCTGCAGTGCATTATACCATGGGAGGAGTTTGGGTAGATTATAACCTGATGACTACCGTACCCGGTTTGTATGCATTGGGAGAATGTAACTTTTCAGACCATGGTGCCAACCGCTTAGGTGCCTCCGCTTTAATGCAGGGACTCGCCGATGGATATTTTGTGATCCCGTATACAGTTGGTGATTACCTGGCTGGATTGGGCTTTGCTCCGGTAGATAAAAACCACCCGAATTTCGAAATAACACGCACGGAAGTAGAAAAACGTGTACGTAAGCTGCTCTCGCTCAAGGGAAGCAAAACGGTGGATGACATCCATAAAAAACTCGGCCACATCATGTGGGAGTATTGCGGTATGGCACGAAACGAGGCCGGGCTTACCAAAGCGAAAGGGCTTATACAAGAGCTTCGCAGGGAATTCTGGAATGACGTGACCGTACTGGGAGAAAATGAGGAGATGAATCAGTCGCTCGAAAAAGCAGGTCGTGTAGCTGACTTTCTGGAATTAGGCGAACTGATGGTAGACGACGCGCTGAATCGTCGTGAATCCTGCGGCGGACACTTTCGCGAAGAAAGTCAAACCGAAGAAGGCGAGGCCAAACGTAACGATGAGGACTTCAGTTATGTTGCCGCATGGGAATATAAAGGTGAGGATCAGCCCGAAGTGCTACACAAAGAAGCCTTGGTATTTGAGAATGTCAAATTGACACAACGAAGCTATAAATGATTGTAGATTGTAGACTATAGGTTTTACATGACACATCTTGCCTACAATTGGAATAGGCTTTATGAGACTGTAAATCTAACATCGTAAGTCTAAAATCGTAAATAAAGAAGTAATGAGTGGAAACATGAACCTGACGCTGAAGGTATGGCGTCAAAAAAACGACAAAACTCGGGGAAAATTTGTAACCTACCAAGCCAACGGTATATCGTCGGATATGTCTTTTCTGGAAATGCTTGACGTTGTCAACGAAGATCTGGTGCGGAAAGGCGAAGACCCCATCCACTTTGACCACGATTGTAGGGAAGGTATTTGCGGAATGTGTTCCCTACACATTAACGGCAGACCACACGGGCCGAAACAAGGCACCACAACGTGCCAACTGCATATGCGCAGTTTTCACGACGGCCAGACCATTGTTATCGAACCGTGGAGAGCTGCGGCCTTTCCCGTTATTAAAGATCTAGCGGTTGATCGTTCAGCCTTTGACCGCATCCAGCAAGCCGGCGGATATATTAATGTAAATACCGGTGGCGTACCGGATGCCAATGGCATCCCGATTCCAAAAATTGTGGCTGACGAGGCTTTTGAATCCGCCACCTGCATCGGTTGCGGTGCCTGCGTAGCAGCTTGCAAAAATGCATCAGCCATGCTTTTCGTTTCCGCAAAAATTTCACAATATGCGTTATTACCACAGGGTCAGACTGAGCGATACAGTCGTGCGCAGGCCATGGTGGCACAAATGGACGCAGAAGGTTTTGGCAGTTGTACCAATACAGGTGCTTGCGAAGCGGAATGTCCCGTAGGTATCAAATTGACAAATATTGCCCGCATGAACCGTGAATACCTCGGTGCCAAAATCTTGAAGCAAGTAGAGCCTCATTGATAGAATTGGCATTTAGCGGGGAATTTGCTATTTTTACGTGATTAACCCCGTCTGAAGGTTGAGTACGGTCGTCAAAATAAGATTGCTGTTGTTGGTGTTAACGTTGTGTTTCATCGGCACGGCTATTTCCATTAACCTAACCTTTAACGATGAAGAGATCCTACTTTTAGATGCCGGAAAAATCCAAAATAATCTTCACAAGAAAGAAAAAATCGTTTTCAACTTTCTCGATGATACCAGCAAATTTAATGCGCTGAAAGCGATAGACACCGATGTTCAACTGACGGAAGACATTCTGGATTACTTCGTTGATCAAAATGAAATCTATCCATTCACTTACGTAAACAGCGAATTAACGTTCTGGGGGACGGATACATTCGTTCCCAAAACCGATGCAGGTATACGTAATGGCGTTGGTATTATTGAAACAGACAACGGATCGTATGAATCCATCAAAAAGAGCACGGGAAACTTTGCCGTCCTGTTTCTGATACCGATAAAATCAGATTTCCAAAAAAACAATGAATATTTACAAAATGTCTTCTCGAAAAACCTCATTGAGACCAATAACCTTGAAATAGCCGGATACGATGACCAGTTGATCTACAACATTCGGAGCATAACCGGCGAATACCTATTTTCCGTCAAACTACGCGATGGGCAACATGACACCTTCTTTTCAAAACTGGAACTTGCCATGTGGTTGCTTGCAGGCTTTTGTGTCGTACTATTACTCAACATCATTTGCATATGGATGGCCAAACGGGGCTGGGTTTGGTATTCCGTTCTGTTGTTTGCTGGCGGTCTCGCCGGCATCCGCTACTTGGAACTTTACTACGGCTGGCTCGCTTCTCATTTTTATACCGGAATTTTTGATCCCAGAAATTTCGCTTCTAGTTTTCTCTTCCCCCACCTGGGGGGGCTATTGCTCAACGTCATCGCCTTCACTTGGTTCACCGGATATCTTTTCACTTTCCGGGATCAGTTAAAAATCCCGGCATTTGGATATACCAAAACGGGAAGCGTCGTTCTTTTGCTGTTATTCGGGCTATTCATTTATTTGGTGAGCCTGGGCATAACCAATGTATTTGCAGGATTGGTTACCAATTCAGACATAAATTTTGATGTCACCAATATATTGAACCTTACTATTTACAGTTGGATTGGAATAATTGCCCTGTGTCTGAGCGTCATGTCATTGCTCTTGCTCATTGATTTGCTTGTTGCACTTGCTCATACACTTGTTCCGAATTCAAAAAGACTACTTTTCATTGGCATTCTATTTATTGTATGTGCTGCCGTAATACGCAATATTTTCTTTGTTGAGTTTTCCTTTGACAATTTTCCGCTGACATTCGTCTTGCTATTTGTACTGATCGGATTACGTGGTTGGTATCTCCGTAAATGGAAAGGCCAATTTGATTTAGCTGTTTTTATTTCCACCCTGTTATTACTTGCGGCCATTACTGCCATAAAACACGATCAATTCCAGCGTAATAAAAAAGAAGAGGCACAAAAACAGGCTATTTTCAAAATGGAAGCTGTAGATGATGCCAACGCACTCGCCTTGTTCCGTGATCTGGAAAAAGAAATTGTAAAAGACCCCGTGTTGATCGAATATTTCGAATGGCCGAAGAACGAGAATCGTGATTTGCTCAATGAACACCTCAAAAGAACCTATCTAAGTGGTTATCTCTCCAAATACGAATTCGTGGCCAATGAATACAACACCAATTGGATTCCCATCGGCGAAAGTTCGGCAAGCAAGCTGGAGGCCTATCGCAATAAGGTAATATCGGGCGCCATTAAAGTATCTGAAAATTTTTATCGAGGGAACAGCCGATTTGGCAATTTTGAATATTTCGCCCAGTTGCCGGTGGAAAAAGATGGAAACCTGTTGGGTATCTTGCTGATTGAATTGCAAAATCGGTCCTTCAATCAGCTCGCCGCCTATCCCGACATTTTGATCGATAATCGAATCGATCAACGGCAGACTGAATTGGCTACGCAATATTCTTTTGCATTTTACCGTGACGGTGCCTTAGTGAGCCAATATGGCGACTATGTTTATCCGCTTTCTTCCGAAGCATATCCTCCCGAACAACGGAAACACATATCACTTGGCAACAACGAAGGCTTTGATCACATGATGTATCGGCCAAACAATCGGACGTTGATTGTCATCAGCCAGCCGCAGCAAAGCAATTGGAAACAATTGGCTGCACTTTCATTTATTTTTCTCGTCTTCCTATTCTTTGCGATACTCGCCTTCATCTCCAGGTGGTTGGTATTGACATTAAACAGCAACGATTTCAGTTTACGGAATCTACGATGGAGTTTCTTGATTCTGACCAACCGGGTATTATACAGCACACGCATTCAAACGTTTATGGTCGTAGCGGTTGTATTTACATTGATCGTAACTGGGATCATCACATTTTTCAGTATCAGCAGTCAGTTTAGGAAGCAACAAGAAAGCGGCGTATTAAAATATGTGGTAGACATCGCTGGACGGCTGGAGTCCAAAATACTCAAGGAGGCAACTATCAACCGAGAAATATCCACCGATGAGCAATTCAATACCATCGCTGAATCCGTTGCTTCGGATTTAAATCTATATGGAATAGACGGACAACTGACCTACTCAACGCAACCACGCATCTATGATCTTCGTCTGACATCGCGCTACATAAATCCCAACGCATGGCTTCACTTAGCCCGCCAGCAACGTTCGGAATTCATCCAACACGAACACATCGGCAACCTGAATTTTATTGCCGCATACGCGCCGATACGAAATGATGCATACGAACCGGTAGCGTTTCTGAGTCTACCACATTATAGTTACCAGAAAGAGTTCGAACAAAATGTCGGACTTCTTCTCAATACATTAGTCAATATTTATGCCTTGGTTATTCTCGTACTGGGACTGTTTGCCGTATTCGTTGCCAATAAGATTACCGCTCCGTTGGCGTTGGTGCAGCGGAGCCTGGCAAAAACTAGTATCGGCAAACAAAACGAGCCAATCTTCTGGAAGCGCCACGATGAAATTGGGAGCCTCATCAAGGAATATAACCTCATGATCGCCGCACTGGAGCAAAGCGCCAATACAATTATGCGATCTGAACGGGAATCTGCCTGGCGGGAGATGGCAAAACAAGTAGCCCATGAAATTAAAAATCCACTGACTCCGCTGAAGCTTGGCATTCAGCAACTGGAGCGCTCGTGGAGAGAGAAAGATCCGCGGTTTGACGAGCGATTTGCACGGTTCAGCGAATCATTCATAGAGCAAATCGACAGCCTTTCATTGATTGCTTCGGAATTTTCAGAGTTTGCCAAGATGCCTGACACGCAACTCAAGGAAGTCGACATCTTGGATATTATGAACAAAGCCGCGGAGGTATTCAATAACAACATCGGCGTCAAAATATCTATTTTCAATCGGTGTGGGGACCCTCAGATCAAAATTCAGGGCGACCGGGACCAATTGCTCAGGTCGTTCAATAATTTAATAAAAAATTCAATTGAAGCAGCCATCACCAAGCGGAAATGCCTGATCGACATCCATGTTAACTATGATATGGATCATTACGTATCGATAGCCATCCAAGACAACGGCCATGGCATAAGCCTGGAAGCCCGCGAAAAGCTTTTCCAACCCAACTTCACTACAAAAAGTTCAGGAACGGGTCTCGGTTTGGCATTTGTAAAACAAGCCGTAGAAGGAATGGGGGGCAGTATCCGATACGAAACGTATGTTGGAAAAGGTACTACTTTCTTTATTCGGATTCCTTCTGTCCGTGTGAAGCAACCCCTGACATAGCTGAGGCTTATTTCAGCACAACACTACCCTGACCCATTATCGCATTATCTGCATATAAGAGGATCGTATAGGTACCTTTTTGGAACGCCTTGGTATCTTTCCAATCAACGGTATAGGAAGCTCCATCATTCACGAATTCGATTGTTGTCTTATAGGTATATTGTATCTGATTTCCATTTACTTCAAACAACCCATAATCCGCCGTACGCAAATTCCCATTTGGATCAATCACACGGAGATAAACGTCATGTACGCCCTTTTCCGCCAACGGATTATCTGCGATGGTAAAGGTAATTTTGAGTTTATCAGCCCTTCGTGCTCGTGTTTCTATGCCTTCTTTATCGCCGCTACGCTCTCTTACACCATTTACCAGGATATGCGATAGTTTAAGAGCGGATGCCAGTTTCACTTTATCCGTTAAATCGGTATTCAGTTCTTCCAACACCGCAACCCGATCAGAAGAAGAAGAAATTTCCCGTTTCAGTTCGTCCCGTTCGGACTTTAGACGGTCATTTTGAGTTTTCAGTTGTTCTATTTCGGTTTTATACTGCGATACCTGCTGCTTCAATTGATTGATTTCTTGCCGGGCTTCTCCCAACTGTCCCCGACTGAGATTGTTTTGCTCTAATTGTTGGCGGAGGGATGCGATCGTGGTGCGCACACTATCTTGCGACGCCTTCAAAGCAGCGTTGATTTCAATATTTTCGTCGGTCAATTGATCCATCTCGGCTTCGATGCGGTCGATCTCAGCCTGCATGTTTACTTTTTCACTGGTTAGCTCATAAACCTGATCACCGGTATTTTTATATTTGACATAAAAATACACATTGGTAGCAAGCAACGCAACGATTGCCACCACAAAGAAGTACACCTTGGTTGAATCCTTCCTTATTTCCTCAGGCTTCGACTCGGAACCTGTTTCTTGCATGGTATGTGTTTCTTGCATGGTTTATGTACCGCAAACCTTTTTCCTTACAACACCCAAACCGTATGCAAAAATTGTTCCAACATCCTTTTGATGTTGCCATGTAGGGATAATTGCCGCTTCCTTATTCGAAATAATTCAAGGTTTTGAAACCACCAGCTTTAAGATATTCATCTTTACGCATGAGCTGTAAATCCGATTGTATCATATCTTGTACCAGCGCATTCAGCGTATATTTAGGTTGCCAACCTAGTCTTTGTCGGGCCTTGGTAGCGTCGCCGATCAGCAAATCCACTTCAGTAGGGCGATAATATGCAGGATCTACTTTGACGACCGTTTGTCCAAACTTAACAGCTGATGGATTGATGGACCATTCCGCGAGCCGATTTTCATCCACATCAATAATTACTCCCTTCTCACGGTCTCCTTTCCCGCTGAACTCCACTTCAATACCTAACTCTGCAAAACTCATCTTTACGAAATCACGTACCGTTGTTGTAATTCCCGTTGCAACAACGTAATCTTCAGCTGTTTCCTGCTGCAACATCAGCCACATGGCTTCTACATAATCCTTTGCATGCCCCCAGTCGCGTTGTGCGGAAAGGTTTCCCAGAAATAATTTGTCCTGCAGTCCCAACGCAATCCGTGCGACGGCCCGTGTGATTTTACGTGTTACAAATGTCTCTCCTCGGATTGGACTTTCATGGTTGAACAATATTCCATTACACGCAAAGAGATTATATGCTTCGCGGTAATTGATCGTAATCCAGTATGCATACAGTTTGGCCACCGCATACGGGCTACGCGGATAAAAGGGAGTTTTCTCGTGTTGAGGCACTTCCTGAACGAGCCCGTAGAGCTCAGATGTTGCAGCTTGATAAAAACGGCATTTTTGGCCTAAACCCAGCAATCTAATGGCTTCCAGTATCCGGAGTGCTCCCAATCCGTCGGCATTTGCGGTATATTCAGGAGTATCAAAACTCACCTTTACATGACTTTGCGCAGCGAGGTTATAAATTTCGTCCGGTTGCGTCTCTTGAACAATTCGGATGAGATTAGTGGCATCGGTGAGGTCGCCATAATGCAAGGTAAAATGACGATTGGGCTCATGCGGATCCTGATACAAATGGTCAATCCGATCTGTGTTGAACAGTGAACTGCGCCGTTTCAAGCCATGCACCCGATATCCTTTCTTCAGCAGAAATTCGGCTAAATATGCCCCGTCCTGTCCGGTTATCCCTGTAATCAACGCCGTCTTTGCCATTTCTTTAGCTATGTTTCTTCAAAACCGACTTTAGCAGATACTGTCCGTATCCACTTTTTAATAAGGGTTCAGCAATTGTTTCCAATTGTGAACCGTCGATATACCCCATACGGTAAGCAACTTCTTCAATACAGCCAATTTTTAATCCTTGCCGTTCTTCGATGACTTGTACAAATTGACCTGCCTGCATTAGGGAGGTAAAGGTGCCCGTATCCAGCCAAGCCGTGCCTCGGCTAAAGACACCTACCTTTAGCCGCTCCTGTTCCAGATACACCCTATTGACGTCTGTAATTTCATATTCACCCCGGGCCGAAGGCTGTATATTCTTGGCAATCTCAACGACCGAATTGTCATAAAAATACAGTCCCGGCACTGCATAGTTGGACTTAGGACTCAACGGCTTTTCTTCAATGGAAACGACATTGCGTTGTACATCGAATTCGACTACGCCATAACGTTCGGGGTCAGAGACGGGATACGCAAATACCACACCTCCCCCATCGGGCAGGTTTGCACTTTGCTGCAACAAACGCGACAATCCCTCACCATGAAATATGTTGTCTCCCAGTATTAATGCAACGTGGTCATTACCAACAAATGCTTCTCCAATTACAAAAGCCTGTGCCAGTCCATTCGGCACCTCCTGCACGGCGTATGAAAAAGAGCAGCCCAATTGCGAACCGTCTCCCAATAATTTCTGAAACGAAGGCAGGTCGTGGGGTGTAGAAATAATCAACACCTCCCGGATTCCTGACAGCATCAGAGTCGATAAGGGGTAATAAATCATGGGCTTATCATACACGGGCATCAATTGCTTACTTACCGCCAGTGTCAATGGATGTAAACGTGTACCTGAACCTCCAGCCAGAATAATACCTTTCATCAGCTATAAGTTTGTTTTAAATGGTCTAATAAAACCTGCACTTTCATCGCACTACCGCCTCCCAGCGATGACGAAGCTTGTGTGAGTCTTCGCTTTCGCCGGTTTCATCATTTTTTGCGCTAGACGCTGACATAGCAGGTTTTACTGTTGTTGCACTTTATTTGTAACGTGCCAAAAGTATTAAATTTTATGCATTAAATGGATACGTATTGGTTTAGTCGATGAAAAACTTCGTGGATGTACGATGCACTGCTTATCTATATGGACATCCACGAAGTCGTAGTTTCAATTAATTAGCTGCTTTTACGGTAAAAGGTACCGAATAAGGCCCCCAAAGAAGTGTAACCGTACCATTTTTGTCAGCCTGGATGGTAAACTGCTCAACAGATTGACCACTGTCACTGCCTGCGGCGACAACACGGAGCGCATCTTGAGCTTCGTCGTACTTAGTACCCCACTGATCCCACACTTTATTGAAAATTAGGGTCGTGTTTTGTTCGGTAGGGATGGAATATAGGCTATATTTTCCGGCGGAGAGCGGCTTCCCTTGAACCAACACATTTTTATTGACTTCAAACGTAGTGGCTTCATTTGCACCTGTTCGCCACACTTTACCAAAGGGCGCGATGTCTACACCGATTTTGCGTCCTTTTAAGGAAGGTTTACTGTAATGGATGTCTATCGTAACTCCATCGGTTGTCGTTACGGTAGTGCGATCGGGGGGGCTAGCCCGTTTACTTTTATCCTGTTGGGCAAATGACAGTGCAGACAGGGCCAATACAAACACGAAAGATAATGTAATTGCTTTCATTTGAATATAATTTATGTTTACAATGTATCATTGAAGCCGTTCGAAATTAAAAACCAGGTAGCCCGTAGCACCGTCCAGATCCAAAGGCATCCGCAGCACAAGTTGTTCGGCATCTGCATAGGAAAGATCCAGTCTATAACCGGCTGTAACATTGCTCGGTTTATCTCCGGGATATATTTTTTTGAACTGAAATTGCGGTTGCCCATTGTCCCGCCCCGGATTGTAAATCGACCACACGATGTTCCGTACAGCACCGGGGGCACAAAGTGTTCCTTCCGCATCAAACGTGATACTTCCCTTACCATTATTCGGCAAGTTCCAAACACTGCCGACAAAACACTCCGCAGGCGCTTCTTCAAATACCGATTTCACAGAATATGCCGAAGGGAAGTTTTCCTTATCAACGGAATGCAAGACCCATTGACCCTTTACCCCGTTTTTCCACGCAGATGCTGATGGCCCTCCCGCAACGGATCCCTGCTGGGAGGAACAAGACGTCGAAAACATAACCGAAGACAAGAGTACTGTGAGTAGAAATAATGAGCGATTCATAGTATCGTAAAAATCTATTTGATTGGAATTGTATTTTTGTACCGTAAAGGTAACAGATTCCATTGTAAAAATAACTATTCAATATGACAATCCCGTCCAAAAACCATACCATCAGCAAATTTGTTGCAAAATTGCTCGTCCGGCTTTTCATGCTGCTGTTGCTATTTGCATTTGCTCCGGCTATCCTTGAAACCAAAATAGCCCGGCCACTAAGTTCAACATTTGTCTATATTCAGAATAAGTGGGCATTCATATTTCCCGGTATCCTTTTTCTGAGTTTTCTGATACTGCTCATCCTCACACTTCGTCACAAATATCAAAAAACTGACCTGAACTGGATGCTGTCGTTGAATACCGGCTTACTGATTGTCTATGTGGTTATGCTGTATGCCAAACTTTATCCGCTCATCTTCGGTTAAGCCCCTTGCAATACTCTTAACGTTTTTTATACCTTTGAGGCTTCACCGGCATACTATGGATAAAAAGAGGCTGTGGAATATTTTAAAAACGATAGGTAAACTTTGCTTCACAGCAGCCGCGTTATATTGGGTATTCCAGAAGGTAAATATAAGCGATCTAAAGGAGGCGTTGATCGATTCCCATCCCCTATTCCTTGCGTTGGCATTTTTAGCTTATACCTGTTCAATCTTAATCGCTTCTTCGCGTTTAAACGGATTTTTCAAGGGGATGGGATTAATCCTTTCTGAGCGCTATAATTTCAAGTTGTATCTTTTGGGATCGTGCTATAATCTTTTTCTGCCGGGAGGAGTTGGCGGCGACGGGTACAAAATCTACTTTTTACGACGTAAATTTAAGGTAAAAGGCAGACAGTTGTTATCTGCCGTTTTTTTCGACCGCCTCAGTGGGCTTTGGGCACTCTGCCTGATTACCGCCGCATTGGTGATCTTTATCCCCCGGCTGCAAATACCGAACGAAGTGCCGATCGTCGCAGTCGCATTGGGTACGGTGGCTTATTATGCGGTCTTAAAGCGATATTTCCCGACCTACAGCAAACATTTTTTTCTAACCCATCTGAAAGCCCTGGGTGTACAATCCATGCAGGTCATTGCTGCTATCCTGATTTTGTATGCACTTCGCTTTGACGGCAAGTTTTCACCCTATTTACTCATGTTTTTACTTTCGTCATTGGTCGCGGTCATTCCTTTTTCTGCGGGCGGGCTGGGCCTACGCGAAGTAGGAAATATGTACGGTGCACAGTTTTTTGCACTGGATCCGCATTTAGCGGTATTGATCAGCTTGCTCTTTTATTTCATATCTGCAGCGCTTGCCATCACCGGCTCATATTTTATTTTCCGGCCGCAAGGCTTGGGTGAAGACAGACTACCAACCACAGCGGAAGCAGAGATGAATGAGGAAGACGAGGAAAATGAATAAAACAGACTGTTATGGCAAATATTGTAATTACCGGAGCAAGCAATGGCATTGGCTTTGAAACAGCATTGGCGTTAGCGAAACAGGGAAACAATGTGCTGGCGATTGCCCGTAACGGCAATCGGCTCTCCAAACTCCAATCCGCTGGCACAAACGAAGCATCCACACAAAAAATCCAGGCGCTCTCGTTTGATATCGTAAATGGGGACTACAGACAGGCGCTTATCCCGTTGATCACAGAAAAATTTGGACAAATTCATGCACTTATCAACAACGCTGGCACGTTAGTTAATAAACCTTTTGCCGAAACATCCGCAACTGATTTTCTGGCAATGACACAAAGCAACCTGATAGGGCATGTTCAAATCATTCAGCATCTTTTGCCCTATCTGGCTGCCAATAGCCATATTGTCAACATTGGAAGCATGGGCGGTTTCCAGGGAAGCGTTAAGTTTCCGGGACTGGCTGCTTATTCAGCCAGCAAAGCTGCATTACACGCCTTAACTGAGTGCTTAGCGTTGGAATTCAAAGAAATGGATATTAAAATAAATTGCCTAGCTTTGGGTTCGGCACAAACAGAAATGCTGGAAAAAGCGTTCCCCGGATACAAGTCACCGGTAACCGCTTCCGAAATGGGCCAGTACATCGCCCATTTTGCCTTAACGGGCCATCAGTTCTTCAACGGAAAAATATTACCTGTAGCGGTCACGACGCCATAAAAAGAATAAAATCAAAAAGTACGGAACTATGAACACGCCAAACTTGCGATCAGTATCCCTACTCCTGTTCATCGTAACAGCCACATTTTCATGCCGAAATGAATCCAGCGAAAAAAAGGAGTCGTCCTCCCATAAGGAAGTGGCCGAGGAAATTGCTGAAGACATGGAGGCGCCACTGCCAGCCCTACCCTACCTCGCGGTTTTCGATAAGCAAACTGAACAATTAACCGCCCAAAAAAACACAGATTTCAGCGTCACTTCACTGAACGCCGATGCCCTTACGCAGGCGTTGGTTGCCAACTACCCCGAAATTACCCCGAAAATCGAGCGGATTTCCAACGATACGCTTTACCTACGCATAGCCGATGCTCAGTATCTTACCCAACAGATGGGGTCATCGGGAGCACAGATGTATTTAATGGAAGCCACCTACGCATATACCGAGTTGCCCAACATTCATGTCGTCCATTTCTCCTTTGCAGAAGGGGACCACGCCTTGCCCGGCAATTATAAGCGTGATAGCTTTAACCCATAAATCGGATAGCCGTTCTTAACAGAAATGGCGTTTGCTAAACTGTTGATTAATCATATCTTTGCAGTTTTTTAACGCACACGTTTAGTGGACAACGATACATGAGAAAACTTTTCGGTTATATTCTTTCGCCCATTTTTTATTTACTTTTCGGTATCATCATCACGGTATTTCATCCCATACAATGGCTTTGCCTGAAATTGGGAGGGTACCAAGGCCATAAAACATGTGTGGATGTACTTAACGGATTTCTACTCTGCACCTATTACGCCCTGGGAAATACGATCAAATTTACCAACAAGCAGCACCTACCTACTGACCGGCCCATTCTGTTTGTGGCAAACCACCAAAGCATGTACGACATTCCCCCACTGATCTTTTTCCTACGCAAACATCACGGTAAGTTTATTTCCAAAATTGAGCTTGCCAAGGGCATACCGAGCATATCATTTAATCTACGTCACGGCGGCGCTGCCAATATCAACCGTAAAGACCCCAAACAATCAATTGCCGAAATTCTCAAACTAGCAAATAACATGAAATCCAAAAACTGGTCGGCATTCATTTTTCCGGAGGGGACCCGTGCGAGGACTGGAAGTATCAAACCTTTTAACGTGGGGGGAATAGCGACCATACTGAAGAAAGTATCCAATGTATTGGTTGTACCCATTGCCATAAACAACTCGTGGCAGATGGTTCGGTATGGCTTTTTTCCACTTAATACTTTTACCAGGATGAGATGGGAGGTTCTTTCCCCCATTGAACCAGCGGGGCTAAACCCCGAAGAAGTGGTTGCTCAGGCGGAAGCCCAGATCCGGGAAAAAATCAGTTGACCCGTCGGCCTTTCCATTGATATTTCCCGATGTTGCCCGCAATACCGATGTATACCATATATAGCACGTGTACAACGGTCAATACGGGCAGATACACCAGCAACTCCATACGCTTGGCAAACCTGCAAAGTGGATAAAGAAAAATAAACTCAATAAGGAATTTCAGTGAAATTGCCACAGCGAATACCGGCCACAGCACCTGATAACATGTAAATGCAGTTATTCCGCTTGTTAATAGCAGCACATTGAAAAACCAGATAGAAATCCCCAATGCAACGATCCCCCGATTTTTATACTGCGTACTCTTGGATGCCCAGCGTCTCCGCTGGTTGATGAACCCACGAAGATTTCTTTTGGCATCGGTATAGACAATCGCATCCCTTGATTTGCAAAACCCAATTTTGTCCGGATAGCTGGCGGCCACTTTATGGAGAAACAATTCGTCGTCGCCGGAAGCGAGGTGATCAATCCCATTGAATCCCCCCATTTCGTAAAATACATCCCGCCGATAGATAAGATTGGCACCGTTGCAGGTAGACGGATACCGGTTTCCGATACCAGCCGCTCCCAATCCAATGAGATACAGGAACTCAAGCGTCTGCAATTCCTCGAAAAAGCTCCGTTGCTGTGAATAAACTACAGGGGCGGATAGGAGAAAATAGTCGTATTGTTCCATGCAGGTAACCACCGTGGTCAACCAATCGCTTCCCATCCTGCAGTCGGCATCCGTGGTAATCATCAGTTGACCAGTAGCTTCGGCAATCGCCATCGATATGGCTTTCTTTTTATAGGAATTCAGGGGTTCCGATTCGTTGAGTGTTAAGAGCTTTACACCTTGCCCGGAGAAAGATTGCACAATTGCCGATGTTCCATCTGTGGAGTGATCATCAACTACAATAATTTCCAGGAGTTCTTTCGGAAAGTCCTGAGCCAAAATATCTGAAAGCGTGCGACTTATGTTTACTTCTTCATTTCGTGCAGCGATTAGCACACTGACCTTTGTTGTAGGCTTTTTCCCCCTCCGTGAAAAGCTGGGCAAGGCCCTCCAGCCTCTACACATGTAACCCACAAGCAATAGATAAACACCGGCGAAGATCACCAATGCCATGCTAATCAACTGAATCGCCAAAGAAATTAATTTTTAAGACAAACACTGAACCTAAAATGGCGGGCAATATAAGATTTATAAACCAAATACAGGATGCGATTGCCATCACCGCAATATCCTGATCGGTAATGTGTCCATACAAATAACTCGCCGTAACACTGCGGACACCAAAATCAAATAGATCAAGTGTAGGTAAAGCCGCCTGAACAAAAAACAGAATAAATATCAGCAGCAACATTGGCATAAAATCGATGTCAGGAATCAAGACCAACATCAGTATACAATACTGAGAAGTAAATACGGCAAATCTGGCTAGTGAGTTTAAAAAAACAAGCAGTAACTCGCTGCGGCTATATCGAGTGAGTATCTCAAAAAAGCGATGGAACTTCCGCAGAAATTCGATTCGCTTTATCCAACTGTCAATCCACTTTACGTTAAAATAAAGTATCAAAAAAAAGCCGGCATATACCACAGCTAAGAACCACAGCGCCCCGCCCATCAAGATACCGATATCAAAAAACCGATTGACAAACCAAGCTATGCTAAGCGATCCCGCTACACTTGTCAATACCAACTGCGCGAGTGCACCGACCCCCATTGCTACTACGCCAAAAATACGCTTACGTGGCTTCAGAAAGAGTACCCGTCCGCCAAACTCACCGATGCGATTGGGTGTAAACACGGCCCAGGTTAACCCACAAAACACCGATTGAATCGCTTTCCATAAACTAATCCGTTCGATATACCGGCATAGGTACCGCCATTTTACTGCCTCCAGAAACCAATTGGCGAACATCAGCAAAATGACTACAGACAGGGTAACTACCAAGGTATCCTTTCCTAATCCTTGCATCAAGCGTTCAAACTCCAGCAAGTTTTGGTGGTTGTTGAGCTTGCGGTATAACACCCACGCCACCAACAGAAGAATAGCGACCTTGAGTGCAATACCCAGTATTTTCTTTGTCTTATTGCTCAAACCCGGTGATTTAGCGTGCAATGTTACTAATTTTTATAAGGTAAACCTAAACAAGATGATTTATGGAATTGATCAGTAAAATTCATCTTAATGACAACGGGAGGTACAATACCTTCTTGGATAACATAACGGCCGTTTTGTTTAACTTTTATTCATCAGTTAATTTTTATCGTTATGTTCTATCCAAAATCGGATCTTTTCAGCCAAGATTGGCTGGATGTCATTTTCGAAGGGCGCAACAAGCAATACGGCGCCTATGTACTGCGTAGGGATGCATCGAAGCTAGCAGCTTTTGCTTTACTCATTGCCTCCACTATCTTCATCGTTTCACTGCTTATACCTTTGATCAAAAACAGATTCTTTCCGGATGTCGCCCAGCGCATCGCAGACCCGTTTGAAAAAACACACATCATTGAATTAGCCCCACCTCCACCCATTGACAGATCTATTCCCGAGCCGCCGACTTTGACTCGGCCCGCTCCGCGCGTTAGCCAGGTACGGATGCCACCCCCTAAGGTGGTCGCCGAAAGTCAGGTGACCGAAGAACCCCCTGCTGCTGCCCAGCTTAAATTGGTTGATCCTGGGTCTCAAACCATCGAGGGGAATCCCAATGCAGCCATTCATATTGACATCCCTTCGGGGCCTGGTGAAATCGACGCAGGGATAACAGAGAGCACCGGCGCGGTCGATGAGCCGTTCCAGTCGGTAGAGGTCGAACCTTCATTCCCAGGCGGCATGGCGGCATTTTTAAGGTATGTACAAAAAAATTATCGATATCCCACCCGCGCGGTAGCAGAAGGTGTAAAAGGGAAGGTCATTCTGACCTTCATCGTGGAGCGAGACGGTTCATTGACCGATATCAAAATCATACGGGATTTACAATTCGGTACCGGCGAAGAAGCGGTGCGCTTACTCAAAGCATCGCCAAAATGGAGTCCCGGCATCCAAAATGGCCGGGAAGTACGCGTGGCTTATACACTTCCCATCAGCCTTGATATCAGCCGCTGAACACGAAAAAACAACATCGACCATCAGCGGATCCGCTAAATTGCGAATCCGCTGATTCGTAAATCTTACCCGAAAACCCTAATTTCGCAGGATGCAAAAGTCGGCGGATTCGGAACGGATTATATTGGGAATTGACCCGGGCACAACTGTATTGGGCTACGGTCTTATCAGGGAAATCGGTAAACAGCTATCCCTGATCAGCCTAGGGGTCATCAAATTGGACCATCTGTCTGACCACGGCCTGAAGCTGCAGCACATTTTTCAAAAAACGACTGCGCTGATTGAACAATATCAGCCAGATTGCATGGCCCTGGAAGCACCTTTTTATGGCAAAAACATCCAGGTAATGCTCAAGCTGGGCCGTGCACAGGGTGTCGCCATGGCCGCTGCGCTAAACCGTGACATCCCTATTTTCGAATATGCCCCGCGGAAAATCAAGCAATCTGTCACCGGTAATGGCAATGCGGGCAAAGAGCAAGTGGCCGCCATGCTTAAAACGTTACTCAAATTTGAAGAGACGCCCCAATTTCTGGATGCTACAGACGGGTTGGCCGTAGCGGTGTGCCACGCATTCCAAAACAATTCACGGGGAGGGGCAGCAAAAAGCTACTCCGGTTGGAAGGACTTTATCAGGGATAACGCAGATCGGCTACGCTAGCCCCTATAATTTCACCTGCCTAATTACATTTTTGACATTTAATTCGATAATGTCTGTCATGGTGCGGCATTTCAGGTACTGGTCGTTTCCGTAATACGCTGCATAGCCTTCCCTAAGCTGCTTCACATTGGCCAGCGTTGACAACTCTTCGGTATTGGAGACGTCGCGCAAGGCGGCAATCCGATGGCGTTCACTGCGTACACGATGTACAATGGACGAGCGCTCTTCTTGCTGGTATTGCGATACGGTCCGTTCGGTTAGGTGCTCCATACACAACTGCACGTACGCTAGGTTATCCTTAAAAAACTGCGGCATGTATATCTTGGGGTTTCCCTCATAGAACTGCTGGTCAAAATCGATTGCCCGGATCCGAAATTGAAAATCATCAAAATCGGGAGTGATCTGCATCACAAAGTTATACGACCGCATATCACCCAGCAAGGTAATGATACACCGTTCGTTGAATTTAACAAACTCCTTAGCAATCCGCTTCGGATTATAATCGGGATTATCCATCAATGAACGAGCAAACACGTCGCCCGGAATACCGACAATATGTTCTTCCACAAGCGTTTGGCCTGCTACGATATAATTTACCGGATTCGGCGAAATAATCTGCTCCAACTCCAATCCGTATATTCTGGATGCGTCGGCCTGCTTTATATAAAAATAATCGTATACATCATTCAACCGGTTGACAATGCGTATCCGGAAGGGATGGGTATTACCGAAGCTACAGTATTCTACCCGATCGATGTACTTATGTTCTACAACCCGTATATTCCCCGATGCCTTGAGTTCCGCGTAAATAATTTTCAATCCGTTATATAAGGTCTCTTGCACATGAGGAGGATATAAGGGCGTTTCCCATAACGTATCCTTTCCATTCTTGTCGAGTACCGGAACAGTCTCATAAAAATCTAACAGGTTTGCATAGCCAATAGGCATTCGCGCATCGCGCTGATAAGCACGCAGGTACTTTTGTAGTGCAGGAGATACCCCATAAATGGGCTTTTTGCGGGAGATTTTTACATCATCGGTTTTCATTTTATCAACGACTATTTTTTAAGTAAAGATACATTTTTAAATGGAGCATCTAAAAAATTGAAAATTTCTCATAAATGAACCGGATTTAGTCTATATTTTTGAGAAATTTTCAATAAAAACAGATTATTACTGCAAGCTTGAAATGGAGAAAACTAATTGTATTAAAAAGGAAGAAGCTCCTTTGGGAGAGGAGCTTCTACGCTAACCAATTATAAACCTATATTAAATTGAGGGAGGGCAACTTATTGATCAACATTTTTCACCTTTTTGCTGATCGATTGATACAAAAGTAATAATAATATTGAATTATTAAAGTTTTTTTATAGAAAAAATTGAATTTTTACGTTTTTTTCAATTAATTTTGAGATATATTGAAATAAATATCATTTTTTATGGAAAAGAAGTTCGAAAATTTAGATCTTGACAACTTGGATATACAAATTTTATCCATTTTAATGAACGATGCATCAATACCTTATACAGAAATAGCAAAAAAATTAATAGTTTCTGGCGGAACAATACACGTCAGAATGAAAAAGATGGAAGAATTAGGGATAATAAAAGGATCAAACCTCACAATTAACCCTCAAAAAGTCGGATTTGACATTACAGCATTCCTAGGAATCTATTTGGAGAAAGGATCCCAATACAATAATGCTGTCGAGCAATTAAAACAGGTAAAGGAAGTGGTCGAATTACATTATTGCACGGGCACATATAGTATGTTCGCAAAAATCGTTTGCCGGGATACTACCCATCTTCGCAAAGTCCTGAACGAAGATATTCAGGCAGTGAAGGGCATACAGCGTACAGAGACCATCATCTCATTGGAAGAAAGCATCAAGCGTCAGATCAGTTTGACCTGACAGTACATTACCGTTGAATCGTTCCGTTTAGCCCCACTTTAACAGAAAAAGGGCCACAATACGCATCCAATAGTACCGCCACATATTTACGGGTTGCGATGCGTTTTTCATCGTATTCATCTTCAAAATGAAAACGCCTCTTCCAGTTCTTTTGCACCTGGCCTTCCAGTTCGTTTCCCCGTTGACCGACAAACTTAATATAACTGAACACGTCCGCCAACGTCAATGTATCGACATCGGCATGGTCAATAAACCATATCTGGCTTCTCGAAAAAAGCTGATTCAGGACCGGTTTGATTTCAGCTGCCGTTACTGCATTATCGACATCAAAATAAACACGACCGTCCTCGTCGGCTCTGCCAGCCAGCATTCCCGTGGCACCAATCCGTTGAACGGCCAAAAAATAGGGTTCTTCTATCGTTATATCGCTAAATGGCATCAATCTGGCGCCGTATTTCAGCAGCTCCCCCTGTATGTCTCGCACATCCACCTTATCAGAGGTCGTTTTAAAAAAAGCAACATACGCCGCCGCCGCCCCTACAGCCTGCCCAACATGCATCAATAAAGGAATATCTTTCTCATCGCCCGTAAGCAAATGCTGAACGACAGGTGTTCGTTGGGTCAAAAACAAATTACTATCATCGCCCGGTATCAATCCCGATAACGGTAATGTAAATGCTTGACCACCCAAATCACCCACTGCCACCCCTGTACGAAAGAGATCACCGGAATTCGCAGATCGGAAATACGCGTCTGGCACGACCTCCCGGGTAGTAATGCTGTCGGCAGTTCCTCCGGCCAACTGATACAGATAAGCGTCCTTCGAAGCATCGACTACGGCCCTAACTTTAAAACTGCGCCTGTCTTCCAGCTCAATGCGCCAATCTTTTCCTGATTTCTTTATGGAGCGGACTTGCCCTTGTTCAACAACAGTCAGGTTTTTGGCGGCCTTCAACACACTGTCAACCACATTCTGCACGATCCTCGGATTGATCCGCCGCTTGGCAATGGCTGATAACGAGTCGCTGGGCTTATCATGCCGTAGTGTCTTTGCCAACAGGTTGGCCCAAATACCTGCATCCAATCCTGTATTCGAAGCAATGGAAATGATCTCTGAGGTCAATTCTGGCATCAATTTATCCCCGTTAACCACCCAAACGGTATTCAAGTTTGACCAGGAAGACTGGACTGCGGCAGCATAAGCATCCACTCCATACCCGTACACCAATACCTGAGGACGTTTTTTCTGCGCAAGGCCCACCAGTGGCAAGATCAGGAACAGACAAAAAGACAAACGTAATTTGTTAGTATGCATAGCTTTGATTCATGAAGACGTAAATTTAGACATAAATGCTTCAGTAAGGTTTATTTTTTGATCAAAACTAATAATTACCTTTGCGGTATGTTAAATGACGAAAAATCACTCAATTTCATCGAGGAAATCATCGAGGAAGATATCCGTAACGAAAAACACGCCGGAAAGGTGCTAACGCGCTTTCCGCCGGAACCCAATGGTTACCTGCACATCGGACATGCCAAATCAATCGTCCTTAACTTCGGGTTAGCTCAAAAATACAACGGCCGAACCAACCTGCGATTTGACGACACCAATCCCGTCACCGAAGAAACGGAATATGTAGAAAGCATCAAAAACGACATCAAATGGCTTGGCTTTCAATGGGCAGAAGAGCTCTATACTTCCGATTATTTCGAAACCTTGTATGCATTTGCGGTGAAGCTTATCGAAAAGGGGCTTGCCTATGTAGATGACAGTTCGTCGGAAGAAATCGCCGCATTTAAAGGCACCCCTACAGAACCCGGTAAACCCACCCCCTATCGCGACCGGAGCGTGGCGGAAAACCTCCGGCTGTTTGCGGAAATGCGCGACGGAAAGTATCCCGACGGAGACAAAGTGTTGCGAGCCAAAATTGATTTGGCCAGCCCTAACATGCACCTTCGCGACCCCCTGCTGTACCGCATCAAACACGCACACCATCACCGTACCGGCAACAAGTGGCGCATCTATCCCATGTATGATTTTGCGCATGGACAAAGTGATTCGATCGAAAATATTACGCATTCCATCTGCACATTGGAATTCGTACCGCACCGCCCTTTATATGACTGGTTGATCGACCAATTGGAAATTTTCCCTTCCAAACAATACGAGTTCGCCCGCCTCAACCTCAATTACACGGTGATGAGCAAGCGGAAACTGCTCCAATTGGTTAACGAAAAATATGTAGACGGCTGGGATGACCCCCGCATGCCCACAATCAGCGGACTGCGCAGACGGGGATATACGCCTGCCAGCATCCGCAATTTCTGCGAACGCATTGGCGTGGCTAAACGCGAAAACATCATTGATGTAGGGCTATTGGAGTTTTGCATCCGGGAAGATCTGAACCAAACGGCATGGCGACGCATGGCCGTGCTTGATCCGGTCAAGCTGGTGATCACCAACTATCCGGCAGGGCAAACGGAAACGTTAACTGGCGAAAACAACCCGGAGGCTGAGGGAGGAGAAGGAGAACGCAGCATACCGTTCAGTAGCGAGCTATGGATCGAGCGGGAAGATTTCATGGAGAATCCCCCAAAGAAATTTTTCAGGCTTGCTCCCGGCCTGATGGTAAGGCTCAAACACGCCTATATTATCAAGTGTGAAGACGTTGTAAAAGACGCCGCGGGAAACATAACCGAAATCCACTGCACCTATCTACCCGAATCCAAAAGCGGCGAGGATACCAGCGGGATCAAAGTAAAAGGCACCATCCACTGGGTGAGTGTGCCCCACGCAAAAACCGTAGAAGTAAGGCTGTATGACCGGCTCTTCAACGTAGAAAATCCAGCCGCGGAAACCGATTTTAAGTCGACCATTAATCCCGACAGCCTGCAAATCATCAAAAATGCGTATGCAGAACCCGATTTGCTCCATGCCGTTCCGGGCAAGGGCTACCAGTTTATCCGCAAAGGGTATTTTACATTGGATAGTAAAACCACTACCGCCGATAAGTTGGTATTTAACCGAACCGTAACGCTCCGGGATACCTGGGCAAAGGAACTGCGTAAAGAATAAAGAAATAATGAGGGCTAGAAAACGGCTTGAATAATACGTTTCGTAGGCTTGGGATTACCCATGGTATAAAAATGCAATACCGGTGCTCCCATGGCCTTGAGTTCCTTGCATTGCTCGATCATCCATTCGACACCTACCTCACGGACGTCATGCTCAGATTTGCATGCCTGCACGGCTTCACTGAGCTCAAGCGGAATATCCAGATGGAATGTTTTGGGCAGGCTAACCAGTTGTTTACTGTTAGTCAGCGGTTTTAATCCGGGAATAATCGGAATATGTATACCGTTTTCCCTACACCGATCCACAAAGGCTTTATACTTACTGTTATCGAAAAACATCTGTGTGACGATGAAGTCAGCTCCCAGATCAGCCTTCATTTTTAAATACTGAAAATCCGTACTCAGGTTCGGCGACTCAAAATGTTTCTCGGGATATCCTGCCACGCCGATACAAAAGTCTGTCTTTTCGGAATTTTCCATATCTTCATGCAGATACCTTCCGTTATTCATGTTAACCACATGCTGGAGCAGGTCGGAAGCATATGCATGTCCACCCGGTGTAGGAATAAAGGAACTGTCACTTTTCCGCGCGTCGCCACGTAGCACCAACACATTATCAATCCCCAGGAACTGTAAGTCGATCAGTGCATTTTCCGTCTCATCCTTGGTAAAACCGCCACAGATCAGATGTGGCACCGCATCCACTTTATACTTGTTTATGATGGCGGCACAGGTTGCCACTGTACTGGGACGTTTCCGATAGGCGACCTTCTCCAGCAACCCATTGGGATGTTGTTTATAGATGTAGTCTTCGCGCAGGTACGTGACGTCGATGAAAGGCGGATTGAATTCCATCAGGGGGTCAATCGCATCAAAGATGGACTGAATACTCTGACCTTTTATAGGGGGCAAGATCTCAAACGAATATAACGTTTTGCCCTTTGCGTTCTTAATGTGTTCCGTTACTTTCATTTCATTGAGCCTGACTAAGCAGCCGCCAAACTTAGACAAATTATTGATATTGGACAATATTCTTTTTGCATCAATCAGATCGCTCCGCTGAGTCCACTTTTATATGTAAAGCGAATTATTCTTGATTGTTTATCACGAATACACATCCACCAATCCGTCCGGTAAGTTTACCTGCAACAGGCGTTTTTCCTGATCAACCAAAACGATCAGTTCATCATTTAATGGAAACATCAGTTCACCATTCTTATAGTCGACTGCGGCGATATATTGTTGGGGATATTCGTGTACTTCGACGATTTCACCTAGTTCACCGTGGAGTGAATCAACTACCGTAAACCCTTTCAGGTCGGTCATCCGAAAATCGTCGGGGCCGCGTTCGGGCAGCTTATCGTTAGGTAGGTATACTTTCTTACGAACAAGAGGCTGGGCCTTATCGATGTGATCAATATCTTCCAGGAACAGATAAGCCGTACGATTGGCTTGGATTTTTAGGCTATCTACAAAGAACGGAACAAGTTTCCGGTCGATTTCCAAAAAAAGCACATCCAATTGCAGCGCTTCGTAATCTTCAAACTCAAAAAACAGCTGCACTTCCCCTTTAAGCCCCCGGGTTTTGCTGATATAACCGATATAAAAACTCTCTGTCAATTCCATCCAATAGGTAGTTTCGATTTAATCCAATACAAAAACCGCTCTAGGAATGACTCCTGGAGCGGTTTGTTTTGTTGGAAGAATACTTCGATTACTCTTCCGTTTTTGTTTCTTCACTAGCTGAAGCCTCTTCGGTTGTCTCCGTAGCAGCTTCAACTTCGGGAGTTTCTTCGGCCGCTTCAGGAACTTCTTCGACTTCTTCAGCGGGAGGCGTATTTTTCGCTTCAACAGCCGCAGCTATCTCTGCTTTTTTCTTAGCTTCCGCAGCTAGGGCTGCTTTTTTCACTTCTTCTTTGGATTGAGCCAATCCGTCCTTTTTGCCTTGGATTTTGGCTTCTTTTGCACCCAGCCACTCTTCAAATTTAGCGTCGGCCGCCGCCTCATCAAAAGCACCTTTTTTCACACCGCCCTGCAAGTGTTTTTTATAAAGCACTCCTTTGTACGATAAAATCGCACGGGTGGTATCTGTGGGTTGCGCACCTTTATTCAACCAATCAAGGGCTTTATCGAAATTCAAATCGATCGTTGCCGGATTGGTATTGGGATTGTATGAGCCGATGCGCTCAATGAACTTACCGTCACGCGGAGCACGCGAGTCGGCTACTACCACATGGTAAAAAGGCTTTCCTTTTTTACCGTGTCTTTGCAATCTGATTTTAACTGCCATTCTGTTTTCTAAAATATGTATTCAACATAACCCCGGAGCGCTGTGCTGCGGGGCTGCAAAGGTAGGAAAACTATTACTCATAACCAAATCGCTTCAGGTAATTATCTTTTTTCCGCCAATCGGGGATTACCTTCACAAACAGCTCTAAAAACACTTTTGTTTGCAGGAACTCCTCGATATCCTCCCGTGCATAGGTACCTACCTTTTTGATCATGCTACCTGCTTTGCCAATGATAATATTCTTCTGTGAATCCCGTTCAACAATGATTTCTGCACTGATCCGGGTAATAGCCTTTTCTTCCCTGAATGCGGTGATGACAACTTCGGTACTATAAGGGATTTCCTTTTCGTACAGTTTGAACACCTTTTCCCGGATAATTTCCGAAACAAAAAAGCGCTCGTTCCGATCGGTGAGGGCATCCTTTTCATAGTATGGCGGATGCTCCGGAAGACGGTCCAGGATAAACTGCATAATCGCGGCAATATTGTGTCCATGCAGTGCCGATATCGCAAAAATAGATTGTGGATTAACAAGCTCTTGCCAGTAAGCAATCTTCTGTTTCACTTCTTCTTCCGTTGATTTATCGATTTTATTGATCAATATCCCCACCGGAGATTCGGTTTTTTTCAGTTTTTCAATAACGTCGCTTTCGTCATACTTTTCATGGATATCCGTAACCAACAGAATGACATCAGCATCAATCAGTGATCCCTGCACAGAACTCATCATTGATTCCTGCAAGGTATACGCTGGTTTAATCACACCGGGCGTATCAGAAAAAACGATTTGGTATTCCGGTTCATTGACAATCCCGATAATGCGGTGCCGGGTGGTCTGTGCTTTTGGTGTGACGATAGACATCTTCTCTCCCACTAATGCATTCATTAGCGTAGACTTACCTGCATTTGGCTTTCCAATGATACTAACAAACCCGGCTTTATGAGACATTTTTTTTAAATTTGATTTGCTTTGCAAAGAAACAAATTATATCTTTGCAGTCCAATTCGGAATAGGAATTAAAAAAACTGGCAGCGATTGCTAGTTAAACATAGAAAGAAATATTGCGGGGTGGAGCAGTTGGTAGCTCGTCGGGCTCATAACCCGAAGGTCATTGGTTCGAGTCCAATCCCCGCTACTTTTGAAGGAAAGTCGAACTAGGCTTTCCTTTTTTTTGTTAAATCAATTTGAGTCAGACGCTATCGCTATCTTAAATTCAGAATAGTTTTTTGCTCATACATTTTTTGTTTAGCTCCCACAGATTTTTCCCAATTACTGCGATGCCAAGCTTTTTTGTATCCTTCAAAAAATATGGCAGAATATTGAGAGTAAATTAAAGGGACATGAAATTGGCAACCGCCCTCAAACATGCCCCTATCCGTGACGTGAATTATTGCAATTACTATTTAGCGTCTTCCTGTCGCAGATATTCCAAAACCAAAATAGCCTCTTCTTCTGTCAATCCGAGATTGGTCATTGGAGTCTGATATTCCTCGAAAAGTTTCTTTGCCTCTTCGTCCTGTTCGATCATCTTTTCCGGTGCAAGCATCATGTTCAGTATCCATTCCGGGGTACGTTTTTTTGTAACTCCTGATAGAGGTGGGCCGAGCAATTTTGCATCAAGCCGGTGGCACATCGAACATTTGGTGATGAATAGCCCGTTTCCCTCATCGGCCAACGACTGATCAAAAGGCTTGCGTTCGAAAGCCGTAATCGGTCCTACACCTTTCGAGCCAACGTTTAAATAGTCATGTACGTTGATTGTAGCAGCATTCTCCTGGTCATCGCTTGCCGTACCCATCTGTTGCTTCCCATCCTGTTCGTTTCCGGAACTTTCCGATACATTATTTCCACATGATGTGATTACGGACACGACGGCCAAGGCGACGATTATTTTTATATAATTTATCATGGTTGTAATCTGTTGTTTTGTTTTTACTGAACAGGTTAAAAACTGAATGAAACATGTGCCAGCCACCGATCGCCCGCTTTTGCCCGCCCATCGGCAAGGTCCTGCGACAGAGGTGCCTGGTAATTGCCACCGAAAGAAACCCGGCCGGCGTTGACTTCCACTCCCGCTACCCCGGTCAGGGAATTGCCACCCGACTGCGCAACGTCATATCGGCCATAGATCACATCCTTGGTCTGGGTTTCGTACATTACCCCGGCATTGGGCGCAATCCTAACCTGGTTTTTGATATTGAACTTGTAATATAAAAGTGCATTGACAGTCAGCTTGTTTCCATAGCGATACTCGTGCCTGTTCTCCGTGTTGACCTTATAGCTCACGTTCGTATTCAGCCCCAAATCCATGAGCCTGATATCATACGCAAGGTTTACCAAAAAATCCGTACTCGCTGTTCCCAGTTGGAAATTATTCGGTGCATCCTGTGACACCGATGCCCGCTCGCCCTCATCGTATTTTCCTGTGGGCGCCTTAACACCAATTCCAGCCCAAAGCGAATGGATAAGTAATTTGTTGTCACGTGTCCCGCCGACTTGCTCAAAGACTTTGTAAAACCCCATCAGCGCAAGGTCGCCCACACCGTTTTTATACCCCGTCTGTCCGCTGCCCCGCACATGGCGGGTGTTGAAGTTATAGGGCAGGATGGCCATCGCTCGCCACCGTGTGTCGAAGTTCCATGCTCCCCACCATTCCAAGCTTTCATAGGCTTCATCAGCCGAGATGGGTGTGCGGTTGCCCATGGGTCCCAAATGCGTGGTGAGCAGTTTGTGTTGATATCGCAGCCCGACGAATCGCTTATTGAAATCGGGCAATATGCCAAGGTAGTAACTGCCCACGCCGCAGCCGCAGATGTCGCAGGCACGGGATAACTGAACGCTGCCAACCAACAGGATGGCCATTGTTATCATTGTTTTGATATTCATTGTATTGTTCATAATTTAATTGACTAGCATCCCTCCGTTTATTTCCGGTTCCGCAAACAAAGGGTTGGTGACAAATTCCCGGTCATTCAATGTTTGCAGGAAGGCCGTAAGGTGCTCTTTTTCCTCATCCGTCATGGGAATACCTATCGTTCCGTCCGGCTGTCTGAACACCGGGTCAAGCGTTTCGGAGTCGACCATGCCGTTGCGATAGTGTTCCAAAACTCTATTCAGGGTCAGGAAACGCCCGTCATGCATATAGGGTGCCGTATATTGCCAGTTGCGCAGGCTGGGCACCTTGAATTTGTACCGATCCTGCGGGTTGAGGGTCACCGAATCGCGTCCGATGTCGTTCACGCGGTTGGGTCCGATCCCGTTGTTTCGGTAGCTGCGGTCGGTAAACAACGGTTCACTGTGGCACGTGGCACAATGTTCCTTGAAGAACATGTATCCCTTCTGTTCAGCTTCCGTGAAAGAAGCTCCGTCCTCGTTCCGCATTACTTTGTCATACTTGGAATCTGCACTCACCGCCATCAGCATGAATTGGGACAGCGCCATGAACATCCGCGCATCGGTGATTTCCTCTGTGCCGAATGCCTTTTTGAACAGTACCGGATAGTCGGGGTGTTCGCGCAGCTTGCGGATGACGTTCGGCACGGTCTCGTCCATCTCCACTGGACTGGTGATGGCATTCACCGGAGAAAGGTCGAGGTCAAACACACCGCCATCCCAGAAAAACTCCCCTTGCCATGCCATGTTCACAATCGGCATGGGGTTGTGCGTCCCCAGCCGGTCGTCAATGCCATGGCTTACGTCATGCCCGTGGTGGGTAAAGGAAGCCGATTGGATGTGGCAGCTCCCGCAGGCAATCGTATTGTTGCGCGAAAGCCGTGGTTCGTAGAATAGTCGTTTGCCCAACTCAAAACCAGCTTCGGTTACCGGATTGCGGGAGAAATCGTACTCCGGTTCGGGGAAATTGGCCGGACGCGTGAAACCGGCAAAAATATCGGGCAGCACATCGTTCCCTTTCTTACAGGCGAACACCAGTCCAACCAGTATTGCCAATACCAACAGCTTCTTCATCTTAAAGTTCATCTTCGCTCCTCACGAAATTTTCCGTGTGGTCATGGGTGAACATAGACGGGAAATTATTCGCGATGTTCACGCTATACTCACTGAACATTACGTTGGGGTGTTCGGGGATGCTGAACGTATGCGGCCCATTTAACACCTGCATGATATCCACAAACAGGTGTACGTTGCTGCGTAGTCCTTCGCGCACCTGTGCAGTACCGGCCTGTGTGAGGTCCACCGTGACGGTCTTGACGTTGTTGATGGTAGGCGCGCTATACCCGCCGAAACCACCGATGTGGTACTTGAATTGCTTGTTGCCCGTAGGGTCTCCCTGCTGGTCGTCCGAAATGAGGCCACAGTAACCCTCGAATTTGAAGAAGATGTACCCACTGTTCCATCCCCAGTACATGCCGCCACCTTCATGGCCTTCGTCCGGGTTGAAAGAAAGTACGCCCTTCCGCTGCTCCACTGGCATCTTGCTGCGTTCGGCATCCACGCCGACGATGAAGGAAACTTTGGTGTAATCGCCCTCCGGTGCCACCACTTTGGTGAACCGGGTGGAACGATCCCCACCGTTAACCAGGAAGTAACTATCCTCCTGTGGCACCGTGTATTCGCTTCCGTCGGCCTTGTACAGCTTGATGTTGCTGATGAAATACTGCAGCAGCTTGATGCTGAATTTTTCGCCTTTGGCATTTGTGTATTCGCGCGGATGGAAGCCGAGGGTCTCCTCGCCCGCGATGTTGTCAAATTCGATGGAAAACGCTCCCGTCTTACCGGCGTCCGGTCCGAGTGTATCCTTCTTGGTGCAAGCCGCGGCCATCAACACGGTGGCCATGAGCAACACGGATTTCCATCCTATTTTTGTGTCTGTTCTTTTCGTTTTCATTTTTTCGTATTGTTTGGGTTTGCAAAATCCCTGTCGCCAAGGAACGCTTCGTCCGTCAGCGTGTGCAGGAAAGCGATGATTGCCTCTTTTTCATCGCCGCTCATCGGTATTCCGGGTTTGCCATCACGCTGGTACAGCAACCGGTCGGTCACTTCGGAGTCCTTAATCCCCGAGGCGTAATGGTCGAGCACCCCTTCAATGGTGGCAAACCGTCCATCGTGCATATAGGGAGCACTGACCATCACGTTCCGCAGGGAAGGCGTCTTGAACGCGCCGAGGTCCATCGGGTCGAACGTGATGCGGTAACGGCCGCGGTGTATCCATTCGTGGGAATCGTCGCTGAAATCGTCATCGATGCCGTTGTTATGGAAGCTGTTATCCATGAAGAGCTCTCCGCTGTGGCACCCCCCGCATTTCTGCCTGACCAGGGAAATTCCGTGAAGTTCTGTTTCGTTGAGTGCCGACGAACCTGCCCCGTCCAACGTATAGCGGTCATACCGGGAATTTCCCGATACCAGCGTCCGCTGGAACTGGGCGAGGGCCTTGGCCACGTTGGCAGCGGTGATGCCGTCAGAAAATGCATCGCCGAACAGCTTCGGATAGTTGGCACTCTCGCGTAGGCTTGTTTCGAGCAACCCGAGATCCATGCCCATCTCGTCGGCATGGGTGAGCGGCCCGAACGCCTGCGATTCGAGGTTCTTCGAGCCTCCGTCCCAGAAAAGACCGTTGGACGCCCATGCCAGGTTAAACAGCACCGGCGCATGCCGCTCCAGCGGTCTGCCAGATACACCGTGCGTAGCGATGGCCACGCCGTCCGAAAACGCAAGCTCCTGCCGGTGGCAGGTGGCGCAGGATACGTTGCCATTGGCGGACAGTAGTCCCTCGTAAAAGAGTTTCCGGCCAAGCTCCACGCCCCGCACGGTCAGCGGATTGTCGGCTGTCGCTTCGGGTAACGGAAAATGGGACGGGATGGCAAGCGCATAGGGTTCCGGGCCGGATGGTTCCGGTTCGGGTATGGGCGCTTCTTTGCGGCAGCCCTGTGCGGCCAGCATGGCCAGCAGTGCCCCCGCAATGGGATACATCCACACCTGTTTCCGGTTCCGCTTATCCAACATCCCGATCTGTTTTCCTATTTGGTCGTTGAAGACGCCGTGCGCAGGCTGATGGCTTTCTCGAGGTAATTGGCCGTCAGTTCATCCATCAATTCCGGCGTGGTCGCGCCGATCGCGCTGTTGTTCCATGGGTATTCGAAATCGATAAGCTGCTGCACATCCACATCGAGTTCTACGTTGGACACTGCCTGTGAATTGATGGTGATCGGCGATTCGAACGTAATGGTCTTTTCGCTATACTGTTCGTTTGAGCCTGTTTCCCAGAAAAACGTCTTGGATTCCGGCGTTTCCTTCACCCATGTCATCTCGCCCGACAACGAGGTGAAAATGTAGCTTGTAAACCACATCCAGTTATCGGAAGCCATTCCGTTCAGCGGGTTGAGTTCGCCCGTACGCAACGTCAGGTTGTCGTTGTACTTCGGTTCCACGCCGATGGAGAACTTCACACCGGTATAGTCGCCTGCCGGCACACCTTTCACGGTAACTTCCTCACGCTTGTTGGCAGGATAAACTTTGCCGTGCGTGCCGTCCTGAACGGGGATTTCGTTGTTCTCTTCCACCAGGTAGTAGGAATCCGGAACGGCCACTTCGCTTCCGTCCGACTTAATGAACTTCACGCTGCTTACCCAATAACGGAGCCTTGTGAACTTGTATTGCAGATTGAATTCCCCGTCAGGATTGGTAAGCTTGTAGTCATACACTTTATTCAGTTCGAAATCCGAATCGCCGTAACGGGCATCGAAAACGATGATTGTTTCTCCCTCCCGGACGGGCTCGGTCTCCACATACTCGGTTTTTTCACATGACACTGCAATCAGGGCAACGGCTGCCATTGTATAAATTCCTGAATTTCTTATTATGTTGGTTTTCATTCGTTACTAATTTTTCTTTTAAAAAGCCTCATGGAACCTGCATTTCATCACCTTATTATAAGGCGCTGTAATGGCAGGTTTCCTTGTTTTGTTTTTTCAAATTTTGTTATTCCAATTAATTGATTCCGGCCGCTTAGCCGGTGACATCCACCTTGAACACGATGGGATCGGTTGATACCTGCTTCCCGTCCTTGAATAGTTTTCCATGCAGTTCCCACAGGCCCGGCATATTGAAATCCACGGTTCCCTCGTATTTGCCCCTGCCCTGCGATAAAGCGTCTGTGTTTCCTTTGGAACCATGCCCCATGCCCGGCATAGCGGTCTTCAACTGTATCGAGTAGCCATCGGCGGCGGGGAAAGCGTCCTGGTCAATGCCATGGAGAAGGAATGCCGTCTTGTGCCGTCCCTTACCCACGCTGTCGGGCATCAGCAGGGATATGAAAAACCTGCCCTCCCCTCCCGCATCGAACGCCATGGTCCGGGTTACCGCGGCCTGCATGATAGGCAGCTTGAACGTAAGCGAATCCGTCTTCCCTTCAATTGATAAGGCAACGTTCAGCAACCAGCCCCTGCCCATATCCTCCACGTCCGGCATGATGAATACCGCGCTTCCGCAGTACCATCCATTCGTCAACTCCACGGGTTGTGCATGCGGTGCGCCATGGGACATCATTCCCATATCCATCAGTGGCGAAAAAACGACACCGGCACCGCTTACGGGGGTTCCGTCCGTCCGTTCGACTTTCAGGTAGAGATTTTCATACCTGCTTGACAGCGCGGTTTCGGAAAACAGGGAAACCTGCAATCCTGTTCCGCTGAGCGTGGTATCCCCAACGGGTATCAATGCCTCGTCAGCTGGCATACGCTCACGGGCGAAACCGGAATCCGCTGTATCCGTATGAGCTGCTCGATGCTGCCCGCCATTACAGGATATAAGGACGTGCATCACAGCCATCAAGGCGCACCATACGGCAGTGCCCTTCATTATCGGTCTTGTCATGATCATAGATTATTTGCTTTTCTGTTACCGGAAGCGGGTCGAACGTGGTTGCGGTTCAGCCACGTAGGGCAAGCTGGTTGCCTCAGCGCTCCGGGAACAGGATTATTCCGCTATGTAAATAGGGATCGCAAACGGGGTGGACGGAAATTGTCCTTCGAAAACAAATATTGGTAGGATTCGTTCGAGGGAATAGATGTAATGGGCTTTGGTATAAAGAGCGAATGGAAGACAAATCGTTCCGGTAGTATGAACACGACGGTTTCCACTTTGGGACCTGCGTGGTCACCCGTACCATTCGTTCCGTCGTCTTCCATCGCCTTCAGTTTTTTCGTCAGTATACACTGGCCGTTGCAGTGCAGTTCGGGTCTATCACGGTTTTCGCATAGTTCTTCCGCGATGCGCTGTTTGTTGGCACCGTACCATGCAAACACGCCGAGGCAGCCGAGGCATTGGTATATCAGCGAAATCAAAAGTACTATGGAAACCGTCCTTTTCAAACTTTAACCCTTATCCAGCAGTTTTTCGATATCAGCTATGACCTTTGGGATGGAGTCCGTAAGTGTACCATCGTACACTCCCCGGACACGTCTTTCTTCATCCACCAGGGTGAAAGCCCCGCTATGGTTGAAACCGCCGGGGGCGTCCGCGTCTTCCTGCGCGAATGAGAAATAGCCCTCCTGCCCGGCTTGCCGGTAGACTTCTTCCTTTGGTCCGTTTACGAAATGCCACAACGGAGGCGCACCAAGCTTATCGGCATAACTTTTCAATACCGGAGGTAGGTCGTGTTTGGGGTCAATCGTATGCGAAAGGACGGCAAACCGTTCATTGCCTTCAAAATGCCTCGCGATGGCGAGCAGGTTCTTGGACATGATGGGACAGATCGTAGGGCAACGCGTGAAGAAAAAATCGGCCAGATAAATCTTTCCCCCGAACGTTTCATTGGTCACCCAACTGCTGTCCTGGTCGAGGAAGCGGAACTGCGGTACGGTGTGGAATACCGTATCAATATGCTCCACGCCTTCCCTGACGGTTGTTATGTATTCCTTTTCGCCCAGAATGGGCAGCTTTTCCTGCTCCCCGCTGGAACAGGCGGCATGTACAATGGCCATGGCCATACATGCCAACAGATGTGTTATCTTCATTAACGATTTCTAACTACAGGGAACATCAGTTACCCGTTGAGTTCGACATAGTGGAATTATTTGCCAATACTTTCGTATAGCAAGCCGGACGTCTATCAGGAAATCGGGGGATGGAAAATGGCGTGTTCCATTCGGAACAGGTAGTGTGGTTCGGGTTGCGGATGGTAACGGACAGTACGCTCAAAACCGGTATACTCTCCTATACCAAAACTTTCCGTTACCTGTGAAAACAGCACAATTTCCTTGAGCTTAAGATCGGGCTGCTGCTGTTCCTTTTCCTGCTGCTCTTTCAGTTTCTTCATCAGCACGCACTGGCCCTTGCAGGAACTGTTCAGCACAAAGCGGTTTTCACACTGGTTTTTGGCGATAAAATCCCGGTTTGCATAGAAACCCGCCGTAACCCACAAGGCCGATAGGCTCTGCGAAAGCATGGCAAGGGCTAAAACCAAAGCAAACAGTTTAATCATCGCACGCAAATGTAGTGATTTTTTACTTTTACAACTTAAAAAAAGAGGTTGCCTAAAAGTCAACCTCTTCATTATTCTGGTGTGTCGGTATTTAACGGCTATTCTTCTTCTACTGCCGGAGCCAATGTAAGGGTACCCAGGTCAGAAATCATACCGAATTTGACCGGCACATCAGTTACCGTACTGGCTGCTAAACCGGAAGTGGAATCGGGCTCGGCAATCACCGTATAATCACCTTCAGGCAGGCCGGACATCAGGAAATAGCCGTCCTCATTCGGAATAGCAGTGGCTGTATCCGTTGCACTGAAAGCAGTGATGATCACCGAGTGGTCAGGCGACATCGGTTCCACCGTACCTTTAATCCGGCCGTTGGTAAGCTCCGTAAACACCCGGATCACCGGTTTTACAATGTATGCACCATTGCCCGTCTCCACAATAGATTTCGCGACATCAAAATCCGTCCACACGGTATATGAACCATCAGGGGCGAGCTCCTGGTGTACGTTAAACTTCAATCCGCTCTGTTTTCCAGACGGAACGGTAAACGGAATTTGCGCACCATCGATAACGAACGAGTTTTCTTCGCCCAATATCACCCGCACCTGAGAAAGTGTTCCGGTGGGAAGCGTCGTGCTAGCAATCAGGGAATCCACCCCGTTCCGAAGCTTAAGAACGTCGTAAACGCCTGGAAGTATGACATCGGCGGTCTGCCATCCAGCCTCATCCGTGTGGAATTCGATTCCTTGGATATCCAGGTATACGTGTTCAAACGGACCTGGCGCATCCGTCAACCGGAGATCCACTTTAGCCGTCCCCGCTCCTTCGGGGGACCCCGTCTTACTACATGCCCCGAAAAAAATAACGGCACAAAGTGCTACCAATACGGGCAATACAAATTGCTTTTTCATCATCTCAATTATAAATTTATAAACTATTAAACTAAAGCCTTTTTTTCAGTGACCGGGGTGCCGGGTCACGCATAGATTTCTCCTGTAATTTCTTAGCTTGTCCCGCAGGGACGCCCCTGCATAAGCCCGATCGAAAGGACCGTAAAGCTAAGTGCTAGTATCCATAAAGAACTTTTCATGGTAGATGGTATTCACGTTAATCAAAAAACCTGCCGAAATTATTAAAACACGAAAATGAATGTATTTACACGGCTAAAATGGAACATAGCGCCGATGAAATGGAATGTAGTTGTATGTTTTTTTTACAGGGGTGGTGAGCCAACAATTTCCAATGGGTGAGAATGGGCAGATAGAACTGCTCACGGTTTGGTACGCGATTTGCCATTACCAGGGCATGTCTTTGAAGAAAAGCAGAACGATCCTCCTCGCGTTTACCTTTTTGAATCTACTATCGGCTCATGCGCAACAAACGGCCCGTTTCATTGAAAATCCCGCATATAAGCCCGCTTTAGGAGGCCTCATCGGCACCACGGGTATCGGGTTAGCCTTCTATCACCCCCTAGGCGTCCAGTTCGGCCTGGAGGTGGGTGCTGGCCTTCATGCCCTACAATATGCAGGTCGTGGGCACCTATGGCGACTACCCAACGCGGTCGGTTGCCAGGGCAAGGCTGCATAACGCACACCTCTTGTTCGGGTGGGTTCCATTCCATGGTGCTGAAAACGGCTTCCGCCACCTGACCATCAATCTCGGCATGGGTTACCTGCTCAAAGCCGAAGGCACCATCACCACGCAATTGCGCGATCCCCAAAGCTATGGTGATATTGAATTGCAACCAGAAGAAATCGGCACCATGTATACCACCATTAATTGGAAAGAGAAGGTGACTCCGTATGCGGGACTTGGTTTCAGCGATATGCGCATCGACGAACATTTCGGGTTCAATATTGCCTTGGGGGGTTATTTCCTTTCGCAGCCGAGCGTAACTGTCAAAGGCACCGCCATGCTTGAGGACAATGAAATCAATCAGCCATTTATCGAGCGAAACATCCAAAATTACCGGTATTTACCCAATCTGCAACTGGGTATTGCCTATAGTTTTTATGCATACTGATATTGATATGAAGATCCGTAAACACCTCATTATCTTATTATCCACCACTGTATTGATTACAATACAGGGCTGCGAACACCCTTTAAAAAACGTGGAAGTAGAAGTTGATCCAGATCCGTTTGCCTACGGCGTATTGCTACAGATTACTGATGAACAAGATAATCCGGTGAGCGACGTTACGGTGACCATTGGTGGTCAAGATGCTGAATACATTTACAATCTAAATGGCTACAAGCAATTTGATATTGAAAAAGGTGTACTGATCTTGGGCATACATCCGCTACACAGACCGACTGAAAACAAGCCGGTCACCTTTTCCGTACAATTAAGCGGATCGGGTTACGTCACTGAGACGACACCGTTTACCATCACCGCAGCACAGTACACCAGTGCATACTCCATCCAGATTCACCGGACGGAGACTTAAAAAACGAGACATCCGCCCATTCGATCTATGTGAGGCGGTTCCTGGCATTTATTCACCCTTTAAAATTCCTTTTCTCCAAACTCACTTCCCGGTAGCTTTAGCTGGCGGGTTAACCTGTTCAAGTTGAACGACAGGTTGAGCATGATCACATCCACTTCGTAGATGTAATTGGTCGTCGTATAAAAATCAGGCGCCCACGTGGTAATGCGTTGCTCATTACTCGGCAAGATACCCATTCCGATGTTCTGCCATTGCACCAATGCGGTTAGCGCACCGTCCAAAAAGGTATGCTTCAGCGAGAGATTAGGCGATAGGAATCTCGAATCTTCCCCTTGCACAGTAGGCCGGGCCGACAGGAAATTCACGTTGCCCTGCACACTGAACCGACGGGTTAACTGTACATTGGCATTGCCGTTTATCGTATACACCCATGCCTGGTTTTCCCGCTCCTCGGCATAATCGAGAATCATCCCACGTGTTGTACTCTGATATAAATTGGCCCCCAGATAAAGCTGGGTCCACTTTACTGGATTGTAATTTGCACCGAATTCAATACCCAACCGTGTCGCCCGATCGGCGTTCGTGAAGACACGATTTAGGATGGTGTCGGCAAATACATTATTGACACGCTGGATGGGGTTTTTAATATCTTGGAAGTAAGCTGTAGTGAAAAAAGAACCCGTTTTGAATTCCCGTATAATCCCGAGTTCCGCTAAATAAATGAATTCAGGCAACAGATTTGCGTCCCCCTGTTCCAGCGTTTCCGAATGCTCCCGCTCGGGGATGGGATTCAACTCGAAATTGCTGGTCCGCTGGACCCGTCGGCTTACCCCTGCCTTGGCTTTCCAATGGTCATCCATCGTATACAACACGCTTGCTGAAGGAAAAAGGTTATGCAAGTTGAGCTGGTAATCGTCGTCGCTCAATGAACGGACTTGTAAATCCCGATTGGCGTACTCGTAACGCAACCCGCCCATATATTCCAGTTTTTTACTTTTACCCGAATATTGGGTATAAACGGAGTGGATTTGGTTAACCGCTACGACCTCTCCGCTGAACGCAGGTATCACCGTAAAATCAGTCTCATCGGCTTCCCGAACCTCATAAACAAACCGACCGTCCTGGGCATCCCGTCGGTATTGATAACCGCTCTCCCAGAGGCCAGACCCGATCGGTACGGCAAAATCGAGCTTGCCGCGGAATCCATCCAGCGGATTCCGGTAGGTGCTCACCGTATTTTGTACGGTGTCGGACCCTTCAATATTGCGGTTCAACGTAGATCCATATAGATTTGCCCGTTCATACAGTGTGGAAAAAGTCAGTGTGGAACTATCCCGGAATGTATGGGTATAATCCAGGTTACCGAGTATAAAGCCTCCCTGCTTGCGTTGGAGATTCGAGTTGAAATATTGGCTTCTGCCAATGACCGTTCCCGTCTTCACGTCTGTAGTTGTGTTATTGTAGTGGATATCCGCTAACCGATCCTGAAATTTATGGCTTGCAAAGAAACCAGCAGAAAGCTGGTTACGCGTATCCGGCGTATAACTCACGTTGAAACGGCCACCGTAATTGTATTTGTCAAAGCTACGCTCACCCTGGGAGGGAAAAGAAGTTTTCCGGTCGCCGATGATCGTATAAACGTCTCCGTCGCGGAAGCCGGCATTGTCATTGCGCAGGTAGTTAGCACTTGCTGATATATCCCACTTGTCTTTCCGGTAGTTAACCGTCACATCCGCCCCATAGCGTTGTTGGGATTCCAGATTACCGTAGTCTTCGATGGCAGGGAGACCACCTTGCAGGTTTGCTGTGAGTGCAAATCCATCGTCCGCCCCCTTTTTTGTGGTCACGTTGATGATACCGCCGCGACCATCTGGATCGTATTTAGCAGAAGGGGCTGTAATCAATTCAATGTTTTCAACCTGATTTGCAGGAAGCTGGCTCAATATCGTCGCAGCATCGGCTTGGATTGGTTTACCGTTGATCAATACCAGAAATCCTTGGGCACCACGGAGGGTAATCTGCCCCTGCCCATCTACGGAGACGGCCGGCATGTTGCGGATTACGTCTATGGCAGTCCCCCCTTTTGCAGCTTGAAACTGATCGGCTTTATAAATCTGTTTATCGATCCGGTTGATGCTTTGCAACTGCTGTCCGGTAACCTCCACTTCATTCAAAAATTGCGGATTCACTTCCATCACGATCCGCCCCAGGTCGACGTGCTGGTTGCCCGTCAGATTTACCGAAGGAGATTCAACCGCATTATACCCCAGGAATTGAAGACGAATGGAGTAACTGCCCGATTTCAATCCGTTAAAACGGAATGTTCCGGTAGTGTCCGAAAGCTGGCCATCAACCAGTACGGAATCGCCGGTCTGGTGCAGTGAAACACTGACAAAGGCCAAGGGGCGCTGGGTAGTTTTGTCAAACGCAATACCGCCGATTGATCCCGTCTGCGCAAAAGCCGGCATCGTCGCTAAAAAAAACAACAAATAGGTTATTGATCGTGTTAAGCTGTTCATCATATACTGATTTTACGATCAAACGACCAGAGACCACCGTTATCATAATGTCCGATTCGCTGTAACCGCATTTTTTCGGCACAAAAGTAATGGATAATCGTACGTGGCGGCGGTCAATTTGAAAATAACGTGGTACAAACCACAATCCCTTCATATGCGTTGACGGAAAACATTTGGAGTGATCCCGGCATGCCGTTTAAAATACTTGATAAAATGCGAATTATCCCCAAAGTCGAGCCGACCGGCGATTTCCCCAAGACTCATATCCGTATAGCGCAAAAGGCGCTTGGCCTCACCAAGTATATGCCCGGCCAATACAGCAGTGGCAGACTGACCTACTGTCCTGCGGCACACGGCATTCAAATTTTGTGGCGTTGTATTCAATTGTTCAGCATAATAAGCAACACGATTCCGCAACGTCCCGGTTTCACTGAGCAACGCCTCAAAACGTTGGAAGGTATCTGTAGATCCGATGTGCTTCGACCGTTCCGTCGGAACCCCCTGAAGGATCTTCGCCAGTAGCGTTTTCAACAGGCCTTCCATTGCCTCGCTTTGGAAAGGCCTCGCCTCTTCCTGCTTCCACTCCAACAGTAGGAGCGCAAAAATCGATGATAAGTTATGGGAAAAATGGAGCGGTATGTACGGGTGTGCATTTACACTTGAGACCAGGTATTTAAGCGCACTATCCAGACTATTGTCAATATAAGGCTTTTTTATAATCAGCACATAGCCTTCGGGCTCGCCCTCCAATTCCCAGTGATGTACCTGCTCCTTCCGGACAATGAACAATACGGGAGGTACTACTTGGTAGGCAACTTCATCAATGAAATGAACACCGCCGCCCTTTGTAAGGAATATAAATTCCATATAACTATTATGTTTGTGAGGAGCTGTGCGACGGATGTCTTTGCGGAATTCGGCAACTTTAATGTATTGATGTTTCTCAATTTTATTCTTTATCTCGAGCATGGATAGAAAAATCTGATAACAAAGATCAGATTTTCGAGCTAATAAAAAAACGTCTCCAGAATTCCGGAGACGTCCTATCGTCAGGGCAATACAAATTGCTTCTTCATCATCTCTAGAATTTATTAAGCAAAAGCTCTTTTTTCCGGTGACCGGGGGCATGGTCACGTGCGGATTTCTTTCCGGTAATTTTCTTGGCCTGTCCCGGAGGGACTTTACCGCTTCTTCCGGCGGTGTGCACCGCGCAGGATCCCAGCCAAAACACCGTCAGGCTGAGCATCAATATTTTCAATAATCTTTTCATTGTAAACCTCACACACTCCGGTCAAAAAACCTGCCTAAATCTATAAGATATTGAAAAACAAAAATTTATTCGAAATACAATTGAATATACTGCTGTATGTTTTTAAATACAATGTACGTTACCAACCCAAACGGCAAAGCCATCAAGAAGGGCTAGCCTTAAACCTCAACCCTTCTTTGCCAAGCGCATCCTTTAGAATGGGTATGGACGTTTTTCCCATGCCATGCAACGCCAGGATTTCCCTTTCACTGTACGCAGATAGCTGCGTTAAGTCGGTTACGCCGATGCTATTCAGCGCACGTCGTGCGGGTGCACTCAATAAGGAAAGGAATCCTTCCGATGGCTTACATTCCGCTTCGCAAGTCGGACAGGTGGGGCAGTCGCTACTTTTATAATAGGAGTGTCCATTCGGACAGACTTTCATTTTCTTCATAAGGTTCAGCTACGCTCACAAATTTCCTTCAGTTTTTCCAATGCTTTGGGATACGTATTCCGGAAATATTCGACCATCTGATCGTTCACATCCAGATCAACAGTCACCGTGGTTGAGCCGTTTTGCTCTTCAAACGTATAATTTTCAAACCCCTGCCAATCCTCGGCGATGGGCCCTTCGGTAATTTCATGCTCACCATCCAAAATGCCCATATATTCGATGGAAACAAATTGATTGGGAGCATTTTCCCGGATGTAACCGACCATCCCCTCCCGTTTACCCTCTTTATTGGTACCCACAAATAACACTTTTGAGCCTTTTTCCCAATTTCCTTCCATATTACCTCCTTCATAGTCCGAGCTGGGATTAAATACCGATGTCCACTGTTTGAATGTTTCCTTACCAATCATCTTGTCGTACACCGTAGCCACCGGGGCATCGATCGATGTAGTGAATTGCATCCGTTCCATGTCAATTTGCTTTTAAGATTTCCAATAAAACTAACAACACAAAGATACTACCATTCGCTAATTTATGTATTGGTACGATGCGCCAATATGAAGGGGTATTTACGACAAAAAGAACAAATCCAAATCATCTACCAAACAACAGGGCCATCAATTCGTCTTTCCGCTCCGGCGACACTTCGATTTCCATCCCATCAGCCCTTTCCTGCGTTCCACCATTACCTTTCCGACACTGTATTAAAGGTGGTAGCCAAGTATCCATTCCGGAAAAACAGGCTATCATGGCCCCACAATGGATGCTGCATCCATCGAGCGTCGATGCCAACACCGAAATCGCCACCGCCAAAATAATGATCGGCAAACATACCGCCTACGTATCCCATATTCGCTTGTGCCGTATCGCCATGATAGGTCCCTAACGTAGGATTTAACCCACCAAACACACCGATTTGCCACAGTGCGCGTTCCTGACATTTTGCCGCATGATTCCACATCAACCAAACAAACAGTATCGCTAATGAAACAATGAATCAATAATTTAATTTTGATTTAAAAGACAGTTTTTTAAATTAGCATTTCAAAGAATGTTTAATTTTCAATTCTTCTTAATCAGTAAACCAATTATCAGTATCATGGGAAAATTTGTGATTTCAACGCGTAAGAATGGGGAAGTTCAATTCAACCTGAAAGCCGGCAATGGCGAGGTCATCCTGGCAAGCGAGGGATATTCTGCCAAGACATCGGCCCTCAATGGCATCGAATCGGTGCGTAAAAACGCATCTGATGACAACCGCTATGAGCGGAAGGAATCCAAAAATGGAAAGTTTATGTTTAACCTGAAGGCCAGCAACGGCCAAGTAATCGGCACCAGCGAGCTGTACGAATCGGCCTCGGGACGTGACAAGGGTATCGAGTCGGTAAAACGCAATGCGCCTGACGCTACCATTGACGACCAAACTGCATAATATACAAGCGGATTGGTAAGGGAACCTTTCTTCCAATCCGCTTTTTTTTGCTAACTTGCACCCGTTAGATTTTTCAGCTATGAACGAGGCAGCAACAACAGCAATCCGGGTGGAGCAAACGCAGCAGTCGAGGCTCCCGCAAGTCGATTTCAACAACCTAAAGTTTGGTCAAATTTTATCCGACCACATGCTGGTGGCCGAATACGCAAACGGACACTGGGAGGATGTGAGCATCGTGCCCTACGGAAACCTGTCACTGAGCCCTGCCACGTCTGCGTTGCATTACGGACAGGCGATTTTCGAAGGGCTGAAAGCCTATAAATTTGCCGATGGCACTGTCAGCATGTTCCGGCCGGATAAAAACAATGAACGGTTCAATAAATCGGCCCTTCGGCTCGAAATGCCGGAAGTACCCGAAGAAATATTTATCGGCGGACTAAAAGCTTTGATTGATCTCGATCGCGATTGGGTGCCGAGCACAAATGGTGCTTCGCTCTATATCCGTCCGTTTATGTTTGGCACGGAGGCAGCATTGGGCGTACATCCTTCCGATTCGTACAAGTTTATCATCATCACCGGTCCGGTAGGTGCCTATTACAACAAGCCCCTACGGCTGAAAGTGGAAACGCACTTCACCCGCGCGGCTGAAGGAGGAGTCGGTTTCTCTAAGAATGCGGGCAACTATGCCCTCTCGCTCCATCCCACACGGCTTGCGCAGGAAGAGGGATTTGACCAACTGATGTGGACAGATGCCAAAGAACATAAGTATGTGGAAGAAGCGGGAACCGCCAACCTGGTATTCCGTGTAGGCGACACGATTATTACGCCATCAGCAGACACCATACTTCACGGGATTACGCGCCGTACGATCGTCGAAATCGCCCGGCATTGGGGGTATCAGGTTGAAGAACGTAAAGTATCCGTCAAAGAGTTGATTGATGGCATTGAAAACGGCAGTGTCACCGAAGCGTTCGCTGCGGGCACCGCCGCTACATTGACGCCAATTACGGAACTGGGATATGAAGACAAACGGTACACCTTGTCAGATCCTGCCACGCGTGAGTTTTCCAATAAAGTACTTCAATACCTCAACGACCTGCGTTACGGACGTATCGACGACGAGTTTGGGTGGAATTACCTAGTAGATTGATTTAATTCCCGGTAATATAGGTTATCATTCCCGCCAGATCAGTAGGTTCAAACCACGTGGTCTCCGGGTCTTTTCGGAACCAGGTAAGCTGCCGTTTCGCATATTTACGGGTGTTTTGCTTAATGCGGTCAACGGCCTCATTCAGCGTATATTTTCCATCCAGGTAATCAAACAATTCAGCATACCCCACGGTCCGCAGTGGAGGCAGATTCCGGTACGGCAATAAGGCCATTACTTCGTCCAACAAGCCGGCTTCCATCATTGCATCCACCCGTGTATTGATGCGTCGGTAAAGGGATTGGCGCTCGGTATTCAATCCGACTTTACGTATTTGAAAAGGACGTTTTTTCTGTTGCTGTTTCCGGAAATATGAAAAAGGACGGCCGGTGCTTTCATATACTTCAAGTGCCCGGATTACCCGTTGCGGGTTATGAATATCCACTTCCTGATAATAAACGGGATCTACGTCTTTCAACAGCTGCTGGAGGTGAGGCAATCCCTCAAGCTTATGCAGGCGATTGAGTCGGTCGCGCACACCGGGCGACGGTGTAGGTAAGTCGTCCAATCCGCGGCATACCGCATCAACGAACAATCCCGATCCACCGACCAATAAGACCCTATCTTGTTGCGCAAACAGTTCGTCCAACAACTGCAGGGCATCACGCTCGAAATCCCCAACGGAATATTCATCGGTCAGTTGGTGGGAATTGACAAAATAATGAGACACCGTGGCTAGTTCCTCCGGAGTCGGTTTCGCTGTGCCGATATTCATCTCCCGATAAAACTGGCGGGAATCGGCCGATAAGATAACCGTATGAAAATGTTGCGCCAATTGAATGCCTACTGCTGTTTTACCGACGGCAGTAGGCCCAACTACACATACTAGCGTCTTTGTTACTGCGGACTTCATTAATATTCATCCTCGTAACCCCCGTTTTCTGTTTCCTTACCACCTTCTTCAGATTGCTCCTCCTCGTCCAGCATATCGAAATCCTCCTCCTCATTGATGCCGTATTCTGTTTCCTGAAGGAAATCATAATCATCCCCACCTTTCTTCGTAACCGAATCAGAAGGGACTACTGCCGTTCCTGGAAGCTTCGGTGCTTGCCCTACATTTTTGAACAAGGAGGGATACTCCTTTCCTACCTCCTCTTTCAGTATCTTGATCAACTGCACATGGAAATCAAACGGATGGCTTACGTTGTATACATAGTAAAATTTCTGATGGGGATCGTCGATGAATTTACTCAGCTTTGAATTTTCCATCAGCGCAACCCCTCGTTCCTTTTTACGCTCGTCGGGCAAATAAGCTATTTCATCTCCCTTTTTCCAATGGTCATTGCTCACATAAAAAGATGACGATACTTCCGGATTATACCCCGTGGTGGCATGCAATGCTTTATGCAGATCCAAAAAGGTCTGCTTGGGCAGCAAATCAATCTCACGGATGATATCATCATAATCTTCGAATGAAATCCTAAAACGATAGATAGCCATAACGCTCTCCTGTGATTTTTTATTTTTAATAAATTTATTACGAATATCTGAAATTAAGCACGAAGTACGAAATCAGGTATGAGGCACGAAATACGAATAAAACACGAAGTATTTCTAATTTCGTTTCAAACCAAGTTCCTCGCCTTTTTTCAGCATAAACCGGTATGCTTCTTCTCTGTTATTGGCAATGTCACCTTCTAATATCGCTTCGCGGATCGCATTTTTGATAACTCCTACTTCCCTGCCCGGATTCAGCGTAAATGCAGTCATGATATCGGCTCCCGTTACCGGAGGCTGCCAGTTCCGAACCTTGTCACGTTCCTCTACATCCCGGAGTTTCTGCTTGACCAGTTCAAAATTCTGTCTGTATTTTTTCTTTTTATATTCATTTTTGGTCGTTACATCGGCATGGCAAAGCATCATGAGGCTGTCAATGTCATCACCCGCCTCAAACAGCAACCGCCTGACAGCGGAATCGGTTACAATATCCTGCGCCAATACGATAGGCCTCAAGTGTAGCAACACCAACTTCTGCACAAATTTCATTTTGTCATTAAGCGGCAACTTAAGGTCTGCAAATAACTTTGGCACCATCCGTGCACCTTTATCCTCGTGACCATGGAATGTCCATCCATGCCGTCTATCAAAGCGCTTCGTCGCCGGTTTCGCGATATCGTGCATAATAGCTGCCCACCTAAGCCACAGATCATCGCTCACCGTGGCCACGTTATCCAACACCTCCAAGGTGTGGTAAAAATTATCCTTATGTCCTTTGCCATCGATAATTTCCACCCCATAAAGGTTGGCCATAGCCGGAAAAACAAGAGCCAGCAAACCCGTATCAAACAAGTATTTGAAACCTATGGAAGGCTTCTCCGCCAAAATAATTTTGTTGAGTTCATCGATAATGCGCTCTTTGGATATAATGTTAATCCGTTCCTTATGTTCCGTGATCGCGTTGATGGCGTGGATTTCAATTTTAAAGTGCAGTTGTGTCGCAAACCGGATCGCACGCATCATTCGCAATGGATCATCCGAAAAGGTGACCGCGGGATCCAACGGTGTCCGGATAAGCCGGTGTTGAATATCTTCCATCCCACCAAATGGATCGATCAGCCGTCCGAAATCACTTTTATTAAGTGATAAGGCCATAGCATTGATGGTAAAATCACGCCGGTTCTGGTCGTCTTCCAAACTTCCATTCTCGACAATGGGCTTGCGAGATTCCGAGCGATACGACTCTTTACGGGCACCCACAAATTCCAATTGTAACGGGCCGTGATTAAGCATAGCTGTACCAAAATTCTTGTAAACAGCAACCTTCACCCCTAAACGACTCCCTACCCGAGTTGCAAAATCAATACCGCTTCCTACCACCACAATGTCTATGTCGTTTTTAGCATCGCGCCCCATGATCTGATCCCGCACGTATCCACCCACGACATAGCATTCGATGTGAGACTCGTCGGCAATATCACTCAATAAAGAAAAGATCGGCTTTTGTAAAAATTCCTTCATAAATGTCTCCGGTATCACCTTTGTCGATTAATCCCGGTCACGTGTCAGCCGTTTGGTGACCAACGGATTGGATACCAGTTCAGCTTGTTCTTTCCGCCGTTTGACAATGTGAAGCGCCGAAAATATCGCTTCCCGGAAAGACGTTTCCGAGGCTAGATTTTTCCCGGCGATATCGTATCCGGTGCCGTGATCCGGCGACGTACGTACCACTGGCAGACCGGCTGTAAAATTAACCCCACTGCGCGAAGCAATGTGTTTGAAAGGAATAAGCCCTTGATCGTGATACATGGCCAATACCGCATCGAATTTCGTATACGCATCTGAAGCGAAGAAACCATCCGCTGGATACGGTCCGAAACAAAAAACTCCCGCTGATTTTGCCTGTTCGATTGCCGGACCGATGATCTGCTCATCTTCGGAACCGATTAACCCATGATCTCCAGCATGTGGATTCAACCCCAATACAGCGATTTTAGGCTTCTGTATCCAAAAATCTTGTTTCAAGCTGGCATTCATCAGCATTAATTTCGAAACAATGGCTTCCGTATTGATATTCGGCGCAATATCTTTCACCGGAATATGCCCTGTGACAACACCGATCCGAAGCTCGTCGCTAACCATGAACATCAGCACATCTTCGCTATTTGTGCGGGATTGCAGGTATTCGGTATGCCCCGGAAACTCAAATTCATCCCGCTGTATGTTGTGTTTGTTGATTGGGGCTGTTACCAGCGCATCGATCTTACCTTCTACTAAATCGTCCACAGCTTGCTTTAAGGAAAGGAAAGCATATTTTCCTCCGATTTCATTCTCCTCCCCCAACGTGATTTTTACATCTTCCTGCCAACAATTGATCATATTGGGACGTTTGCTGTGGGCCTGTTCTGGAGAATTGACCACATGAAAACTGAAATCATTAATGCTTAACGCTTTGCGATGAAAGGAAGCCACCTTGGTATTTCCATACACAACAGGTGTAAAATATTCCAGTATCCGACTATCCATCAACGTCTTGATAATAACCTCCAACCCGATACCGTTTACATCGCCTATGGAAATTCCTATCTTCAATTTATCGCTCATATCCGTTCTGTAGTTTGGCTACCAAAAGTATGAATTTTAGCGGATGCACTCAAAACAATTTGCGCGTTAGCCAAACAACCGCACTCAATGCGGCACTGAGAAGTAGCATACTGGTGAGTGGCATGTAGAAATTGAAACCCGGTTTTTCCACACGGATATCCCCCGGGAGGCTCCCAAACCATTTTAATTTATCCCCAAGGAAATAAATAACGAGTCCGGCACCGAGGAGCAGTCCGCCTCCAAAAATTAATACCTTTGCAATCTCTTTCATCGTGAGCTGCAAAGTTACAAAAACACAGCCATACGCGGTCCTTGCGAGTGCCTGACTTCGCGTACAACCTGTCCATTATCGTAAAATAATTATCTTTGCCACAAATCCATTCATCGATGAGCAGCGTTCGCGCAAAAAAACACCTGGGCCAGCATTTCCTAACGGATAAAAATGCTGCCGCTAAAATTGTAGATGCGCTCCGCCCCCAGTTGGGCTATGACACTGTATTGGAAGTTGGTCCCGGCATGGGCGTCCTGTCGGATTTTCTGCTGACACAGGATCGGTATCAAACGTGGCTCATCGATGTAGACGGCGAGTCCATTCAATTCCTGCGGCAACAGTATCCGCAGTTGGGCAACCGGCTTATCCACGGCGATTTTCTCCACCTCGATTTCGCAGCTCATTTTGAAGGGAAGCTGGCCATCATCGGTAATTTTCCTTATAATATTTCTTCGCAGATCCTGTTCAAGGTGCTGGAGGAACGCCATCGCGTGGTCGAGGTAGTGGGCATGTTTCAGAAAGAAGTTGCTGAGCGCTGCGTTGCCCCACCGGGCGGCAAGGACTATGGCATCCTCAGCGTATTCCTACAAGCCTACTTTGACGTGGAATATCTTTTCACCGTTAAGGCCGGAGCGTTTAACCCGCCACCCAAGGTGCTTTCCGGCGTCATCCGGCTTACGCGCAATACCGCCGAAGTGCTGGATTGCGATGAGGCCCTTTTCCGACGTGTGGTCAAAGCAGCCTTTAACCAGCGGCGCAAGACCTTGCGAAACGCGCTAGCTTCTGTTACTCCTAAAGACAAGATGAGTGATAATCCGCTGTATGACCTACGGGCTGAGCGGCTTTCGGTCACCGATTTTATTACATTGACAAACGAAATTTCTCAACGCATATGACAACACTCCCTACCAAGGTGCTGATCGTGGATGACATTCATCCCGTTTTTATGGAAAAGCTTCAAGGTGAAAACATTGCATTTGATTACCATCCCACGATTGACAAGAAAGAGACGCTGGATATTATCTCCGAATATACAGGATTAGTTATCCGATCCAAGTTCAAGGTCGACGCAGCGTTCATTGACGCCGCTCCACAATTAACCTTCATCGCACGTGGTGGCGCGGGTATGGACAACATAGACGAACATTACGCGCTGAAAAAAGGGATTGCCCTGCTCAATGCCCCCGAGGGCAACCGTGATGCCGTAGGCGAACACATGGTGGGCATGTTATTGGGATTAATGAACAACCTCAACCGCGGCAATATTGAAGTAAAAAGTGGATTGTGGCGACGCGAAGAAAACCGCGGGCTGGAGCTAGGCGGCCGTACCGTCGCCCTGATTGGCTACGGAAACAACGGACAGGCCATGGCACGCAAACTATCCGGATTCGGTGTTACAGTTATTGCATACGACAAGTATAAAACGGGATTCAGCGATGCTTATGCAACCGAAGTGAGCATGGAAGAAGTGGTCAAGCGGGCCGATGTACTCAGTCTTCACATTCCCCTTACTCACGAGACACGGAACATGGTAGATGACGAATACCTGCTCCATTTCCGTAAGCCTATTTTCTTCCTCAACGGCGCACGTGGAGAAATCGTAAACATTCCTGCGGTATTGGATGCGTTAGACGCCGGCCGCTTGTTAGGTGCCGCCTTTGATGTATTGCCTGTGGAGAAATTTCCCGCGCTGGCCAATGCCCCGTGGTTCACCCGGTTAATCAAACACGACAAGATAGCGCTGAGCCCACATGTTGCGGGCTGGAGTGTCGAAAGCTACTTCAAAATAGCCGATGTATTGGTGGGTAAAGTGATCAAGTACCTCATCCGTCACTAGTTAATATTCGTCCTTATATGGCGAATATCCGGATGCCCCCGCATATGCAATGTCAGCCATCCCCATAAGGTACATAAAGGGTACGGAAGCCGTACGGATCGGGAGCGGATGGGGTGCTTATCCATAGGCTTTCGAAGGTTTCACGCAGAACCAGTTGCCGACTTACCTGCGAATAATAGCTACCGATACCCATTTAGGCTACCGCATCTGTAAAGCGACAAAAACATACAAAAAGCGACATTTCGCGACAATAGCGTCATTTTGTACCCTTTCGCGACAAGCGACTCGACACACCTGCCTAACTTTGTACCAACAAATAGCAAAATCATGGCAGAACAAGAAAGTATCATCAAACTAAAAGGGCGGGTCGGAGACCTGACTTTCTACAAAAACGACAGGGGTTATCAAGCACGTGTATCCACCGGCATAGACCCGGCCCGTATAGCCAAAGATCCCTCTTTCCAGCGAAGCCGCGAAAATGCCGCCGAATTTGGCCGTGCCGTGCAGGCCGCCAAATACTTGCGCAATTCGCTACGCCCCTTATGCCTTCACTGCCCAGACAGCACACTAACGAACCGGTTGCACAGTCGGATGTTACGGGTGGTGAAAGCAGACGGTGATCACCTACGCGGCGAAAGGAACATCCTCCCACAACACACCCGCATGCTTCGTAATTTTGATTTCAACGCGGCAGCTCCGTTACATGAAACGGTACTAGTTGATTACACGATACAAGCAGACCTCGCCACAAACCTTTTGCAGGTTACCATTCCGCTATTTTATCCCAAGGTAGGCATCGTGGCACCGAAAAAAGCGACGCATTTCCAATGGGTGGCGGCCGGGCTTCCCATAGATTTTAGCCAAATCGACGAAGGCTATCCTGCATTAGCTTATGCAACCGGAGATATATTGCCGCTTCATCGGGCAGCCGAACTGCTAACATTTGCGCTGTCCATTCCGGAATCCACATCGAGCACTTCATTGATTGTGTTGCTGGGAGCTCTTTTTTTCGAGCAATCATTGACGGGAGTATATCCTTTGTCCGAAAAATTAGGAAATCCATTGGGGATTGCGGAAGTATTACTTTTGTAAGTGTTTTATGTGAACCAGTTGCAATACCCAACCCATACTGCCAAAAACTGAAGAGCCATCATTCCATCCAATATAAAAAAATAATAGTATTCGTTTTTTTTAACCGGTGGAAACAAAATCATAACCAAGCAAAACAAGGAAGTGATCGACAGTGCGAAACGAACTTGCAATGGATACCCGCTTATCCAAACCCAACCAGCATGTAAAACCAATAAGATAGCAGATAACGCCAAGGCCTTGTGCTCACCGACCATGATAGGTATGGTTTTCAGTCCATAGTATCTATCCTGATAAATATCACGGATATCAAAAGGAATCGTGATAGCTAGGACAAATAAAAACACCCACCCCAACAATTGAGCGACTTGTCCTACGTCAATTGTAAATCCATCGTGGTAAGCCTCGGCTACTGGAAGCAGTACATTGCTCATAGCCCACATCAACCCGATGTAAAACAGTTTCAGTCCCGTGATCTGCCGCAATCCTGCCCAGCGTTGTTTTCCGGGGATCGGAAGAACGGGAAGGTTATAGGCAACCCCCATCGCTCCCATAATGCCAAGCAACAAAAACGAAGGCAGGTGAAGCCTCAACCCTAATACCAGTAATACTGCCACCGCAATACCTGTCCAGACCCAAAGCGAGCGCTCGTGCTTAAATACCCATCGAACACGTCGAAAACGTGATTTGTCTGGATGTGGCGGCTTGGCTAGTATCATGCTGAAATTGTAAAGTGCCAAGGTGGAGCACCCTAATATAATCAACACTTCGCTCTTAAAGGGCAATGACAGCAATAGATAGGTCAATCCCCCCTGAGCGACTGCACAAGCAGCAATAAACACATTACTAAACAATAAGGTGTCTACGGTTCGTTGTAAGTAATTCCGCAGCATTTGGCAGAAAATTCTCTTTTTTACAAAAAGTACGTAAATTAGCCAGCGTTTAAAACCAAAAGTAGGCCAATGTGTCCAACAAAATAACACATAAAAAAGTTAAACTAAACATGGATTTACAAATCAAGTCATTTGAGGAATACCAACGGGTTTACCAAGAGAGTGTAGAAAAACCTGAGGAATTTTGGGCGGGAATCGCAGAACATTTTTACTGGAGGCGCAAATGGAACCGTGTATTGGACTGGAATTTCAAAGAACCCAAGATCAAATGGTTTGAAGGTGCTCGGCTCAACATTACCGAAAACTGCCTCGATCGGCACATTTACCAATTGGGTGATAAGCCTGCCATCGTATGGGAGCCCAATGATCCCAACGAGGCCCATCGGGTGCTTACCTACAAGCAACTGCTTGAAAAGGTAGAGCAATTTTCCAACGTACTCAAAAACAACGGCGTTCGTAAGGGCGACCGCGTGTGCATTTACCTGCCTATGGTGCCCGAGTTGGTCATTGCGGTACTCGCCTGTGCCCGTATCGGAGCGATTCATTCCGTGGTCTTCGGCGGGTTTTCTGCACAATCGATCGCCGACCGCATCAACGATACCGGCTGCCGCTTGGTCATCACCTCGGATGGTGGTTTCCGGGGCACCAAAACCATCGAATTAAAAAACATCGTCGACGATGCATTGGTACAATGCAAATCCGTAGACCGCGTCATCGTACTTACCCGCACCCGCACACCGGTATCGATGATCAAAGGCCGCGATGTATGGTGGGAAGATGAAATTAAAAAAGTGGAGACCCAAGGCAACCCGGCCTGTCCCGCTGAAGAAATGGATGCCGAAGATATGCTGTTCATTCTCTATACTTCCGGATCTACCGGCAAGCCCAAGGGAGTGGTACATACCTGCGGCGGCTATATGGTTTATACGGGGTATACCTTTGCCAATGTGTTTCAATACCAACCGGACGAAGTTTATTTCTGTACTGCCGATATCGGATGGATCACCGGGCATTCGTATATCATCTATGGTCCCCTATCCCAGGGTGCAACTTCATTGATGTTTGAAGGCATACCTACCTGGCCCGATGCTGGGCGTTTCTGGGACATTGTGGATAAACACAAAGTAAATATACTCTATACAGCGCCGACTGCAATCCGCTCGCTAATGGCCGCAGGCGACGAATATGTTGACTCAAAAGACCTGAGCAGTATCCGCAAGCTCGGCAGTGTGGGCGAACCGATCAATGAAGAAGCTTGGAATTGGTACAACGAAAAAATCGGAAAAGGGAAAGCCCCCATCGTAGATACGTGGTGGCAAACCGAAAATGGCGGTATCCTGATTTCGCCCATTGCCGGTGTTACGCCTACCATCCCCAGCTACGCTATGCTTCCACTTCCCGGTGTACAGCCCGTACTGGTGGATGAAAATGGAAAGGAACTACAGGGCAATGATGTGAGTGGGAATCTCTGCATCAAATTTCCGTGGCCGGGAATGATCCGTACCACGTATGGCGATCACGAACGTTGCCGGCAGACATACTTTTCGGCCTATGAAAACATGTATTTCACTGGGGACGGTTGTTTGCGTAATGAAGATGGATATTACCGCATCACCGGGCGCGTAGACGACGTATTAAACGTATCCGGTCATCGCATCGGCACGGCAGAGCTGGAAAATGCCATTAACATGCACAGCGACGTAATTGAATCGGCGATTGTCGGCTATCCGCATCCGGTCAAAGGCCAGGGTATTTACGCATACGTGATCGCTTCCGGGCACCATGTTGATGAAGATTTAACCCGCCGGGACATCAATCAAACGGTCAGCCGCATCATCGGCGCTATTGCCAAACCCGATAAGATTCAGTTTGTCAGTGGGCTACCCAAAACCCGTTCGGGAAAAATCATGCGCCGTATCTTACGGAAAATTGCCGAAGGGGATACTTCCAACCTGGGCGATACGACAACGTTGCTTGACCCGGGTGTGGTAGATGAAATCAAAGCTGGGGCAGAGAAATTGAGGTCTTAATTATTTTGAACACGGATGACTCTACTCCATCCGTGTTCATTCTTTCTTATTCCCTAATCCTCCCTAATCCAACTCAAACATAAACTGGTCATATTCGGCGGTACGCCATGCTAGTTGCCGTGTAGCTGGAGAGATCGCAAATAAAGGTGAAAACGTCCTCACCTTAATCGTCTTTCCGTCCGGCAAAAATTCCAGGTAACGCAACCAGCCATCTCCTCCGTTTCCGTGCCATCCACCCCCTAATGCCTGCGCATTGAACACCATTTGTTGTACGCGTTTGCCTGCGGCGTTGGTATCCGTCCGGAATCCGATGTGCCCCAAAATATCATCGGGTTTACCGATATGCCCACTGAATACCAATTGAATATTTTTGGAGGGCTTCACCAATTTCTCCCAAACAGCAGCGCCGTAATTCCCATCGGTAATGGGGTATCCTTCCTTGACAATGTGTTCACTGTCGGAATTGAGGTAAGAATGCGTCAATAGAACAACCGTGTGCTCCGCATATTTTTCTTCATTGATAGTTTTCAATGCCCAACGGAGCACGGTATCCCTTGGGGCGAACTCGAGCACCATGAACAGAAATTTGCGACCATGGGGGCTCATAAACTCATAGGTTGCATTGGTCAACGAGGGATATCCTTCGTTGTCAATCCCTGCATCGCGTAATAAACGCTGCGATAAGGGATTTTTATCCACCGGAAAGTAGTGGTTATAATTCGTCCGACGGTATTCGATACTTTTTACGCCATAATCATGATTGCCTGTCGCGGCGATATAGGGAACCTTACCATCCAATCGGCTAAATGCACCCGCCACCGCTTCCCATTGCTCTTTACCGGCTTGATTCCCCTGCGTTCCATTCGGATTCAGCCAGTCGTTATGCTCCACCAAATCACCTGTGCATAATACCATACCGATATTCAATGGCTCGATCTGCTCACTGATCCAGCCGGTCATCAATTCCAGGATTCCTTGGTTGCGTTCAAACTTGACGTAGCTTTGTGGATCGGGTAGCAGCACCAACGACCAGGAATCGGGGTTGCTTAATGCCGGCGGCTGAAAAGAAGGCGCCTGAGCCCTGCCGGCGATGCTCGAAAAGGCGATGAAAACAACGGCAATGAGCCGGATGAAATAAAGATTACGCATGATTATAAAAGATAATTGGTTTCCAAAATATCAATGTATCAGTTAATTTTTAATGCCGCTATCAAGTTACCAAGCTGTAACGCCGTACGCGTAAGGTTCACATCCGTAAGTGGCAAGGCTTCAGCCAGTGTGGTCGGCGCGTTCCCAATCGGTAACAGCAAATCAAAATAATCATTCAATTCTTCTGCTATCTGAGCAGGCACCCTGCCGGCCAGTCCGATCACCGGCACGCCTAGTTGCTTTGCTCGTTTCGCTACGCCGTAAGGCCCCTTTCCCTGCAGAGTTTGGCCGTCTATACTTCCCTCACCCGTGATAACGAGCTGGCTTTTTGATAGCGAATCGTCAAATCGTGTCAGTTGCAAAAAATAATCAATGCCATTCACCAACCGAGCATCCAGCAGCCCGGCCACGCCTGCACTGGCACCGCCCGCTACGCCACCCGACGGAACAGCAGCAATATCGCGCCCCATTGCAGATCGTACGACTGCCGCCAAGCGCCGCAATCGTTCTTCCAACTGCGCTACCATCTCGGCCGTAGCACCCTTTTGTGGCCCGAATACGGCGGCAGCTCCATTTTCTCCCAGCAAGGGGTTGTCTACATCACACAATACAGTGATTTCGCAATCGGCTAATCGACTGTCTAATGCGGTGCCATCCAGCGCATGCAACTGCGAAAGCCCGAAAGGAAGATCTTTGATCACGTTACCCGCCTCATCCAAAAACCGGACACCGAGTGCTGCCAATATACCGCTTCCTCCGTCTACGGTCGCTGACCCGCCCATGCCGATAATGATTTTGCGAGCGCCGTGGTCCAGCGCGGCCGTAATCAGTTGCCCGGTTCCATACGAGTTGGCATGTAAGGGGTCGAGTTCTTTTTCCTGTATCAGGTGCAATCCCGACGCATCAGCCATTTCAATCACAGCCGTGTGCCCACTATCTATCAATCCAAAGGAAGCTGTCACAGGTCTGCCCAAAGGGTCATCAACCACTACGTCTACCGTACGACCATTCAACCGATCCATAATCAGTCTGCAGGTACCGTTGCCGCCATCCCCGATGGGAAAACATTCGCAGCTGCACGTCAGTTTGCTGGCTTCGATACCTGCTTGGATAGCTAAAGCCGCTTCCTGCGCATTTAAGGCATGTTTGAACGCATTGGGCGCGATGAGGACATGCATGATTTAGGTATTGACAACATGGATTGGTTGACCTTGGAGGTATCCCACCAAGTTCGACACCACCATTCCCATCATACGGCTTCGCGCCTCGCGGGTAGCCCAGGCAATATGGGGCGTAATGAGGCAATTTTCGATACCAAACAACGGATGATCCGAAGGAGGTGGCTCAGTCGAGAGCACATCCAGTCCGGCGCCGGCCAGTTGCCCCCGCTTCAGTGCGTCCGCAAGGTCTTTTTCTACGATAATCGGACCTCTTGATGTATTCAGCAGAAAGGCACTTTCTTTCATTTTAGCCAACGTTCCCGCATGAATTAATCCCTTAGTTTGCGGTGTAAGCGGACAATGGATGCTTACTACGTCCGACCGCTCCAACAACTCATCTAATTGGGCCCAACTGAAATTCCGTCGGTGAGATTGGTCGGTTTGGGTACGGCTATATCCCAACACCTTCATACCGAAAGCCGATGCCACATCGGCCACCTGCTGTCCGATATCACCAAATCCTATGATACCCAATGTCTTTCCTGAAAGTTCCACCAAGGGGTACTCCCAAAAACAGAAATCGGGCGATTGGGACCACTTGCCTTTTGATACGCTATCGCTGTGGCGCTGTACGCGCTGACACAATTCCAATAAGAGTGCGAATGTTAGCTGTACCACAGAGTTTGTACCGTATCCCGGAACATTGGTTACCACGATGCCTCGTTGCCTGGCAACGGCTACATCGATGATGTTATACCCGGTGGCTAACACGCCTATATAGCGCAATTTGGGAAGCTTTTCCAACGTGTCGGCATTCAGTGGTACCTTGTTGGTAAATATCGCATCTGCGTCTTTAGCCCGTTCCGCAATCTCCGCCACAGAAGTACGGTCATAAACCGTCAGCTCCCCCTGTTGTTGTAGATCGTCCCAGCTTAAGTCACCCGGATTTAACGTATGGCCATCTAATACTACTAAATTCATTTCAGGTATTTTGTTTTGATAGCTCAATAATAAGAAGAACTTTTCAATTGCGACACATTGCTTCTGTTTTTTCCCGGAATTTCGCTTTGATACGTATAAGCAAACTTGTGGCATGAGGAGAGCGAGCGTTACGGTTGCGTTGCGGATCAAAGCGAATCCTTATTATTTTTTCAAATTTTAAGCAATATCATTGGCAGAATTTATATATTTTAGTGACCGTTCAACTAAAAAAAGGCAGATGTTAGCAGCGGTTTTGTCGGGTTTGATTGTATCCATTTTATACATTCCATTTGGTAAGTACCTCAAGGACAGACTCTCCATTTGCGTATCATTTTTACCGATTGCCCTGTTTGCTTACTTTGCCAGTTTTATTCCAACTATCCGCGACGGTGGACATATTACCTTTCACTACCCGTGGGTCCCGTCCCTGGGAATCAATCTTGATTTCCATTTAGATGGGCTCTCCCTTCTTTTCAGCTTATTGATTACCGGCATCGGTTCGCTGGTATTTCTATACGCCGCGCCCTATCTTAAGGGCCACCGTTACCTTGATCGTTTCTATGCCTACCTGAGTTTGTTCATGGCGGCGATGCTAGGTTTGGTTCTCGCCGACAATGTACTACTGCTGTTCATCTTCTGGGAACTTACCAGCATCAGTTCCTTTTTCCTGATCGGTTTCAACAACGACAATGCCGACTCGCGCAAAAGCTCATTGATTGCATTGGGAATTACGGGCGGTGGTGGATTCTTATTGATGGCCGGCTTGATTTTGATGGGCCACCTATCGGGCAGCTATTCCATCCAGGAAATGCTCGGTGCAAACGAGTACCTGAAAGGCCATGCCTTATATGGATGGATATTGGCACTGGTGTTTGCCGGTGCATTTACGAAATCGGCCCAATTTCCTTTCCATTTCTGGTTGCCGGGGGCGATGAAAGCCCCTACGCCGGTGTCGGCTTATTTGCATTCGGCCACGATGGTGAAAGCGGGCATATACCTGCTGGCCCGTCTCAACCCCGTGTTGGGCGGCACAGATTACTGGATGTACCCACTGGTCATCATCGGTGGCGTCACCATGCTTTACAGCGCTTTCCATTCCCTGTTCCGGACGGATCTGAAAGCCATATTGGCTTACTCAACCATCGCTGCATTAGGCATACTGGTCTTTCTCATCGGCATCGGCACCCCCGAATCGTTACTGGCGGCATCGGTATTTATCCTCGTGCATGCGTTATACAAAGCTTCGCTATTTCTTACCACGGGAGTGATTGATCACGAGACAGGCACCCGTGATGTCACCCGGCTGTCGGGCTTACGCAAGGTGTTGTGGCCGCTTTCCATTGCCGGGATACTGGCTGCGTTATCGAGTGCGGGTGTCCCGCTTACCTTTGGCTTCATCGGCAAAGACCTGATTTATGAAGCGACGCTACACACGGTGGGTGTGTTACCCATCGTCCTTACCGCCCTTGCGCTACTTACCAATGTCCTGGTACTGTATGCAGGTTTTCTCGCAGGGATTAAACCATTTACCGGTCCGCTTCCACAAAATCTCACGCAGGTCCATCTGCCAAATGCCCTGATGTGGGGCGCCCCCTTGGTATTGGCGTTGTTGGGCCTGTTATTTGGCTGCCTCCCTTTTCTGGCAGACGATGCGTTATTAAACCCTGCGGCCCATGCGATGCTGCAGGCGCCCATCGGTACTTCGCTGAAAATCTGGCATGGCTTCAATACGGTGTTGCTACTCAGCGGTATTACGTTGGTGTCCGGTGTGTTGCTGTATGTTATACGAAAACCTTCCCAGCGAAGCTTGGCTTCGATCGAACGATTCAACGCTTGGTCGCCCCGCCATCTCTTCGGCAAGGTTGCCCAGTATTCAAAAGCATTCTCCCGTCGTTATACGCACACCCTTCACAATGGCTTTTTGCGGGTATATTTGCTACGTATTATCGTGTTTGCCGTCTTGCTGCTCGCCTTCCGGCTGTTTACCGGCGGACCGATTCGCTTGACATTGGATCAACTTTCTCCTGTCAGCGTGTACGAAATCATTGTGGCGGCGATTCTCATTGCAGCCATATTCCTGGCGGTCACCACCTCATCACGACTTACGGCGGTAGTAGCCACCAGCGTCATCGGTTACTGCATCTGTCTCCAGTTTGTATTCTACAGTGCACCCGATCTGGCAATGACCCAATTTTCCATTGATACACTCACCGTGGTGTTATTCGTGTTGGTACTCTTCAGGCTTCCTCCTTTTCTCAATTTGGCCAATCGCTTGACCCGAATACGCGATTGGACGGTTGCCTCGGCATTCGGTGCCGTGATTTCGCTGATCGCCATCCAAGTGCTGAACCAGCCTTTTGACGGAGCGGTAAGCCGTTTCTACGGAGACAATGCCTATACGCTGGCCAAAGGCAAAAACGTGGTCAACGTAATCCTCGTCGATTTCAGGGGGTTCGATACGCTATTTGAAATTGTAGTGCTGAGCATTGCGGCCATCGGCGTATTCAGTTTATTGAAATTAAGGCTTAACGCATCGGAAAAAGAATAATATGAACAGCACCATTTTAAAAACCGCCTCCAATTACCTGCTGCCCATTTTGCTGCTCTTTTCCATATTTCTGCTACTACGGGGTCATTACCACCCCGGTGGTGGATTTGTAGGTGGACTTATCGCTTCTATCGCCTTTGTATTGCATAGCTTTACTCACGGCACCGATGCCACGCTGCGACTGCTCCGTATCCACCCGGGCTCATTAATTCCGGTAGGTCTTGGGTTGGCGGCACTCAGTATGTTTGCTCCGATGCTGGGTGGCCAGCCGGTCATGACGGGGCTGTGGCTGGAAGAACCCCTGCCGGTAATCGGCATGGTCGGTTCGGCGTTATTTTTTGATCTGGGGGTATACCTGGTGGTTGTCGGAGTGGTACTCACCATTTTGTTTACCATTTCTCAATACAGCGAATAAGCATGGAAATTGTACTGGTCCTTTTAATCGGCATTCTGTACGCTTCGGGCATTTTCATGCTTCTCCGCAGGAGTATGGTTAAACTGTTGATCGGGCTTACGCTACTAGGCAATGGAGCCAATCTCTTGATTTTTCTACTCGGAGGGATTACCAAAGGAAAGCCGCCCGTCATTGATACCGCTGCCAAACTGTTTACCGATGTGTATGCCGATCCCGTCCCACAGGCGTTAATTCTGACGGCCATTGTCATCAGTTTCGGACTACAGGCATTTGCTATCGTTTTGTTAAAACGTGTTTATGTGTTGGTCAATTCGGATGACCTCGACGATTTGAATACACCGGAGGAAGAAGACATATGACAGACAACACACTTATTTTTCCGGTACTCGTCCACTTGTTTACCGCCATCGTAACACTATTCTTTTGGCGGAAAACCGTATCGCAGCGCGTCATCAGCATCATGGGCAGCGTGGTTGCGATGGGGGTATCCATCGAGCTCTTTGCCAAGGTATGGACCGGCGGCATTCTTACCCTGCAGGCTGCCGGCTGGGATGCACCTTTTGGCATCTCCTTCGTTGCAGATGTATTCAGCAGCAGCATGGTCTTGCTCACTTCGTTTTCCGGATTTGCCGTATCGCTGTATTCGGCTACAGGTGTCGCACGCGGGCGGATGTTATACGGCTATTTTCCCATCTTCCATTTTTTGCTGATGGGGCTTAACGGCGCATTCCTTACGGGGGATATTTTCAATCTCTATGTATGGTTTGAGGTGATCATCATCGCGTCGTTTGTACTCATGACGTTAGGAGGCAGAAAAGCGCAGATCGAGGGTTCGGTCAAATACATGGCGATGAACATCCTGGCTTCGACATTTTTTCTTACCGGCATCGGTATTTTGTACGGCATTACGGGCACGCTCAATATGGCCGACTTATCCCTGAAAATCGGCGCACTGGAAAACCGCAAGCTGGTGGATATCACTGCCATTTTTTTTGTGATCGGATTCGGCATCAAATCCGCCGTATTCCCGCTATATTTCTGGCTCCCCTCCTCCTATCATACCCCCCCGTCGGCCGTAGCCGCAGTATTTGGCGGCTTATTGACCAAAGTGGGCATTTATGCGTTGTTCCGTATTTTCACACTGATCTTCATCCCGGATGACTTTCTCAGCACGTTATTGATAGTGCTAGCCATATTTACCATTCTGACCGGCACATTCGGTGCGGTTATCAAAAACAACATCCGGCGCGTATTCTCATACCTCATTGTCTGCCACATCGGTTTCATGATAGGCGGATTGGGCATGTATTCAGAAATTGCCCTTACCGGGGCGTTATTTTACCTGTTTCACGACATCTTGGTTAAGACGAACAGCTTTCTCATCGCCGGCCTCATCCGGAAACTGCGTGGCACGATGAACATGGATAAGCTGGGTGGACTTTATGCGGAATATCCACTGCTTTCCTTATTGATGGCCATTGTATTATTCTCGCTAGTGGGTATACCACCCCTATCTGGATTCTGGCCAAAAATTTACTTGTTTGAGGCGGGGTTTATGGACCATCACTACCTACTGATCGGAGCCATTATCATCGGCAGTTTTGCTACGCTGTATGTAATTACTAATCTGTGGGCGAAGGTTTTTTGGAAGGATCAGACAACCGCAACCGGCGAGGAACTACTTACCGACGATTTCAAGCCCATGGCCCGTTTTCGGAAAGCATTATTGGTCACTCCCATCGCCTTTTTAGCGGCGATTACCCTATATATTGGTTTGGGGGCGGAAAACATCACGTTGGTGGTTCAGCATATCGCACGTGAGATGAAAGATCCTTCGCCGTATGTCGAAGCTGTTTTAGGAACGAATGTATCACCCTAATATAGGATATCATGGTCAAACAATTTTTGATGAATCTCTTGCTTGCCTTTATTTGGGTAGCCTTGACGGGGGTGCTATACTACACCAACTTCCTGTTTGGTTTTGCTGTCGGATTTTTCCTAATGTGGTTGATGAATCGCAACGAGAGCGATCACCGCTATTTTACGCGAGTACCAAAAATCATTGGGTTTTTCCTGTATTTTCTCTACGAAATGATCAAGGCCAACATACAGGTTGCCTACGATATGGTAACTCCGAAATTTTTTATGAAACCGGGAATTGTCAAATACCCGATGAACGCAAAAAGTGAGGTCGAAATCAACTTGCTTTCCACGGTTATTTCGCTAACACCCGGCACGTTGATCCTTGATGTGAGTGAAGACCGGAAGGTACTGTATATACACGTTATGTATTTAAAAAATAAGGAGCAGTTTATCCAGCAAATCAAAGACGGCTTCGAACGGAAGTTACTGGAAATCTTACGATGACACTGAGCGCTTACATAGATTACGTGATTCTGCCCATTCTGGGGTTGTCCTTGTTACTTGTTTTTATCCGGCTGGTCCGCGGACCAAGTGTGGTAGATCGTGTTGTCGCACTGGATTTGCTAATTACCATTGGCGTAAGCGTTATCACCGTATATAGTATCAGTACACAGAAATCGACCCTTATCGATGTGGCGATGATTCTTGCACTGATTGCTTTTTTGGGCACGATTGCCTTTGCATATTATTTAGAAAAGAGAGGAAGAAAATGACAGCAATTTTGATCGGCATTCTATGCACCATTGGTGCGCTGGCCATACTCATTGCGGCGATCGGTATCTTACGGATGCCAGATTTTTACCTACGTCTGTCCGTCACCGTAAAAGCCGCTACCCTGGGTGGCGGACTGTTACTGCTGTGTGCAGCGTTCTATTTTCCCGACGAGGTTTCCGTGACAACCAAAGCATTGGCCATTATTTTTTTCCTGACGCTTACGGCTCCTGTCGCCGCCCACCTCATTGCCCGGGCGGCCTATTTCATTGGTACGGAGCAATGGAAAGGCACCGTACGCGACGATCTCGCGGGTATGTACGATAAAGAAACGCACACACTCGGCAGTGGAAAAGAATCAGGGGGCGACTAGTCCACAAAAACCAGACATACTGGTACAGGTACAGCAATGCGATGTCCTGTATCCGTAAGCAAGCCGGTTTCGAGGTCGCGCGCAAATACGACCACTTCATCGGTGTTTTGATTGGCTACCAACAGGTATTTGCCATCCGGCGAAATCGTAAAATTCCGGGGTCCACCTCCCAGCACCGATTGGTTTCCTATTTTAGCGAGTGTGCCGTCTGCCGCGTTTACCCGATAAATAGCCAACGTATTCGCATCTCCGCGATTAGAGGCGTAAAGGAATTTGCCATCGGGTGATAAGTGAATATCGGCCGCACCATTTTTACCGGAAAAGCCATCTTCGTTCATCTCCACTTCCTGAACGGCTTCCAACCGTTCATTCTGTTGCCGGTAAACCATCACTTTGGCTGTCATTTCCTGCACTAGGTACACCCTACTGCCATCAGCAGACTGCGCAATGTGCCGTGGACCGCCACCCGGAGCACTTTTTACAAAAGGCTGCGCCGCCGGAACCAACGGATCTCCCCCTCCTGTCGGTTTGAAATCATAGATATTGATTTTATCCGTCCCTAGATCCTGTATGTAAATACGTGTTTGGTCGGGCGTAAAAAAGGCCGAATGTACATGCGGAGCCTGCTGCCTGCTTTTGTCCGGGCCACTTCCCTTTTGTTGGATCATCTGTTTGATCGGGCCGAGACTGCCATCATGTTCAATGGGGAATACGTTGACGCTGCCTCCGCCATAGTTTGAGATGACAACATGGCTACCGCGGCTATCCGTCGTTACGTGGCAAGGTCCGCCTCCCTCCGTCAGCTGTTGATTCAGCAAGGTAAGCTTTCCGGTAGCCTGTTCATAGGCATACGCGCTAGCCGCTCCTTCGCCATCCCCATTTTCATTGGCTGCATACACATACTTCCGATCGGCACTGATGGCTAGGAAAGAAGGATTTCTGGACTCCGTTATGCTCTTCAGCGTAGTACTGCCCGTAGCCGGGTCGAAAGTATACACATAAATACCTTGGCTTTTTCCATTATTTGTATAGGTACCGATCAACAGATCAATCGGTTGGTGTTGTGCAAAAATCATGGCAGGCAATGCTAGTAAGAGAAATGTAATGGCTGTTTTCATCGAACGGGTGATAAATAAGGATCAATAATAACAAAAATTGCGGATATTCTGGCGTACCGTGCAAAAATCCGGTTTGCTGGCGAGGCTGGCCTTAACCGTTTAAAAATCTCGCAAAGACGCAAAGGAAACCGCTTTGCTTCTTTGCGAGAAAACTGAAGCCTGCGCATCCCGTGAAAGTTCACCTAGTCGATCCCCAACAGCCGTCGATTGCTGGCCTCGTCGGCCGCTCCACCGGCAAAATCGTCGAACGTTTTGTCCGTCACGCGGATGATGTGATCCTGGATGAATCTCGCGCCTTCGCGGGCCCCGTCTTCTGGGTGCTTCAAGGCACATTCCCACTCCATTACCGCCCAACCTTCGAAGTCGTACGCCGTCAGCTTACTGAATATCGCTTTGAAATCCGCCTGCCCATCGCCAAGCGAACGGAATCGACCAGCACGCTCTACCCAGCCCGAATAACCGCCGTATACCCCCTGCTTACCCGTGGGGTTGAACTCTGCATCCTTTACATGGAACATCCGGATGCGCTCGTGGTAATGATCGATGTAAGCCAGGTAGTCTAAGCATTGGAGCACAAAATGTGAGGGATCATACAATAGGCATGCTCTTGGATGATTATCTACTTTTTCCAGGAAACGTTCGTAGCTTACGCCGTCGTGCAGATCTTCGCCAGGGTGAATCTCGTAGCATACATCCACTCCGTGCTCATCAAACACATCCAGTATCGGGCGCCAGCGTCTGGCCAATTCTTCAAATCCCGTATCCACTAGTCCCTGTGGGCGCTGAGGCCACGGATAAACCGTATGCCATAAGAGTGCGCCACTGAAGGTACCGTGTGCATTCAAGCCCAGGTTGGCAGACGCCTGAGCGGCGTATTTCAGTTGCTGCACCGCCCACTCGGTCCGGGCCTTCGGATTGTTGTGGTACTGCGCGGGTGCAAATCCGTCAAACAGCTGATCGTATGCCGGGTGTACGGCCACTAACTGCCCTTGCAAGTGCGTAGATAGTTCGGTGATCTCCAGACCGATCTCATTTGCCAACCCTTTAATTTCATCCGCATACGTCTTACTCTCGGCAGCCTTTTGCAAATCGAAATACGAGGTTGCCCACGTCGGAATCTGAATACCCTTGAATCCCAAACCCTTTGCCCACCGGCAAATTGCCTCAAAAGAATCAAACGGAGGTTGATCGCCTAAAAATTGTGCCAGGAAGATCCCCGGTCCTTTTATTGTCCGCATCTTTGTCTATTAAAATAAAACCATCATTTTCTATTTATCACACCGTAAAAGGAGTCCACTTTTCATTGCTTTCGCTGCTGTTGACCACATTATCCAAAAATGCCATTCCGCGAACACCGTCGTCTACCGACGGAAAATCGTATCCTGTGTCTTCTTCTCCTGAGAGTTTTGCCCGCAACGCATTTGCAAACAGTTTGTACAGGTTAGCAAAGGCTTCGAGATACCCCTCTGGATGCCCCGCGGGAGTACGGCATAACGAGGCCGCTTCAGCCGACAGACCGGCTCCGTTTGCGCGGTAGATCTGCGTAGGTTTATCCAACCACCTTACCTGCAAGGTGTTGGGTTCTTGTTGATGCCATTCCAACCCTCCATTTTCGCCATAGACGCGGATTTTCAACGCATTTTCTTCGCCTGCAGCTACTTGCGAAGCGATCAGCACCCCACTTGCACCGTTATCAAACTGCAACAGCACATTGCCATCGTCGTCCAATTTCCTTCCTTCCACGTACGTATACAGCGAGGCACAGAGCTGCGTAGTCTGCAGTCCCGAGATAAACTCAGCCAGATGCAATGCATGCGTGCCAATGTCGCCCATGCAGCCGGCTTTGCCTGATTTGGAGGGATCTGTACGCCAGGAGGCCTGCTTGTTGCTATTGTCCTGTTCCCGGCTAAGCCAACCCTGCGGGTATTCCACATAAATTTTACGGATTTTGCCCAAGGCACCGTCGCGCACCAACTGTCTGGCCTGCCTGACCATCGGATATCCAACGTACGTGTGGGTCAGTAAAAACAGCAGTCCCGTCTCATCCACCTTCTGTTTAAGTTGTTTGGCTTCCGCCAAATCAAAGGTCATCGGCTTGTCCAACACGACGTGAAATCCGCTTTCTAATGCGAGCATTGCCGGCCCGAAGTGGACGTGATTCGGCGTAACAATACTGACAAAATCCATGCGTTCGCCTTCCGGCAACTCACGCTCCCGTTCAATCATCTCCTGAAAACTCCCATACACCCGGTTTTCCGGAAGAAACAGTGAACGCCCACTTTCTTTAGACTTCGCCGCATCCGAACTAAACGCACCACAAACCAGTTCAATCTGATTATCCAGTTGCGCGGCTATGCGATGTACTTCACCGATGAAAGCACCCTGTCCACCGCCTACCATTCCCATTCTTAGTTTTCGATTGACCCTGTTATTGACCATATTTTACTAATTTTAGTTAACTTTTCTGCTATCGTTGGCATTACCTTTGGTTACCGTATCCAAATTGCGTTGGAACGCCGGTACGCAAAAATAGCATTAATGCTCAAAAAACCACATGTTGCACGAAAGATTTTACGATCATCGCCGTACGTTAATCGAATCCATCGCCTTTTATGAATAAATTGTGTTAAAATTGGTTAAAATCCCATCCCATTGACCACAAATATGTACATTAGCCTCTTGAATTATGTAAAATGATGCCGTGTTGCTTGGAAACTAGATGGTTAGGGTGTTTATATCAATCGCTGTCCTTTTTGCATCGTTGCTGATGGCATGCCACCGTGAAAAGCCAAAACCATTGGCACGGTCGTTTGACCGGTTTCTCTACCCCGAAGATTTGCAAGGGGTCGTTCCTGCAGGTATTACGGGTAACGACAGCATTCAGTTGGTGAAAGCGTACGTAGAGCAGTGGCTGCGCCAACAGGCATTATTATATTATGCCCAACGCAACATCTCGATCAATACAAAGCGCCTGGAAGCTCAGGTGGAGGAATATAAAAACGGGTTGATCGTGTATGAATATGAACAGGCACTGGTGAGTCAGAAGCTTGATACGGTGGTTACGGAAACGGAAGTTCGTAACTATTATGCGACCCGTGGGGAGCTATTCATGCTGAAACAGCCCATATTGAAAGTTTCTTACATTCGGTTGCATACCGATGCACCTGAATTGGACCGGGTAAAGCGTTTGTTTTTATCGACGAATTTCGAAGAACAGGATTTGCTGGAAAAATATTGTGCCCGGTATGCAACGGAATACAGCCTACGCGATACAACCTGGCGGTATGCACATGATTTAGTAAAAAAATTGCCCCTTTCGCGTATTGGCGAAGAGAACTATAGCCGTACCGGGCGAATTTTTGAAATAATTGAAAATAATGAATTATATCTGATAATTTTGCACGATTCGAAATTCAGGGACACGCGCTCGCCGTTGTCATTGGTCTATGACAACATCCGCAACCTGATTTTGAACAAACGTAAAATAGATTTGGTTGACCAAATGCAAAAGAGCATCGTAGCAGATGCCCGTAAGAAAAACAACATTGAAATATATAACTAAATGAGTAGAAATCGCTGCATTTTTCTGTTTTTGACGCTAGTAACATTTTCCTATCAGGCATGGGCCCAAGAAGCCAAAGTAATTGACAAAGTAGCAGCCGTAGTGGGTTCCAACATCATCCTGCAGTCGGAAATCGAGATGCAATATGCTCAATATCTTGCCCAAGGCAATAAAGCCAACGAAGATTTCAAATGTTACATCCTGCAACAGCAACTCACCCAGAAATTATTGGCTCAGCAAGCCGCTATTGACTCGATCGACGTGAGTGAGGGTGAGGTGGATGACAACATCAACTCCCGCTTGCGTTACATGTCCAACCAAGCGGGCGGACAGGAACGGCTCGAACAGTTTCTTAACCGTTCGTTGCTCCAATATAAGGAAGAAATGCGCCCGAGCGTATATGAGCAACTGAAAGCCAATAAAATGCAGCAGGATATCGTATCGGGTATCGACGTGACTCCCCTTGAAGTAAAACGTTATTTTGAGTCGTTAGACACAGACAGCCTGCCTTATTTCAATACCGAAGTGGAAGTAGGCGAGTTGGTTATCTTTCCGCAGCTTACCCGTGAGGAGAAGCAGCAGTTCCGCGACCGTGCCGAAGATTTACGGCGCCAAGTGGCGGAAGGAGCTGATTTTGCGACGATAGCCCGTTTATATTCACAAGATCCTGGATCAGCTCCGTACGGTGGCGACTTAGGCTTCAATACCCGTGATGGCTTTGTCAAAGAGTTTTCGGCTGTTGCCTTCCGGCTCAAGCCTGGCGAGCTTTCTCCGGTATTCGAATCCGAATATGGTTTCCACTTTTTGGAGGTGCTGGAGCGCCGTGGCGAAGAAGTCCGCACAAGGCACGTCCTGATACAAATCAAGCCCACGGCCGCCAGTTTAGCGCGTGCCAAAACACACATCGACAGCATCTATGAGCACGTGGTTGACAATAAACTTGATTTTTATACCGCAGCTACGCTTTACTCGGACAACAAGGAAACGAAATATAACGGAGGTATGCTGCTCAACATGGAAAACCAGCAGAGCCGCACTACCATGATACCGGCAGATAAACTTGATGCTTCGGTTTTTACGGCAATTGACACGCTGCAACCCGGACAATATTCCCGGCCTGCGGAATTTACTGACCGGACCGGGAAAACGGGATACCGCTTTACTTATCTCAAATCACGGACCCCACCCCACCAGGCCAATCTCGAACAGGACTTCGCCAAAATCAAAGAAGCCGCCCTACAGGACAAGATCAATCGCAAATTAAGTGAGTGGTTCGAAGGCCGACGCAAAGTGACCTTCATCAACATCAATGAGGAATATCATGACTGCGATGATCTGAAGATTTGGTTGAAAGAACAGGGGGATACGACCGTCGCGAAGCTTTGATGGTGCGAAGTTGCAGAGAGGCGAAACTGCGAAGTTGCAAAGCTAGCTGCGAATCAGCAACTTTGCAAATCAGGACTCCGCAACTAATCACGCTTCAAAGAGCATTTCGATAATTACCCGCCATTGAAAATCGGGTTGCAATTGCCAAATCCGGACGTAATTGCATTTCAATTGTTCGGCTTTCATTGCTACGGTGGCAGTTCCGTAAGAATAGGCGAGTTCCCCACTGTAAGACCGGTTTGCAACCAATGATTCGGCTTGAATGGCCATATCCTGCTTTTTCACAAACGACAAGATATTTTCTTTCCCCACAATCGGCGTATTCCACGGAAAATAAAAGCGGGCGTCGTCTGCCAGAAATTCACCGTAAGCAATGGATGCGTCCGATTTCAATACAGCAGAAAGTAATTGGTCGTTGCTAAGTACAATTTCCTTGCGTTGTTGAATCCGTTCTTTGGTTCTAAACCTGGTATAATCCGCATCGTCGGGCTCGATGTAACTGAGTTCAGCTTCTTCTTTGCCTCCTTTGTGTTCGATCTGCGCGCGCAGGTTGATCTTCCAGTTGCCTTTGCGGTCGCGATGCCACACGGTGAGATATTCTCCATATCGTTTTATCGCCCCAACACGTTGAAAAGAGAATGGTCCTGCGGTTACTCCCCACTCCATACTTTTAGCTACCGCAGCGAAGGCGGGCTTCCATGTCATCACGTCGGGGATGTTAGGCCGATTGTCCAGGTATTCCAACGCTCCTACGGGCGAAGGGGTAAAAAACAATGAATTATCATCAACGATTGATCGTAATGCCGTATAGGGCCCTTTAGCTGCCGAAAGCCGGGCAGCCGTCCGATCTGCAGCCAGCAAACTGCCTACCTTTCCGAGTACCTGTGCAGCAACGGGGGTCGCCAAAAAAAGAAAATAGATGGATACACAAATCCGGGTAATATCTTTCATAACCTATCAAATCTTATTCCAAAGCGTCCCCTCTTTGCTGTCCTTGAGTTGGATACCCATCGCATTCAGTCCTTCCCGTATGCGGTCGGACATCGTGTAGTCTTTATTTTGTTTGGCTTCATTACGAAGCCCGATGATGACTTCCAGTAATTTTTCAAAATCATCGGATCCGGTGTTGTCATCCAAGAGCCCCAGCACATCGTGCACAAAATGCTGCATCAGGGTGTTTAAATTTTCCAATGAGGACGGATCAATCGTTAGTTTACCGTCATATACACTGTTGACAATGCGGACGGCCTCAAACAATTCTGCGATTAAGACAGGGCTATTGAAATCGTCGTTCATCGCGGCATAGCACCGCTGTTTCAGCGCATCTACATCGCTATTCCCTTTCTTACCCGTCGCCTTAAGCTTAGGCAGTAACGCCATCGCATTCATCAGCCGTTTGTATCCTTTGTCCGCCGCATCCAACGCGTCATTCGAGAAATCGAGTGTACTCCGGTAGTGCGCCTGCAACATAAAAAAGCGCACGGCCATGGGCGAGTACCCCCGTTTCAGCAACGGATGAGAACCACTGAAAAGTTCGTGGGGCAGAAAACCATTGCCTGCAGATTTGGACATGCGCGTGCCGTTTACCGTCAGCATGTTGGTATGCATCCAATATTTAGCGGGCTGGGTGTGGTTGCAAGCCTGAGATTGCGCAATTTCATTGGTATGGTGTGTTGCAGCAAGATCCATTCCACCCCCATGGATATCAAACTGATCGCCCAAATACTTTCGGCTCATTGCCGAACACTCGATGTGCCATCCCGGGAAACCTATTCCCCACGGCGACGGCCAACGCATGATATGTTGCGGTTTAGCTTTGATCCACAAGGCAAAATCGAGCCGACCCCGTTTTTCGTCCTGCCCGTTCAATTCACGCGTATTATTCAGCAAATCATCCAATTTCCGGTTAGTAAGAACGGTGTAATCGTATTCCTTCACGTACTTTTCTACATCGAAATATACCGTTCCATTTACCTCGTAGGCATAGCCCTGTTCCAGGATATGTTGGACCATGGTAATCTGTTCGGAAATATGGCCAGTAGCGGTCGGCTCAATGCTGGGTGGTAACGTATTGAACAGCCGTAACACCTCGTGGAATCCCAGCGTATACTTTTGGACAATCTCCATGGGCTCCAGTTGCTCCAACTTAGCCTTTTTGGCAAACTTGTCATCTCCCTCATCGTTATCGCCTTCCAGGTGTCCAGCGTCCGTAATATTACGCACGTAACGAACTTTGTAGCCCAGATGAGTAAGATAACGGAATATAAGATCGAAAGATACAAACGTGCGGCAATTCCCCAGGTGCACGTCGCTGTATACGGTGGGGCCACAGACATACATCCCCACAAAGGGCGGATTCAGTGGCTCGAACTTCTCTTTTTTTCTTGTTAACGTATTGTAAAGAACCAAACGGTTATCCATGGGCGCGAAAATACGAAATAAATACGATTACGATTCATGCCTCTGACCGATCAGTTTACTTAAATGTGAAATCTGTTTTACATTTGCCTTTTTCAAGATCCTGTCCCGATAGGTTGCAACAGTCGTATAACTAAGATTCAATTTTTCACCAACATCCTGAAGCGAAGTATTTTTCAAAAGATATTCCGCTATTTCTTGTTCTCGGCCGGAAAATAGGTCGAAGATATTCAATTCACCTTTATGAACTATTTGCTGCATGACCGGATGCCTAGCGAGCAGACGATTTACAAACATTCCACCTAATAAAATTGCCTTTATTGCAGCGAGCACCACCTCTACAGACTCGTGCGGGGATATAAATCCTTTTGCTCCCGCGGAAATACATAGCGGGGCATATACAGATTCACACATTTCCGATATGACCAAAACACGTATATCATTACGCTGTACCTGTGGCTTGGCTGTCACCAATAACCTTTTTATATCTGCCACTTCATCCGTATGCATTCCAAACACCAGCAAATCAATTTGTTGCCTTGATTCGCTAATAGCTTCGATTGTTTGGGAAACATCAGCACAGCTGATAATCTCACAAGGGCAATAATCTTTTAGTAAATGTATTAACCCTATTCTCATCACAGAATAAGACTCTTTAATAATCACCCTCATATCAACATCTAATCAACAACTTTCTTACCTGTCTGCCTCCATATAGAGCCTACGATACAAATACTGTTACCTTACCCCTTCGGTTGACTTTGCATGAATCTATCCTTATCCCACCTTTAATCTTACTACAGGCTTTGGCAGCGTTTCCGCCCCAAACACAGCGGCGTCTTCCTGATTATTTATCAAGTAGCTCTTTATCACAGAATCTTCGATATGATCCAATAATTCGGCAACGCCAAAATAATCAATCGCAATCTTGATATCAATTTGACGAAGGATTTCATAACATTCATCTTCAGATAGACGCGTCATAGTGTACTTCATTACTTTCATTTATCGTTAAAGGAGATGTGGTAGCATCCTGATTCTTCATTGTGCCATATCTAGCCGTGATTAGTTAACAGCACATTCCTAATACGCCAGTACGGTTACCTCAGTCCTGCGGTTGGCTTGGTGTTCTTCACGGCTACACGGCACATCATCGGCACAACGATTCACCAGCTTAGTTTCGCCGTACCCCTTGGCCACCATGCGATCACGGGCAATGCTCCGGCTCACTAAATAATCGACAGCCGACTGGGCTCTGCGTTGTGACAACGCTTCATTATATGTGTCACTGCCGCGGCTGTCCGTATGGCTCGACAACTCGATCTTCAGTGTCGGATTGTCTCGCATTGTGCGTACCAATTCATCCAATATCACCGCCGCATCTGGCCGGATATTGTGTTTGTCGAAATCGTAGTATATGTTTTCTAACTCGAAGGTTTTGCCCACTTCGAAAACGGGTTCCAAGAGCAAGGCGACTTCCAACGTGTCGGATTTAGTGATCCCGACCGTGCTTATTTTCGCGGAATCCGCGTGGTACCCCGTCTTTTGCCCCAATACCGTATAGGTCCGGTTCCCATCAAGTATAAACTCAAACGCTCCGGCATCATAGCTATTCTTTTTGGCTACAATCTCACGCCTGCCGTCATATAGTGTTACGATAGTGGCAGGTAAGCGCTCACCACTGGCCTTATCCGACGTAGTTCCTTTCAGGATAATGATGATCTTAGGTTTCTCATAAGTAAAGGAATAGACATCATCCCGGCCTTTACCGTCTTTCCGGTTAGAGGAAAGATAGCCCGCCATGCCTTCCTCACCGTCGTATGTCGTCAGATAGGCAAAATCGTCGCCCGATGAATTCACAGGATAGCGCAGGTTCTCCGGTTTGTCCCACGTCGCCTTTTCGCCGGTCGACCGGAAAACATCCAATCCGCCCATTCCTGCGAAGCCGTCGCTCGAATAATAGAGGGTGTTTTCTAGCCCGATGTTTGGAAACAGCTCATCCCCGGCACTGTTAATGGCTCCGCCGGCGTTCACGGGCTCTCCCCATCTGCCGTCACCCTGCCTTTCACAATACCAAATGTCAGTACCACCTTGCCCCCCCGGCATGTCGCTTGCAACGTACAGGATTTTCCCATCCCCGCTCAACGCCACATGGCCTATCGAGTATTCCGAAACGTTGTTGTATACGAAGGGCTCTGCCGACCATGTACCGTCCGGAAGCCGGGTATAGACATACACCTCAAGCTTTTGCGTCCGGTACTTCCCACCAGCCTCTTTGGTTATGCTGCCGTCTTTACCGGGATACGTCCGCGTCACATATAGGGTATCGCCAGTGGCATTCGCAGCAACTGGACCTACGTGGTAGGGGGCATTGTTTAGTGATTCAATAGCTAATACGGAGTTCGTGAGGGTGTTGTCTGCCTGGCGATCGGCTGTATAAACACGAAGGAACGAATGGCCCGTCCAGCCATATCGGCCAGCGCCTTGCATATATCCATCCGGTTCACCCGTATAGTATACATGGTCCCCGATTGGAAATACCGAAAATTCCGACAGCGACGTATTGATGCCTTCATTCCGCAGCTGGTGAACCGTTGGGTCGGCCATCCACACGACAGCAGAATCACAGCCCGCAATCGCCACGGCAACTGCCTCCGCATCGCCGGTCTCCCTGGCGTATTCCTCCAATTGCTGTTTGGCCTCCACATATTTTCCGTTTGCTTTAAGCACGTCTCCGTACAACAAGTGATTGCCCGCTTCCGAGCCTGCCATTTCCACAACACGAGCGTACCAGTTCTCAGCCGATTCATAGTCGTTCATCTGCACATAGCTGTACCCCAACCGTTCCAGGTCCTGTAGTCGGGGGCGTTTGGTATCCACCAGCTTCACATACAACGCGGCGGCATTTGCATACTCGTACTTCCTGAATAGTTCGTCTGCACGATCGCGCAGGCTGGGCTGTTCCTGTGAAAAGGCAACCCCACCCATGCAAAGCAGGAGCGTCAAAAAAAATAATGGTTGCAGATCGTATCTCATGGTAACTGTCTAATGTCTAATATCTAGTGTCTCATATCTCACGTCTCATATCTCACATCTCCCCTTAAAAAAAACGCGGACTCAGCAAGCGGTTATACCGCCGACCGAATGTAATGCCCAGGGTGATCTCATGCGATCCGTTCTGAATGCTGCTCAGCCGGCTCACGATATGGTCATACGAATAGCCGATCCGCAGCGCATCCGTCAGGTAAATCTGCGTAACCGCAGAAAACGAGTTGCGCCCGCTCAGGCTATTGCCGCTCACCCGGTTGTACTCACGCTTGAAAACGGTAATACCTGTGCGCCAGCCCGCGCCCAGCCAAAACCGCCTGCCGAAGATGAACATCGCATTTAAATCCAGGCTCGTCGGACCCCGGAAATCTTCCTTCACCAGCAGGCTGGGCCGGAAGTCCAGCCCCCTGTTCAGGTTGAATAGCGCTCCGCCGATGAAGTACATGTGCCGCCGTCTGCGGATGTTATCCGTGGTGGTATTGTCCCAGCGGAAGATGTTGTTACTCTGATCGCCCGACAACAGGTCCATCACCGAAACCCCTGCATACCACCTCGGATTGTAGTAATACACACCGAAGCGGACATCCGGCACCCAGTTGCTGATTTTGCCAGCAGGCACGACCCGGTCCCCCCCTTCGATCGGGTCAAGCACCGACCCGTCCAGGCTATACTGCGTCACCCCGGCACCGATGCCGAAGCTCAGCCGCTGTGTATCCTCCTCGTCCAGCCGCAGCCGGAAGGCGTAGTTGGCATAAGCCGAGGTGGCGGCCTGCGGGCCGAGCTTGTCGGCCGTGAGCTGCATCCCTAGTCCATGCCGTTTATTGGCCGGATCAACGATACCATCGACGGACAGCAGGCCGGTCTGGGGTGCCCCATCTAAGCCCACCCACTGGCTGCGAAGCCCCAACTGTCCAAACCACTCTTCCTTGTATCCAGCATACGCCGGGTTGACACTCATCGAATTGAAAATGTACTGTGTGAACTGGATGTTTTGCTGGGCATAGGTTAACTTACCTATACTCAACATCAACATCATGGTAGACATTTTAATGATATTTCTCATAATTCACTTTCAATTATCATTCACCCGTTTCACTGTCTTTTTATCAATAACCATCCCGTGTACTGCGCTCGCTCACTTCCCTTGTGGGTGGTCAGTCGATAGTAGTACGTGCCTTCATTGAGGTCGCCACCATTCCAGTCATTCTTGTAGTTGTCATTCCGGTACACCTCGTTACCCCAACGGTTCACCACAATCACCTCGATGCGGTCGAAGGCCTCAATGCCTTCGATCTCGAACACGTCGTTTTGTCCGTCGCCATTGGGCGTAAACACGTTCGGTATCCGGAGTGGTTTGGGGGTTACCGTAATTGTAATCTTGGCCGATGACACTAGGCCATTTTCGTCGGCAATTTCAAACTCGAAGCTATCTTCGCCAACAAAACCGGGGTTCGGCGTATACGTGATGCTACCGTCGGCATTTACCTCGACCGTGCCATTGCTGGGCTGACGGACAACGCGCACGCTACCCACCACAATCGGGCTGCTACCAGGAAGGGCGTTCTCTAGTACATTGATCTGTGTAGATTCCCCCGAGACGACGGTTGCGACACCGTTATTAGCTTCGGGTCCGACATCCTCCTTCTCCGTTAGCTTGGTAAACCAACTACCCTCATCGGTTACCCCGGTCACAGTGAGGATATCTGCCCGCGTGTGTACGCCGGCTGCTTCCAGCGTCGTTACGTCGCCCAGCCAGTTGCCGCTTCCGGCATACTGCACGATCTGGGCATCGGCATCCATGTAAGCGCTGCCATTTGTAATGGTGTTATGTTGCAAAGTGTATGTGGTGCTCACTCCCTCGTCAGCAAAAATATGCCAGATACGATCCATCCCCCGTTCGGCTTCCGATAGGTCGATATCTGCCGCAAGGTAATCCTGTACACTCACGTATAAGGTGGCGGTAGCTGCCGGCGAAAGTGTGGCGGGGGTGTAGTCGCCCTCAGCGATACCCACCGGGAACACGAACGGCTGGGTATTGCCGTAGTGCTTCACCACGTGCCCCACCGTACTATTGCCCGTTACCACCATTCGGTTGCTGTTGTAGTCTTCAAACCCGCCCTCCGGGCCTACGCCGAGGTCATGGCCGTTAAGTAGTATATCACCCCCATCTATGGCAAACGTAAACCGCTTACCGATGTTCAGGGCGGCAGCCGCCGCACCACTGCCATTGGCCGTTCCATAGCCCGGATCTTCCAAATCCGCCAGCACCAGGTTAGCAGGGTTACGTAGTTCGATGTCCACGTCCAGGAAGGCCGCGCCGTTGCCGTCTATCCTTGTCGGACCGGCGTCGATATCCCCGTAATAAGGGTTCGTGCTCGGATCATGGATAATGATCCGCCCCGTACCCGTGAAGGTTGCCGAGGGTGCTATCCATATGTTTTTACTCCAGATTTCCAACGTACCATGGATTTCCCACTGGCTATTCGGACCGAAATAGGTAGTCTCCGAAAAGCGGAGCTCGACCGTGCCGGGCGCCACGCTCACGGACGCGTTGTCTGCTGTTTCGCTGTCCGAGCCCGTCTGGGCGAAGCTGGCCGCCGAAAACAGCACCAGTATAGCTACAAGGGTGATTATATGTCGTGAAAATTTTATCATGTGAATCGATTTTTCAGCGTCACCTCCAACTGCTGTTGCTTAACCCTATTTCCAATAACTCCACACCGAGCCGTCATAAACAGCCAGCGCCTTGGCATCCGTATCGTAGCACATCATCCCCGGATAAGGGCTGGGCACGTTTAGATGGGGCGACGCCACTTTCGGAAGTATTAACGCTTTATCGGTCGCTTCGAGCACCAGCACCCCATCCACTTCGGTGCTTTTCGCACCGATAACTGTCTGCTTCCCGTTCGCCGTACCCGAATAGGGTAATACGGCACTGTTATCTCCCTCATCCGACAGGTTCATCCAAGCGCCGTTTGTAAACACTTTGACCATTTGGGCATTCTTATCGTACACGAACGTTCCATTTGCGGGTGTTGCAGGTAACGTTTCTACGGCCGGGAGAATGATTCCCTTTGTGGTACCGGAGGCGAAATCCAATACCCCATCGCCATCTGCGGTTCGTTTTCCAATGGCTGTTTGGCCGAGGGCCAACGAACCACCGAAATAACCTACAACAAGTAATAAAACTGATATCTTCATCATTTCAACGATTTTATATTTTTAATCCTGACTTCTTTTTTATTCGTTGCAACTGCGTTGGATACAATTCCAGCCTGTTCCGTTATACAGTTTGAGGCATTGGTCGGCCATTTCATAGACCAGCATGCCTTCCTGCGGATCGGCGATGTCACTCACCTGCTGCACCCGCGTAATCACAAAACCATTTGTTTCCGATTCGATGGCAATGAACCCATTCGGCACGCTTTCCGGCCAGTTCGACCCGAAACCTTCCCTATCGGATACGCCAACTTGCGTAAACTCCGTTGGGGTACCTGTAGCACCCGGTTGTACACAGTAAGTAACACACGTATTGGTAAGCGGATCTTGGGCTGCACCTATCCCCTGCCCCGCGTCACCGCCGTCATCTGCTGCTCCGCCGGTATTGACGAGGTTGGGGATTCCATCGCTGTCAACCCCTCCGGTTTCGCCTATATTAATGCTGCCATCGGGATTCAAGTCGGCAAGCGTGACATTTTCATCACCTTCCAGGGCGTCCGGACAGCCGTCATTATCCGAATCCAAATCCAGGTAATCCGGGGTTCCGTCACCATCGGTGTCACATGGCTGAAAATCCAGGAACACGATTTCATTCACGGATGCCCGCTCGGGATCGGCGGAACTATAGCCTTGGCTGGAAATGATCGTAAATTCGATATGCGAAACGTCGGTATACTCTTGTGTAAAGCTTAGTATTACCCCGCTGACATACTGATCAGGCGCAGTTAAATTCTCGGTTCCTAGAAGCACATCGCTATCATCATATAATTCAACCCTAAATTCGTCTATCCATTCATTAATTCCCCAAGGGCCGTACAATTTGATATGGTCAATAATGGAAGGAGTCTGCAAATCCATAGCAAATTCAATGGGTAGATTACCAACATTTGTATACCAATTTGGGAAAGGCCCCGATCCGGTTCCGCCTGCCCCTTCTCCATCAACCAGTTGTTGCGCATTTCCGCTTGTAATGGTTCCGTTTACGGTGATAGAAGCCGTAGTTACAGGTCTTACAACATATAGATCCGGACATTCATCTGTGTCCAGGATACCATCATTGTCGTCATCCAGATCGCACATATCCGCGATACCGTCTCCATCTGAATCGAGGCCTGAACACACGGACGTATTTACATCGGAGGCATTGTTGTCCGTTAAGTTCGGGTCTGTGGCATTTACCGGCAATGTCACGGCCACTTCATTGACGAGATCTCCGGTATATGAAGCGGGTATATCAACCGTTACGGTGTAGGTCACCGTTCCGCCGGGTGGCACTGACACCAAATCATCGATCGCACCGGTTTGCGTACCCGTCACCGAAGTTGTGCCTCCGGAAGAAGCTACCGCTGTATAACTCACATTTGCGGCAGGAATACCTGCGGGCAAGGCATCGGCAACCTGTGCATCCATTACCCCGAACGGCCCGTTGTTGGTAACGACCACGGTATAGGTAATCGTGGTTCCGGGGGTATACGTGTCGGCTCCATCTGTTATCGTAACGGAAAGATCTACTTCAAAAGTAATGGGCGCGGTCACACAGTGCGCGCCTTCGTTTCCGGAACTCACAGGAGAGCTGGATAACTGCAAACGGGTTCCATCGGTAAGATTGAACTGGTAAAAACCTCCGGAATTGCTCACCCCATAGAGTTCGCCGGTACTTGATCCCATCATCGCTCCGAACGGTTGTCCTCCTGTCGCGGTTCCGATAAAGGTTACCGTACCGTTCGTAGGATCGATCGAGATAAGGTATCCGTTGTTATTTACACCATATAAAAGTCCATCATGGGGACTATAAGCTATATCTGACGGATTAATGCTACTTGTCAGGTCGATTTCCGTAGCGGACATCGTTGCGATGTCTATATTATACATCTTGTCTGAAGTTGTTGACCCGGTCGTACTCATTACGTAAAAATTATCCGCATCATCCATCTCCCCGTTATTGTAAGATGCTACAGGAAGTCCGGCAACGGCTCCCAGATTTTCATAGGTACCATCCGCACTGATCTTCAGCAACTGGTTCGAAGCGTTTAACAGGGCGTAGATGTATCCATCTGCTACGCGCAAACCCATTGCATTATAAAGCACGTCTGACGTGACGCCTATCGGGTCATAAGTCAGCGGATTGGTAGAGGTATTAATAACGTACAAGGTGGTGTTCGATCCGCCCGATGATTGCGCCAAATACATTGCATCAGTGCACAAAAACGGATTGCCCGTTACAGGGTCATCGCTGTAACCGAACGTAAGGTATCGGCTGGTATTTTCGGTATTGAAATTGTGTGAAAACACCCACTTTCCGTCCACAAATGTTCCCGGGGTAATCTCTACATTCTCCGTGAAACTGTCGTCGTCGGCAATGACCATGTAAATCTCATTGCTCGATACGGCGAATTCTACACCATAAGCGGACAAGTCTGCTCGGAAATAAACGTCATCTGCCAACTGTGTACGTTGTGAAAGCCATTTTCTGTCAATAACTGCCATATTGGTAACGCCCAGACCTCCCGGCAGTGTAATCGTATGGGTCGGTGTGGTGGTAACGTTGTTATCCCCTAAGATAAAATAGGTCAAATCATTAGTAAACGATGTTCTCGGATCTAAATTACTCGACGTAAAATCGTTGTTTTTAGCGATGGTGAGGATGGTACCGGGATTGACACTTTTCGAAACCCTTTGTTCGAAACCTGAAATATCATCACGTCCAATGCCAAAAATATGGTTGTTATAAACCGTATTTTCGGTACCGTTCCAAATGATGGCTTCGGTAGATGAGAGGTAGTGATCTGTTGCCACTCTACCTAAAGTAACGCCGTATTTGATCGCTAAATATGAATCTACTCTTCTTCTTTCTATAGAAGTTATATTTCCCTGTCCGTAGATAACGGTTTCGGCAATATTACCAACGAATCCACCATTATCACTACCACTGCCTGTCCATCTTGTAGAACCAAAAATATGCCCGCCTAACGGGACTCCCATTGGCCCGGGGCCATCATAGATAGCACCATTAGCGGCACCATTCAATCCTCTGCTATATGGCTGGTTGAGGAAATTATAGTACATAATACTGGTAATATTAGCATCGTGGCCGGGATTAACAGCCGGGAAGTTTGTACCTCCCTGATATACCCTTCTTTCTACATTATTACTCGGCCAAATACCTAAATAGTCCCAATTAGCTATTGTGGTAGTCGTATTATCCATCCCTATACTAAAGAAGTGAGGATTAGGGCTACCTGCCCAGGTCATTCCTTCTTTAGTGACCATAAAAAGGTCATTATTCTCATTGAAAATGGTCTGTACAGATCGCGTTCCTATGGTTTCATTAATGGTTGTAAAATTAATCCCTGGATTAAAGTTAAAATACGTTTCTTCTCCATCTTTAAAGTTAGGCAAAGGATTTCCACCAACCGCAGACGCAACCGTATTCCCAAAGAAATCGGTCCAAGAAGTCACATCTGTTCCGGTGCCGGTATGGGTAGCCAGTTTATCCGCCCTGTACCAATACGACAGATTTCTCGCTACGCCCCCCGGTGCATAGGCAAACCCAGCGAAGGTAAAATATATGCCGTTAGCGAGCGTTACCGTAGCGGTGTTGTATACTACGCCATTAACGGTTACCTCATTAGCCATCGGCGTAAACGCGTCCGTAACATCAATGATTTCATCGGCAGATTGCACCACATATAAATTCTCAATGCCCTTTGGCCAAGCGATCGTTACGGTTCCTACACCACCCGTATTTTGAGCTTTCCAAAGGGCTTCAAACCGGAAGTTGGTTGTCCCGTTGGCCCCGGCTGTGTAGGCCAACGGTGTCGTCAGTTGCTGTTTCAAGCCGTTGTCTCCTACTACCAGGAATTGCCCTTCTGCAAGGTCGTTGGTATTGTCAGCATTCATGGCAAACAGGGAGCTGCCGTGCCCAATAACAAGTTTCTGCCCGGGGTTGATGCTATTGGATTGTTTCTGATGCAGCGCCGAAAGTTGGTCGTGGGCTATGCCAAAGACATTGTTGTGATAAGCTGAATTGGCCGTTGTGCCTGGCCAAACATTATTTTCTTCCGCATCCAAGTAGTCAAAACCCTGGCCCGCATCGTCCCGCAGTGTGACGCCATATTTGATTCCGATATAGGAGCGGACCCGTTGTTTTTCCAGGGGGGTCAGGTCCCTTTCGTAGGCAATCACTTCCCCGATTACGCCGTTGTTTACTTCGCCTTGCGAACCGAGTATACTCCCATTGGCCAGCAGGGAGTTGCCCGCTGTTCGGGTTTGCGTAGTAGCGGCATCCCTTCCGTTCAGTCCATATTTTATACCGGCGACATCAACCGTGTAGGATACATCGGTCAGTAAGAATTCATTGTCAGGATACGCATTGGGGAATGCCGACGTGCTGGAGTTATACAATACAATATCATTGTTCAACTTTGTTATTGTGGGAAGGTTCGCGTTTCCTAGCCCCGCCGTCGGTGTAGTCCCGCCAAAGCCTAAGATGTCCCGATAGCCACTGGTTCCTCCGGGGCGGGTTAGCGTAGCGGTGAAGAATGTGCCGCTTAACCCGTTGGCGGAAAAAGGCTTTCCGGCTGGCACGACCATGAAGCGTCCGTCGGCCGATGCACTACCGCCAAAATCGACAACCGGATTGAAATTAAATGCCTCGGCTGCCACGAAAGGTTGGCGGTTGCTATTGGTTTGGGTATAATCATTATCCGCTATGGAATGGTCGACCCAAGTATCTGCGGCAAATCCCTCGTTTGCCTTAAGCCATATACGCAGGTCGGCCAAAACCCCTCCCGGTGCGAAGGCATATCCGGCAAGGGTAAAGTACTCGCCATCATTAAGCGCAATGGTAGCCGTATTATAATCCTGCCCGTTGATGGTCGTTAGCCCCGCCATCGGAATGAAGTCGTCCGCCATATCGATCGTTGCATCGGTAGAGCGCACCATATGCAAATTAGCAATCCCCACGGGCCAGGCCAATGTTACTGTGCCAACGCCGCCCGTATTTTGAACCTTCCATACCGATTGGAAACGATAATTGACCGCTCCTCCCGGCGCGCCCGGATGGGCCAGTATCTCTGCAAGCACCTGTTTTTGGCCATTATCACCCACCATGAAGAATTGCCCCTCTACGAGGTCATTGGTATTGGCGGCATTGGTATTGAAAAGCGAACTCCCGTTTCCTATGACTAGCTTTTGGTTATTATTTGCACTTCGGGATTGCTTCTGGTGTAATGCAGACGTATTATCCCTTGCAATACCAAAAACATTGTTGCCATACGTGCTATGGGCGGTGGCATTCCATACGTTGACCGCATCGCTACTCAAATAGTCTGAAGTGCTTGTTCCAGCGCTATTTTTCAACGTAATGCCGTATTTGATCGCCAGGTAGGAGTTGATCCGTAACTTTTCATCACCTGTTGAATTTTCATGGTCGACGCTATAGGCAAACACTTCGGGCAATCCACCAATAAATCGCTCATTACCAGCCCCTGTCAGAAATACCGCTTCTGACCCGATGGCGAAATAGCGATCATCAATGGATCCGATGTGCGTGGTTGTGTTGCCATAAGTTGCCCCGTTAAAATTCAGGTAAACGCCATTGTTTACCGCTCCCGTTCCTTTCCACGCCATTCCTCCGATGTGGGCTCCGATCGCGGTAAGTGATAAACCCTCCTCCATTACGATGCCATTGTCACGCCATACCGAGTACCGGTCGTCCCTCCTGTTCAGGTTGGGTCTGTCATCGCCCCAGCCGTAGGGCGTGCGCCAATTCCCCACATCCCCATTATCGAACATAACACCATACACGGAGCCTTGGCCGCTTGCGGGGAAATAATCGCCTATTGCACCCGCGTCCCGATAGAAAAAATCTCCCCCATCAAAGTAATAGAACGGATTAAAATTCAAGAAGTAGTTTTGATTATCGGCTGCATGAACGGCATCGAGGATCAAATTGGGCTCGTAAGTCGTGTTGTTGGTTTGCGTAACCTCCCGGCCGTTTCCGGAAAGGTCGGCCCAACTGGCCTTTGCCCCGGGTGTTGCCGTTCCGTCGTCTGCTTTGTGCCACATCAACAAGCCTTCCGTTACGCCACCGGGGGCGTAGGCATACCCGGCAAGTGTAAAGAACTCCCCATCCGCCAGTACTACGGTTGCGGTATTATATTCGACTCCATTTACCGTAACTTCATCGGTCATCGGAGTAAACGTATCGGTATCTTCAAAGGTTTCATCGGTTGATTGTACCAAATACAGATTACCCATTCGCTTCGGCCAGGCGATCGTTACTGCACCCATATTACCCGTATTCGCTACTTTCCAGATCGACTCAAAACGGAAATTGGTTTCACCATTGGTTCCGGCGGTATAGACTAAAGGGACTTTAAATTGTTGCTCCAAGCCATTATCGCCCACCAATAGGAACTGTCCGTCGGCAAGGATGTTGGTATTGGCCGCATTGGTATTGAAAAGTGTATTTCCGGCACCGATGATTAATTGCTGGCCTTGATTGGTGCTTTTGGCTTGTTTTTGGTATAATTCCGAGCCATCGTCCCTTCCGATTCCAAAAATATGCTGACTGTAGGTTGCGTTATCGGCGGCATTCCAAACGATAGCGGAAGAAGAATTTTTATAGTCGCTCGCTCCTGACGCGTAAGTAACTCCGTATTTAATGGCCAGGTAAGATTCTACCCGATCCATTTCGTCGGCATTCAAAGCAGCGTCAAAAATTATCACTTCGTTTACCTGACCATTGACCGCACCCCAGTTGCTATCCCATCCTACCCTGATATCCCTGGAAGCGTCATTGATCACTGCATTCAGAAGTTCTGCACCATCATAAAGCGATCTCACACCGTTTAACGATACAGTAGATGAAGCATAAAGCGCACTTGCTCCCGTCCCATTCTCCCAATTGGCTCCCGCAATAAAATAACTGTCATCTTCGAACTGATTGCTACTTAACCCTTGGTAGCCGGGGCCTCCGGTATAAAACAATAAATTATCCAGCCCATTATTGGAGGTGTGCAAACCCGGATAATCCATGGAGGCATGAAAACCCAAAATCCCGGCCGGGCCTACGGTGTTAAAATACCCTGCAGCGTACATTGTTCCATTTGTACGGTCTATTATATTAACCCCGGGAGTGGGAAAATATTCCAAATAGTCTGCATTGAATGATACCGTGGGGTTAAAGTTGACCAATGTGGTGGCATTGGAATAGACCGGCCGCGATCCCACCGTATTCTGGATTAAATTGTGGCCGGTACCCAAATATTCGTTCCATTGCTGTACCGGACCATTGTCCGACGCATGTGTGGTCCCTGCGTCGGCAAAAACGGTCGTCGGGGCGTCGGCTTTATACCATGCAGCGGGTGTAACGCCTCCGGGAGCCTGCGCATACGCGTCAGACAAGGATACACACGCCAGAAAAGCAGCCGGTATTAATAAATACAATCTTCTCATCGTTTTGACTTTCATGTATTACCTTCAACCGTTTATTGCTGACCTAGCAACTGTTCGATCTTCGCCAGTCTATCTTTCAGCTCCGCCAACTCTTTTTGTTGCTCTTCCAGCTGTTTCTGTTGTTTATCCAGTAATTCCTGTTGTTCGATGGTATGGATAAACAACTCCTCGATTTTTTCGAGCTGCTGGATGGAGAGCGTGGTCAAATCAAACGTGTATCCATTTGCTGATTTCGATAAATCGGCAATGCGGGTGATACCGGGCAAATGGTGGTTTTTCTTGATGAACTTCTTGACGTCGTTCAACGAGGCAAACTCGTACTTCGCATTCAGATCAGAGTGTCCGTTAAAATATTTTTCAAACACATAGTCGGCATACAGACTGTTGGTTGTATATAGTCGGCCCGTGGAGGTGATATTACCATCGACGTGCAGTTTGACAGTTGAAGTCAGGTTCTCTCCGTCGACAGAAAGAACCGGGATTTCATTTGTTCCAATGGCGATGCTACCGGTTTGGTAAATTTCCTGGGCATTGTCGGTGGCTTTGTCTGTGGTTCCCTGCACTTGCCAGGGTTCTATGGCAAATGCATCGGTAGCTACCGTTTTCAATACCCCATCGGCATCGGCTACCACAATATTGTCTGTGCTTGCACCGACATTGGTATTGATATCGCGGATTCGTGCATTACCTGCAGTGACATCTAATTTTTCCGAAGCATCTAACCCGTCTGAACCGATTCCGAGGTAACCTTCCGAAGTAATGTAAATTGCCGGATTTGGTGCTAATCCTCCTCCCGGAGAAGTGTCAAATCTGACAAACGTAGGATTTGCTGTGTATCCGGTACCGATTACAAAGTTGGTCGCATTACCGCTGGCTATCACCTGCGTACTTCCCCCATAAAATGCCTGTACATAAAGATTTGTGTTATTCCCACCCAAGAATCCCATAGAAGCGGATCCCGAGGAAGGTAAGAGGTTGTTTTGAGTAATGCCTCCGTTTGGACTCCAACCGGTTTGCTGGTTTGTGCCGGCAAATTCAAGACTCGATCCGTTCAAATCCAATATACGATCTCCGGTAAGGGCTCCGTCGCTGTTGTAAATATTGACATTGGCCGGTTTCCAGGTCGTCCCATCGTTCGTGTAGATATCGCCTGTGCTTTCGTCCACATAGATATCGCCGGCTGTCCCAGTGGTACCGGCGGTGGTGGGATCACCTACACCGCTTTGGGTCACGTCGAAAGTGGTCGGCGTGTCGTTCTCGCTCGTATAGGTATACGTACCGTCGGTGTTGTTAACCAGTGTGGTCACCGTCTCGTTCGCCTGCACAAGGTCCCCGAAATCGATCGACTGCGTGTCGCCGGCAGCGTCCACATACGTGAACGACGTGCCGTCGTAGTAAACATTGCCCCCAACGCTGGTGCTGGTCAGCTGCTCGATCAGTTCGTTCAGTACGTCCGCGTCGCCGATGATCGTCTCGAAATTGCTGATCACGTCCGCAGGGATGTCGATCACAATGCCCGAACCCGGGACCGGGTTCCCGTCGTCGTCAATCCCCGCCTCGTTGTAGTACGTGTAGGTGCCGTCCGTGTTGTTAACCAGTGTGGTCACCGTCTCGTTCGCCTGCACAAGGTCCCCGAAATCGATCGACTGCGTGTCGCCGGCAGCGTCCACATACGTGAACGACGTGCCGTCGTAGTAAACATTGCCCCCCACGCTGGTGTTGGTCAGCTGCTCGATCAATTCGTTCAGTACGTCCGCGTCGCCGATGATCGTCTCGAAATTGCTGATCACGTCCGCAGGGATGTCGATCACGATGCCCGAACCCGGGACCGGGTTCCCGGCATCGTCGATCCCCGCCTCGTTGTAGTACGTGTAGGTGCCGTCGGTGTTGTTAACCAGCGCCGTCAACGTCTCGTTCGCCTTAACCAGGTCCCCGAGA